>Ga0182021_10000051_pt1 | contig 100276 bp, 83 predicted proteins | sample 612E3MmetaG_FD_120493 | JGI IMG/M metagenome (GOLD analysis project Ga0182021, IMG submission 120493) | Permafrost microbial communities from Stordalen Mire, Sweden - 612E3M metaG (Illumina Assembly) | ecosystem: Environmental > Terrestrial > Soil > Wetlands > Permafrost | place: Sweden... | reverse complement strand
GTCTAGATTCGCATATGTAGCGATCCTGGACTTCACGTTCTTTTTGAGCCTAAGCCTATTGTGGATCTCGCTTTGACCGAACAGCAGGATTTGGATAAGCTTGCTTCGATCTGTTTCGTAGTTTAGTATCTGCCTGATTAACTCGAGCTGCGCACCTTTCAGAACCTGTGCCTCATCGATAATAAGGATAGGGCTCAGCTTCTTATCATAGGACTCTCCCAGGTATGCTTGGAAATTCTTCAGCTGCGTATAGAAGTCTCTGGTGGTAGGTATCCCAAACTCATCACATATAAGCCTTAGAAACTGGTTCTTAGTATTTAGATGCGGATTCGTAACGTATTTTACGATGTGCTCAGGCTTGTCTGCGTATTCATTAAATACGAGTCGCGATAAAGAAGTTTTGCCTGAGCCGATATCCCCAACGATCAGACTCAATCCCTGCCTGTTTTCCACCATATATATAATCTTGGCAAGGATGGCTTCGTGTTGACTGTCCAGGTAGAAATAACGTGGATTAGGCGACAGGGAGAAGGGAAGTTGCTTGAGACCAAAGAATTTTAGTATTGTCGGAGTAATCTGATGTTCACTTATCGGCGCTGTTGGAAGTTCTTGCACAGCATTGTCGCTTTCATCCATTAGCATCCTCCTGAGGAGTATGATTTTGAATAATAATATGCCATTATAAGCAAAATGTCAAGCACTACTTAGCTGAAATGGCGCAAATCTGATAAGTAACTGTATCTTTTCCTCCACATAATGGTGTTGGTTGCCGTGGGGGGCAAGTCTCACATACCATGTTTCCAGTGCAATAGAAATTTATAAGTGAACATTTATCATCGAAGCCCGCTTGGTCAACCGTCCCGCCGACATCCTATTTCGCCATCCCGTTGACACGGGCTGAAATATACGATATGTCTTTCCGTGGATTACCCCCACAACCCTCAGTTTTTCACACGCCTCCATTGAAAACCTGTGGATTCTTTCAAAGGATACCTCTGCCATGCCCAATCCCAGCGGTTTGCCGCTTTTTCGAGCAGTGGAAGGACCTGAAGAGATTCTTCAGACGCTGCCGTGCGGGCTGTCGTCGGTTTCACGGTTTTGCCCGGCTATAGAGAATGTGTCTCCTCTTGCAACGGCCACTGGCAAGCAGGGTGTTCATATGAATTGACAAGGGAATAGGAACAAGTTACAGTAACAAGTATCGATATTAACAGAATAACGTTACTGTAATGGATAACAGGAGGTACAATGAGAGGGGCTATCAATTTCGAGCAGGTCAAGCGGGCTGCGGACAAGTTACAGTTAGATGACCAGAAAGTCTCGGTGCGGGCAATCCAGAGTATTACCGGTGGCAGCATGACGACTGTCCTGGAGTTGCTCCGCCAGTGGCAGCAGCAACAATCCGCCGTGTTTCCGGTTGGTACAGAAGAGAATCTTTCGGAAAAGCTGAGGGCTGCTATTGCCAGTGAAATTTCCGAGAATGTTTCAAAGTGCCGCGCGGCAATGGAGTCCCAGATCAAGGCAGCGGAGCAAAGGGCACAGGAAACCGGAGACCTCTTAAAAGACGCCGAAAACCGGGAAGAGGAATTACGCGCTACGATCGATGCAGACAAAAAGGAAATTACCGCGCTGGCAACTCAGTTAAGAATGACGGAATCGAAAGCCGGCGAACTGGAAACCAAGATAGAAGAGTTGCGCAAGGCCCTCTTAGAGGCTGAGAAGAGGGCTTCGGTGGCCGAAACTCGCGTGGAGGAAAGGGATAAAAGCATCAAAATCCTGGAGGAGCGGAGCGAGGCAGCGAAGGCCAAAGCCCAAAAGAAAGAACCGAAATAAGTGAACTTTGAGAAGATGGCCAAACGAAGAGGCCTGATATTTATAGATGAAACGGCCGCGTAGAACAGCAGGGAAGATATAGTAAGTTTTCAATATGGAATTGCAATGCTTATAGAAATCAAAGGACAAATAGAAAGAATCACCTACCACAACGAAGAGAATAGCTACACGATTGCAAAAATGAAGATCGGCGGGAGACACGATCTCGTCACCGCAGTCGGCAACCTCCTTTCTGTGTCCGCCGGAGAAGTGTTGAAACTAAGGGGAGAGTGGCATAATCATCCCAAGTTTGGAGAGCAATTCAAGATAGCCTCCTATGAATCATTAATTCCCGCGACAGTCAAAGGCATAGAGAAATATCTGGGCTCAGGACTTATCAAAGGCATCGGCCCAGTCATGGCCAAGAGGCTTGTCATTAAATTCGGCCTGGAGACCCTCAATGTCATTGAGACCGAGACCCGGCGATTGTGTGAGGTAGAAGGTATCGGTGACAAGAGAATCGGAATGATCAAAAAGGCATGGGATGATCAGAAGGAGATACGTGACGTTATGGTCTTCCTTCAGGGTCATGGCGTAAGTCCCGCCTATGCGGCTAAAATTTACAAGCAATATGCAAAAGAGTCCGTCTCCGTAGTTCAACAGAACCCTTACAAGCTCGCTACTGACATATTTGGCATCGGGTTCATTACGGCCGACAAGATAGCCGAGAATCTTGGCATATCAAAGGAATCCCAGATCAGGGCGGAGGCCGGCATTCTTTATGTGCTTCACCAATTGTCTGATGAGGGCCACGTCTATTATCCCTATGAGCCATTGGTAGAGGAATGCAAGAAGATCCTCGGGGTTGAGCGGGATACTATAGTGAAGGCATTCGGCAAGATCGCGTCCGAGAAGAAAATCGTCATCGAAGACCTGAACAAAGAAGATATCAGGGAGAATAACAAGGCTATCTATCTTGCTAAATTCCATGTATGCGAGGTCGGGGTGGCTGCCAGACTCAACGCTCTTATAAGATTTCCGAAGAAGCTGAGATCCTTTGACAGGGAGAAAGCTATTGAATGGGTTCAAGGGGAATTGAAGATACAGCTCGCCGACAAGCAAAAGCAGGCGGTTAAAGAGGCACTTGAGAAGAAGGTCATGGTGGTCACGGGAGGGCCAGGCACAGGAAAGACGACCATTATTAATTCTATCATCAGGATCTACAGGAAGCTTGGTCAAAGGATACTGCTTTCAGCCCCGACGGGAAGGGCGGCCAAGCGAATGTCTGAAGCTACTGGACATGAGTCAAAGACCATCCATCGTCTATTGGAGTTCAGCCCGAAGGAGGGAGGCTTCAAGCGCGACGAAAATAACCCGCTGGATGCTGATCTCATAGTCATCGACGAAACATCAATGGTGGATACGGTACTGATGTACCAGTTCCTAAAAGCTGTACCGAAAGACGCCACACTGATTCTGGTCGGCGATGTCGACCAATTGCCGTCGGTAGGGGCTGGGAGCGTTCTTAAGGACATCATCGACTCTGGATGTATTCCTACAGTAATGCTCAATGAAATCTTCAGGCAGGCAAAGGAGAGCCTGATTATCGTCAACGCTCACAGGGTGAATAATGGGCAGATGCCTGTCATCGAGGGCAGCGGAGATTCTCTCCAGGACTTCTATTTCTTCATCGTAGAGGACCCCGAGAAAGCTGCCGAGAAAATTATCGACCTTTGTAAGGAAAAAATCCCCCATAAATTCGGATACAGACCTATCGATGATATTCAAGTCTTAACGCCAATGCATAGAGGTATTGTAGGGGCATCCAATCTGAACACCGAACTGCAAAAACACCTGAATTCGTCAACCGACGAGCTTGTCAGGGGAGGGCGGGTCTTAAAAGCCGGGGATAAGGTAATGCAGATCAGGAACAACTATGACAAAGACGTTTTCAATGGCGACATCGGAAGAATAAACAGGATAGACAGGGAGGAGCAGGAAATCATCGTAAATTATGACGGTCGGATTGTCTCCTATGAGTATTCCGAACTCGATGAAATCGTTTTAGCCTATGCTGTTTCGGTGCATAAGTCTCAGGGCAGTGAATATCCGGTGGTGATAATGCCAATTCTGACGCAACACTATATGCTCCTTCAACGGAATCTGCTGTACACGGGGATAACGAGGGGGAAGAAACTGGTGGTGCTGGTCGGTACCAATAAAGCGGTAGCTATAGCGATCAAGAACAACAAGCCACAGAAGAGGTATACGTTGCTCAGGGAGAGGCTGCTGGCTTCGTAGCTTCAATGTTGCAGTACCATCGAACTGCTGGCCTCAAAAACTGAGGTAGCGCGGCTGGGCGAACTGGGATTGTGAAAACAGGAAACTAATAATGGAGGTATAAATGACCAAGGCTGACATAGAGAATCGATTATCCGTGAGTGTCGGGCTCCCACGGAATGAGTCTGAGGAGGTATTGGAGGTCATTTTTGACACCCTCAAGGAGACCCTTGTAGCAGGAGAATCTGTGAAAGTAGCAGGCTTCGGAACTTTTATGGTTAAAAAGAAAGCCGCTAGAGTCGGCAGGAACCCAAAGACTAAGGAAGAGACAGAGATAACTCCCCGAAGGGTAGTGACATTCAGGGCGAGCGATTTTCTCAAAGAAGCAATAGAAACGCAATAGGGCGAGTAGGGTAGGGAATGGATACGATGGCGAATGACCTGATTCCCCACAAGATGATTTACGAGACTATCACTTGTTGATCTGCTATTTTGGATAAAATAGATTCTGTTTGATACAATGAATTCAATGAAGCATAAAAATAAATCTCTTGAAGCAGACAAAGAGGGCTTTATCAGAACCTATCCCTCAATTCACGAACAGAAAGAAAAGGGCAAACTCAGGCAATTGATTAAGTTGTTGAAGAGGCTGAAAAAAGGACACTGATGAGCAGAGTAAAAGAGGTCCTAACCTTGTTACCGATGAATACTGAAAAACAGAGAGGCTGGGACGATGAAAATATGTGGTATCGATTTGGCGGCTCATGACGCAATTGTCGTGGTCTTGGACGGGACGCGTGTCTCATGGAAATTTATTGACTCTGAACTAAGAAAAGTAAGCTTGCTGGATGATGAGGATGCCGGACAGGTGCGAGCTTTTCAAAATGCAGTAATTACCGTTGTCAAACGTCACGGGGTAGATCGAATCGTGATTAAGAAACGAGGAAAGAAAGGCAAATTTGCTGGCGGTCCGGTTAGTTTTAAGATGGAAGGGGTGATTCAACTAATCGACATATGCGAGGTTGTTCTATTGTCTCCACAGACAATTGCTATCGTTTCGAAGATGAATCTCAACGCAGTTCCCGATGAGTTGAAACAATACCAGCGAGATGCGTTCTTTACAGCATTCGCCGGACTCGATAATACATGAGAACTGAGATGGACCGCCATTCTCCTTGAAAGGATCACGGCCTGGAATCCTTGATGTGCATTGCTTTGACATGGCAACGGATGGGAATCGAGAAGCAATAGTCATAGCCAAAATGACCGTGACTGGTCGAATTGCCCCTGAAAACAGAATCATCGAAGCCGTTAGGTAAAATAGTTATGGACAATAAGGATATGCCAAGGAAATTGTCGCCGGCACTACAAAGACGCTTGCTCAGTGGATACATTCATGCATGATAGCGACACCGACAAACTGGCTGCAAACGTAATGGATGCTTTCGTGGAATTCCAGAGCCACTTTAACAGGAAGGGGCCATTCCCCATGTTTGCCCACCACGCAAGGTTGAGAATTGAATCAGCCAGAGTGCGGAACTGCCCCTCACTCTTTTGCAGTTCTTCATCTGCGCGAAACTTCGCCAGTGCAACAGCCAGGTAGTCCGCCAGCCTTTCCCACAGGGAGATAGAGTCAGGTGTTAAACGATCCTTTCGTCGACCGTTTAACTGAAGGAGGCCCAGCCGTTCATCAATTGTAGAAGAATGCACGGATAGTTCCAGACAAGTCTTACCACGCTGCGGATAAGACATTCATCCGGAAATATAGAGATGCACTCTCATGAAACAGCTCTATATATGGCTATCGCCTTGAAGAAATCCTCGTTGTAGTGATCATTTCTTTATCGCTCGACTCAAACAGGACAGCTGCATTTGCTGCCAGTCTCAGCAGTTTCATCCAGGAGCCTTTGGTTTTAGTCAGCAAAGACTTAGTGTCTGCCCTGCATCGCTAGCTTCTGAACTACAGCTTGCGCCGTACTGAGTTTCTACAATATCTTCGCAAAACAGGCTCCATATTTGGTATCCATATGATAATTAACAAGCATTGCATCAGTGATGAGACATTATTATAATTGTATTGATAAAAGCCAAACTCTTCGCGAGAAGGGGACGGAAAGCAAACGGGTCTTCCAGAAGAAGATAGCCGGGCTGCTGAAAATATATTTTCGGCAGCCCGTTTTTTTATGAGTGTTGAGGACGAACATTATTTGTGTCTTTTACGGAGGAGGTCAGGCGGAATAACTGAGATGAGTGCTATGAGAAGAGAGTTGCGCAAGACAGGAATCGACATCGTCGGCGATATGCCGTGGGGAACACACTTCTGCCACTTCTATGAGACTGAAGAAGACCTGCTCGACATTTTAATTCCATATTTTAGAACTGGGCTGGCTAATAACGAATTCTGTATCTGGATAGTTTTTGATCCGATAAACGAAGAACAAGCCAGAAATGTATTGAAAAGTAAAATACCGGAGGCGGAGCGGCACTTGGCCGCAGGGGATATAGAAATCATCCCGCATACGCAATGGTACCTCAGAAACTTCACCTTCGATCTACAGCATGTAATCAATAGTCTTGAGGAAAAGCTTGCTCGGTCTATATATAGAGGCTACGCCGGGATGAGATTGAACGGCAATACGGCGTGGCTAAAGGAAGGCGACAGGAAAGACTTCGCGGCATACGAAGAAAAGGTTAATGAACTGATTTTAAATCAGCGGATGATAGTTTTATGCTCCTATCCTCTCGCAACGACCGGAGCCTCAGAAATATTTGACATGGCGCATGCACATCAGTCTGTAATCGCCAAGCGACATGGGAATTGGGAGGCGCTGGAAACCCCTGATCTAAAGCAGGCCAAGGCAGAAATCAGGAGGCTAAATGAAGAACTTGAGCAGCGTGTCTTCAAGAGAACTGAGGAACTTGCAGAGGTTAATAAGAACTTGAGACGGGAGATCTCCGAACGTGAGTTCGCCGAAAAGGCTTTGCAAAAGAGTGAGGAGCGTTTCCGGAGTTATTTCAATCTCGGATTGATAGGAATAGCGATCACATCACCGAAAAAAGGCTGGATTGAGGTCAATGATCAGATGTGCAAGATTTTAGGATATGATCGGAACGAGTTGATGAAACTGACTTGGGCCGAGCTGACTCATCCGGAGGATCTATCCACCGATAGTCATTATTTCAATCGGGTCCTATCAGGGCAGATCGACGGTTATGAGATTGATAAGCGGTTCATTAGAAAGGATGGCCAGGTTATTTATGCCGCAATTTCGGTGAAGTGTTTGCGTAAAACAGACGGGTCTGTGGATTACTTAGTGGGTCTATTGCAGGACATCACCGAACGCAAAGAAATGGAATCGACGCTTAGGAATAAACAGGAATTGTTGCAAAAGATCTTTGAGACAATTCCTGTAATGATTACAATCTACAACCCACCGCTAAAAGATTTCACTGTCAATAAAGAATTCGAACGGGTTACGGGTTATACAAACGATGAATTGAAATCCATTGATTTAATGGAAGCATGTTTTCCGGACGCCGAATACAGGAACATGGCGGCTTCATTCATGGGCTCATTGAAATCGGACTGGAGGGATTTCGTTATAAGGACCAAAAGTGGAAAGAACATTGAAACCGCATGGACTAACATATATCTCTCAGACAAAACGCACGTCGGTGTAGGTATCGATATCAGCGAACGAAAGCTGGCTGAAGCAGCGTTGCGTGAAAGCGAGCGCAAATATCGTGAGTTGGTAGAAAATGCTAACAGTATCATCCTTCGCTGGAATCCCAGCGGTGAAATAACCTTCATTAACGAGTTTGGACAGAAGTTCTTTGGATATCGAGAGAATGAAATTCTCGGGCTTAACGTGATGGGGACCATTGTGCCAGATGTCGAAAGCACCGGCCGGAATCTGAGTGTGCTAATGGCAGGCATATTAGATACCCCGGCGGCATTCGAACGGAATGTTAATGAAAATGTGCTCCGGGACGGCCACCGAGTCTGGATCGCCTGGACAAATAAGACTGTGTTTGACGCCAACGGTAATTTGGTTGAAGTGTTGAGCATCGGCACGGACATCACAGAACGTAAGCAGGTTGAAGAAGCACTTCGAGTTGCTGAGAAAACATTCAGGGATTTACTGGAGAATGTCCAGCTCGTGGCAATTTTGCTCGATCGTGATGGTAACATTAACTTCTGCAATGATTACTTTCTGAATCTGACTGAATGGAAGAAAGAAGAAGTATTAAGGCAAAATTGGTTCGATCTGTTCATTCCTGACAGAAACAGGCAAGAAGTGAAAGCAGCCTTTTCATCGTTTATCGCCGGCGAAAAGAATCATTCGCATTATGAAGATTACATTTGGACGCGCAGAGGAGCAGAGCGCTTCATATCATGGAATGACACTGTACTGCATGATCAGGAAGGAAAGATTATAGGAACAGCCAGCATTGGAATCGACATCACTGAACATAAAAAGCTCGAAGCCCAACTGAGAGCGGCTCAAAAAATGGAAGCTGTCGGTCAGCTTGCCGGAGGAATTGCTCACGATTTCAACAATATTCTTTCGGCGATAGTGGGGTATGCATATTTACTCCAATCAAGGCTGGGCAGAGACGATCCTTCTAGAGATGACGTAGAGCAGATACTGGATTCGGCCGGAAGAGCAGCAGAAGTTACCCACAGTCTTCTTGCCTTCAGCAAAAAGCAGATCACAAATCCTAAGCCTGTTTTAATAAATGATATTGTAAAGGGGTTTGTAGAATTACTTTCCAGAGTTATCGGAGAGAGCATTACAATAAGCACCTCACTTTCGTGCAATGAGATGAGGTGTGTGGCAGACACCGGTCAGATAGAGCAGGTACTAATGAATCTTGCGACTAATGCCAGGGATGCAATGCCCCATGGTGGGAGACTTACTTTGGGCACCGAATGTGTGGAGATCGAAGAAGCCTTTATTCAATATTATGGGTATGGCAAGCTAGGGTTGTATGCTCTGATTTCTGTTTCCGATACCGGGGAGGGCATGAGCAAGGAGACGGCTGAAAAGGTATTTGAGCCTTTCTTTACGACAAAGGAGACTGGAAAAGGCACGGGCCTTGGGCTGGCAGTGGTTTACGGAATTGTAAAACAACACAATGGGTACATAAATGTATATAGTGAACCCGGCGAAGGGACAACATTTAATATATATCTTCCTGCGGTTGAATCAAAAGAAGAGGTAAATATAAAAGTAATGGATTCATTGCCATCAAACGCGACAGAGACCATACTAGTGGCAGAGGATAATGAGAAATTACGCAAGCTTTCCGAAACCATCCTCAGTCAGCAAGGCTACAAAGTCATTCTTGCTCCAGATGGACAGGAGGCGATAGAAAAGTTTATCGAAAATAAGGAAAGAATTCACCTGATCCTGCTTGACATGATAATGCCTAAGAAGAGTGGCAAAGAAGTCTATGATGAAATATTAATAATTAAGCCTGACATGAAGGTTATATTTGTGAGCGGTTATACCGCCGATAGGATAGATAAAGAGAGCCTGCGGGGGGACAACGTAGATTTCATATTTAAGCCGGTGCAGCCTAAACATCTATTAAGAAAAATTAGAGAAATGCTGGATAAATAAACAGGATGACTTGGGACAGTGCACGCCGTGAAGATGCATCTGTAGCAATTGAGAAGGTTAATCTAATAGCATTCTCGCCTAGTATTGGCGCCACATTTGATCGGCTCTCGTTCTAAAATTGGACTACTTGTTGCTAACCGAGATCTACTGGCCTATTTATTCTGATTATTGTGACCATTTCGTTTTAGGCTAGCCCATTTACATAAGGGGGCATTGCTGCCCCCCCTACCGTTCAGATTATTTCTGTTGATGCCATACGGACGTGTTCAGCTGACACTGTGCCCCCAGAACTCTTCCTATGGTCCAAAAATCATAGCCGAAGCAAAGATCATGGGTAACCCCTTTTTGCTTCTCGGTCGGACAGCAATTTCTTTGATGGGTAGAAGATATGGAAGGTGCTTAGCCGGCATTTGTGATATAATGAGAATAAGATAGTGACCTATTCAAGTCGAGTGAACTTTAATCCAATCTTTGTATGATTAAAACAAATGATACAATAATAAGGGCCGCTCTTATAAAGCAATTAAAGAGCCGTCATCTCCGCGATAAGAGAGTACGAATATTAGAAGAGCTAGGACTCAGCCACGGAGCGGCTAGAATAGATATCGCCGTTGTGAATGGAATTATGCATGGCTACGAAATTAAGAGTGATCAGGATACATTAGGACGGCTGCCCGAACAAATCGAGGCGTATGGTAGCGTTTTTGATAAAGTAACCCTCGTCGTCGGCAAAGATCATTTATATGATGCGATAAACTTGATACCTGAATGGTGGGGCCTTATAGTCGCCAAGAATATTAATGACAAGGTTTTATTTAATCGTATTCGGGAAGAAGGCTTTAATGAGGGGCAAGACAGCATTTCCATCGCAAGACTTCTATGGAGAAAAGAAGGGCTAGGAATTCTTGAAAAAGCAGGTGAAGCCAAGGGGCTATATTCAAAGCCAAGGGCCTTGATCTACGAAAAGCTCTCAGCAGTATTTGATCGCCAAGTTCTTTGTGAGAAAGTGCGGGAAACAATATTTGTCAGGACAGCTTGGCGACCTGACGCACCGCTAATACTAAATGGTGGTTAATTCCGGCTCTTAACCAGGTTTCTGTACTTCCAGTTCCCTTCACCTCTGGATTCTTTATATAAACGTTAAAGTGATCGGCTTTTTCTTTGATGAACTTGTCGCCGTAACTGAAATTTTCACCGAAGTATCTTGGGTCCTTTACTAGCTCTGCTGCACTAGCCAAATATTGCTCATACTTCTGTTTCTGGCCTTTCATAATCAGCCACTCATCTTCCAACGTATATTTGATGCTTGTAGTCGGGGCAAAAAATTGAGTAGCTTCTTTATATATAGGGTATTGAATTGTGTAGTCCGAAAATGTCGGCTTTCTTTGTATTCCTTTCTTGGCGTTCTTCTTCCAGCTTGTCCAATCGAGGCGCGGGATAAGGTTTTCTTCGTCAATCCGACACTTGGACAGATCTTCCGGGAAAGAACCACTTGCAAATATGAATGTCCGCCAACTCAATAAATGAGGCATTTTCTGACTCAGACCGAAATATTTCGCATACTTGTCACCATTGCCTTGAGTCTCCTTAATATCCACCAGCAAATCAATATCTTTTCTCGCCAGCCCGCCGGATGAAATGAACTCCATAATGGTCCCATTCATTTTGGTCACATCCTCGAAATCGGGACATACTAATCGTAAACAAAGGCCGCATCCACTTTCTTTTGCGGATGAAAAGGCCGCCTTCTTGATGGCTTGATCGTCATTCAGGTGGACGACAGGTACGAAGTTTCCTCCGAGTCCACGGCCTTTACTCAAAATAGTTGCAAGACTATTAGCTTTAAGAGAAGTCGTAAATAATAAGCTGACATCAATAAAGACTTGCGAGCGCCCCCATGCCTCTATAAGTTTTTCGGGTAATTGCGGTATGTGCGCTGCAAATCTTCTAATGATATCGTCAAGTTGTTCTTCCGGTTTGTAATTGGGCATGACAAATTGAATTAAGGGAGTGATGTTCTCTTTGATGCTGTCCGGCAATGCTTTTATCGCACCCTGTTCGGCGCGTTTCCATTTCAATATTGGCATGTAATAGTTGGATTTAATCATATTACTTAGTCCATTTTTCATACGGAAAATACTCTCGGACGGCCGCCTCATTTACAATTTTGCTCAAATAAACGTACTTGTTCCCTTTATGTCTAATCTGCCCGGCAATAAGAGCCACATGCACCCCGAGTTCTCTGGCTAAACTGTTGGCTGCCATAGACGATGGTATTAGCCGAGCCGGACTGATCTCCCATTTGGCGCTAGGCAAGATCGATTCCTCCGCGAATTTGTCAGCCTCTTGTTCTTTGCTGTCGATATCGAGGGCTTGCACCCCCTCAATTTCATCATAAAAGAGAGCTGCCCCCAAATTATAATGCAATGCGAGATGTGCCAACTCATGAGTCAGAGTGAACCAAAAATTATCTAGGCGATCATATCTTAGAGTCAACCCGATAACGGGATTGTCTTTGTTTATCAAAATGGCAGCTCCATCTAAATATGTTCTGGGGAAGTGGGGTTCGATTATTAGGATTAACCCATGTTGTTTCAGATACTCTTGGGCCTTAATCGGTCCGTTTTCTTCCGCGCTCAACGTAAGAAGCTTTTTAATAAAATTGTCATTAATGGCGCCATGTTTATATTTCTTTGTCGCTTTTATTTTATTGGCTTTTTTTAAAACCTGAGTGGTCCAGGCAGCGAGAGCGCGCTTGTCCGTCATCGGTGACAGTCTGTAGTGAGATTTCCGCAGCATGCCGGTGATTTGGGCTGGAGCCCCAATTGGCGCAAAAAATGCTTTTAGTAATTCCGAGCTGCTCTGTCGTTTTAGTGACGCGCCGCCGAAATAGCCCCTCGATTCCATCTCTGATAATAAGCGGCTGTCCCACTGCTGATACTCTAAATCTTCACCCATTTCGGGCTTCTTTATTAGAACTTTAGCCGGGATTCCAAGGCCTGACTCCAGGGCTCTCACCATCTCTAATGTCAATTGTCGTTTGCCTGACATAATCTCTGAGACGCGGCTTCGACTGCCTAAATAAGGAATCAGGTCAGCAGGTTTTAAGTCGGCTTGCTCCATCCTGAATTTAATAGCCTCGATAGGATTGGGAAGAGTCTTTGGGAATGTTCTGGTTTCGTAAGCGCTAGTAAGCGCACCAAGGAGACTGAGTTGCTCGCCTTCATCCGAATCAGGATCAGGGTCACGGCTCATCAGGTATTCCAGAAGTTTCAGCGCCTCTTCGTAATCTTTTTCCGTTTTTATGACTTTAATTTTATTCATATTCTTTAATTATTTGTATTTAATCTATATTCCATTTATCGTACTCTTTATGAGTACCTATCTTCTTCACCAATACAATCTTATTCTTATAGTTGACTTGAACCCACAACCTATACCGATTCCCACAGATATTAAACACTACCTTCTGGTTCCCTATAATGCTGGCTTTCGGATATCTCGCCTTGAGGTCTTGCGGAGTGCTCCATTGCTCCTCCTCGACTTCAGCCTCCCACGACTCAACTTGCGGCCGCGCATCAGTATGTTTCTCTTTAAATTCTTGTAGTTGTTTCTTGCCAAGTAGCGTCATATCTTATCGGAGTGCCAATTACACAATAATATGTTCCCATAATGGGAATATTATCGGATATAGAATAATTTGTCAAGTTATTTTCTTATTCCCATAAGTCCGTACTTTTCACAAATGAGGTGTGTCTATAGGTGACCTATGCGAGGACCAGCCGAAAAGTGTCTTCTACTGAAAATCTTTATAGTGCCCGTTGTATGGCAAAATCGATGATTAGCCTTAATAATCCATCGTGGCTACTTCTCCGAGTGAATCCTTGTCACGCGCAGCGATCTTAATCGGTGAGAAGCGAGGTCTTCATATAAGCGTCATTCTGCTGCGGAGTTGCAGAATGATGCTTATACGGAGCCAACACCTTGCAATCATGCGACTACTGACTCTCGGTTCCCAGAATATCCGTCAGTTCCGCAAATATCTGTTGGCGGAACTGGCTCTGCGTTCTCCGACACACAGCACACTACATACTACGCGCTACTATATATATATAACTAGATAGCAGTTGCAATTCGATAACAACAGTACTCCAAAAGGATGATAAAAAAGATGAAAATGGCAAGATGAAAATAAAGATTGACAGTGTGGATGCAAGTTGATAAGCTTTCGACATGGGAGGGGCGTCGATTGCCTGGAGTTTTAGGCCTGCGGTCGACAGCCCTTTTTTTGTTGTGTTGAGTCTGCAGTGAGCATGAACGGCTGTTTGATTCATAATGTGTTTAACACTAGTCAGCTGTAATCTGAAGGCAGACAGAGAGAGGCAGAATAACACTGACTGAGTTATATAATGCGAGGTTGACCCGCCGCGCGTGGGATAAGTGGAGTTGCGCCGCGAACTTGAATGTGAAGTGACCGTCTGAATATAACTCAGAAGTATAGAGGTTAATAACTTTTTGGGGGTTATTTTAAGATGCGGAACGTTCTTTATGGGAAGAGAATATGAAATTAGAGACTATAGAGATTAAAAACTACAGGGCCTTTAAAGACGCAACTATCCACTTTGGAAAGTATACCTCACTCGTCGGGCCTAACGGCTCCGGCAAATCAACAGTGCTGATGGCCTTAAATGTACTTTTTAGGAATAAAGCTGATGTAACAACCGACGTGCAAATAATGACGGATGAAGATTTTCATAACAGGGTAACAAGTGAACCAATAGAGATAAGAGCAACTTTTGGCGAGTTAGGTCCTGAAGCTACCGAAAGTCTCCAGCACTACGTGCGGAATGGCAAACTTATATTTACCGCCACGGCTGTCTGGAATGAAGAAAAAAAATGCGCTGAAACTAAGCAATTTGGTGCAAGAATGGCGATGACAGTATTTGGTCCTTTTTTTGAGGCATATAAATCGGGAGCGAGTGCGGCATCACTGACCCAACTTTTTAACGGTTATCGTGAGCAATATCCGGACTTGCCTAATGCAACATCAAAGGATGCCAGACTTGAAGCATTGCGCGCTTATGAAAGCGCCCACCAGGAATTATGTGAACTGATTAACAGCGAAGATCAGTTTTTTGGTTTTCAGGGTTCAGGAAAACTTGATCGCTTCCTGCAGTGGGTTTATATCCCTGCCGTCAAAGACGCGGCAGGTGAACAGGAAGAAGCGAAAAATACCGCTTTCGGTAAACTGCTTGAACGAACCATAAGGGCACGTGTTAATTTTGCTGATTACTTGACCCCTCTTAAGGAAGAAGTACGAGCAAAATATGAAGGAATTCTACGCGAGCAAGATCATGTATTAGATGACGTGTCGGACTCCCTCCAAACGCTTTTAAGGGAGTGGACACATCCGGATGCAAGAGTAAAGCTCTCTTGGAATTTTGATGCGAGCAAGTTTAAAGTCGAGCCCCCATTGGCGAAGGCAGAGGTGGGCGAAAAAAGTTTTCTCGGCGATATACGAAGAATGGGGCACGGCCTACAGCGTGCCTTTATCGTTTCGGTGTTGCAGTTGCTTGCTAAGAGTAAACAGGAAGAAGCGCCTACGCTCCTTTTGGGGTTTGAAGAGCCGGAGGTTTATCAACATCCGCCCCAGGCAAGACACTTGGCAAAACTTCTTGAAGATATGGAAAATGCTGAAGTTATACTTACGACACACAGCCCTTATTTTGTATCGGGCAAGGGAGTTGAAAATATACGATTGGTACGATGGAAAGACGATGAGGATTGTTCAAAGGTTTCGCAGTTGACATTGAAAGGGCTGAGTAGTTGTATTGCTGCTGCATTAGGTGGAAATCCCACGGAGCCTTCGAGTTGCATGGCGACCGTTCAGCAAATTATGCAACCCTCGCTGAATGAGCTTTATTTTAGTGGGCTGGCGATATTGGTGGAAGGAGTTGAGGATGTTGCTTTTATATCAACGTATATTGAACTCTCAGGGCGAATGCTGGAATTCAAACGACGTGGCGGACATTTTATTGTGTGCGGTGGGAAGACGAGTATAAGCAGGCCACTCGCTATAGCCAAAGAACTGTCTATTCCATATTTCGTCATTTTCGATGGTGATTCTGATAAAAATACGAAGCCAGATGTCAAAAAAGACAATAAACGTGATAATGGTTGTATTCTCAATCTATGTTCAATCACTGGCGTCGATCCCTTATCAGCTGAGGGTTATTTTGGTAAAAATGTGGTAATGTGGGGTATCGATATAAGGGATGCTGTCCGTGGGGGAATTGGTGTCGAGGTTTGGGATGAGGCACAAAATGCAATGGTAGAACTTCATGGATATCATGACATAAGCAATAAAAAGAAGAATGAAATGGTAATAGTAGCCACTCTCCAGCATCTTTGGGAGCAAGGCAAGAAATCTGTACCATTAGAAGACTTATGTAAACGGATTTTACCTCAATAAATGGGTTAGCAATCGGAAGATATGAGCAGATTTGGAGATGTTAACCGGCGCTGCACTTAATACAAATGAATAATGAATAGATCGACAGGATTATAACCTATGATTCGTTTCCTTCATACCAGCGACTGGCAATTGGGTATGACTCGCCGCTTCCTTTCGGAAGAGGCCCAGGCGCGATATACCCAGGCGCGGTTTGATGCCATTCGAACAATGGGCCGTATTGCCAAAGAAAAACAATGTCAGTGTATTTTGGTGTGCGGCGATTCCTTCGAGTCAAACCAAGTGGACCGTAAAACAGTAGCACGGGCAATCGAAGCACTCAAAGAGGTAACAGTCCCTGTTTATCTCCTTCCCAGTAATCATGATCCTTTGAATGCGGCTTCCGTTTACCGCTCTAGCACTTTCGTAGAAAAGAAACCGGCTCATGTCCATATCATCGAGAACACTGCTCCTATTCAAGTGGCTGATGGGTTCGAACTGGTGGGCGCCCCTTGGCTGTCTAAACGGCCGAACGGCAACCCAATTGTTGATTTGCTCAATGCGCTTCCTCCCGCGGAGAGCATAAAGCGTATCTGTGTGGGTCACGGCATTATTGACATATTTACTCCCGATAAAGAAGCAGAAAATGTGATTCCGGTTTCCAAGCTAGAAATTGCAATCTCGGAAGGTAAGATCCATTTTATAGCTCTTGGTGATCGCCATTCCCTAACGAAAGTTGGTTTTGGCGACAGAATCTGGTATTCCGGTACTCCAGAATCCACCGATTTCCGTGAAGACCATTCAGGGTTCTGCCAGATTATCAATCTGGATGGCGACCATGTTACTACCGAAGAAGTGAAAATCGGACAATGGAGTTTTATCGAAGAGTTAGTTGACCTGAATACCCTAGCCGATGTTGAATCTCTCCAGAAAAAGCTGGAAGACGTTCCGAACAGGGAACGGACAGTTGTAAAACTGGTTCTTAAAGGTTCGCTTACACTTTCTTTACACGGGGTTCTTCAAAACCACCTTCTTGCAGCCAAGGATGTCTTGGCGGGTTCCGTGATCAACGGAGACAACCTCCTCGTGATTCCCAATGATACGGACTTCACCGATCTTGGTTTTTCCGGCTTTGCCGATGCAACGGTAAAAAGGCTTCGGGATAAAATAGAGCAGGGTGGTCCAGAAGGCACCGTTGCCCGCGATGCATTCATGCTCCTGCTCCGTCTTGCCAAGGAGGTCGAATGAAACTCCTTCATCTTAAGGTTACCAATTACCGGGGCATTAATACACGCGATATAAAGTTCAGTCCCTTGGGTATTACACGCATAGAAGGCCCGAACGAGTGTGGGAAGTCCAGCCTCGGCGAGGCCATAAACACGATTTTTGACTACCAGGACAATAGCAAAAACAAAGACATTCAAGCCATCCAACCTGTTCATCAAGATGTGGGACCTGAAATTGAACTGGAAATGGAGACGGGCAAATATGTATTTACCTATTTCAAACGATTCTTAAAAAAGCCTGAGACTAAGCTTACTATTACAAAACCCAATCCCGAAAACCTGACGGGCCGCCAGGCGCATGACAGGGCGAATGAAATTCTTAAAGAAACACTCGATGTTGCTTTGTGGAAGGCCTTGTCTATCATGCAGGGTGAGGCGATTGGCCAACCGGATCTTAAAAACAAACAGGCATTGTCTGCGGCGCTCGACAAGGCAGCAGGAGTTCATCCGGCTGCCCCGCAAGAACTCAGTTTGTTCAAAAGAGTTTCACAGGAATGTGAACTCTACTATACTGCTGGTCGTGGAACCGAGAAGAAGGAAATCCAGGATCTGCGAAATGCCCTGACCGAAAAGGAGACTGAGGTTAGATCAATTGAACAGGACATCCGTGCTCTCGAAACCGATATTGACCGTGTCCCTGTCTTGCAGAGGGAGTTGCTTCAACTCAAGAAACAGGAAGAAGAGGTATCTCAACAGATGATAGACCTCACAACCAAGATGGAGCAAATTAACTCGATAAAAAACACTCTTTCTGTGGCCGCATTAAAACTGGAATCTGCTCAAAAAACTCTTGAGGCAGTAAGGCGAGCCAAAGAAATCCGCCAGGAGATGATTCGTATAGCAGAAAACGCTGCCAATACCTACATTGAACTTCAAGAAAGCAGTTCTATGGCCCTGCCAGCTTTGTCTCAGGCCGAGGAAGCCCGTATTAAAGCTAAAGCTGCGACCATCGAAGCCGAAAGAAAAAGAAAAGAAACGGAATATCTCGCAGCTTTGAAGAGGGCGGATTTCGACTATTATCACGACAAGCTCGATCTGGATCAATTATTCGAACGCAAACAACGGATTGACCATGCCCGTAAAAACGCTGCCCAGGCAGAGACAGTGTTGGCGAAGAACAAGGTGGATGCCAGCGTCTTAGACCGGATAAAGAAAGCAGAACTAAGTTATAAGGCCGCCTCTGCCAAGATGGAAATAGGTTCGCCAAGTGTTATCCTTCGTTCCATCACTCAATGTCGCGTCTCCATCGACGGGACAGAGGCGGTACTCGAAACTAATGAAGTTCGTAAAATATCCGTCTCTGATAAGACCACAGTGTCCATTCCTGGAACCCTTGATATCGAAATAACCGCCGGCTCCAGCATAGAAGGGCTTGCCCTAAAGGTTGAAGAAGCGCGTCTTACCCTCCACACTGCCTGTGCCGCCGCCGCTGTGGCAGACCCGGACGAAGCTAGAAAGGCGTATGACGAGCGCCAAGAGGCATTACGGATTGTTGAAAACAAAGATCGGGTCGAGAAGGAAAATCTTAGGGATATTGCTTACGAAAGTCTTGAACAAAGGATGTACAATCTCCAGCAGAGCGTGCCGAACTACCTTGTCGAGCGGGTTAAAGACAATCCGATTTGCCCGGATTTCGATACCGCAAAAAAGGAACGAGCAGAAGCAGAAGCGAATTTCCAGACTGCAAGTGGCGAATTGGAGAATACGAGTAAGGCTCTCGAGTCTGCTCGCTCCTTCTTCGAAGGTGTAAATATAAAATACAGGGAAGACGTGGCAAAGCTTGAGCAGTTGGACAAAGACTTCAAACAGACTCAAGAAAACCTCGATAAAGCTCGTAAAAAAGAATCTGATGAAACGCTTGAGGTCAACCTGATTGCCGCTGATAGGGCTGTGCTCTCAGAAGATACTGGATACCGTTCAGTCGCAGACTCTTTAAAAGCTTTCAACCCTGAACAAGTGGGAGCCCTGGCAGATTCCACCAAAGGTTCCTTGAAAACGATAAAAAGCACTCATGATTCAAAAGACAAGGAACTGACAGAGGTCCAAACCCGACTTAAAATAATGGGCGAAGAGGGCCTTCACGAAAAATTAAATTCGGCAGAGAATCAACTTGAACAATTGGAGTTCAAAAACCGGGCGACCACACGTCGAGCTAATGCGGCCAAATGCCTTTTTGATACTATGTGCGAAGAGCGGGACAAGGCAAACCGGGCTTATGTTGCCCCGCTTAAAGATAAAATTGAAAGACTTGGTCGTTTGGTATTTGACCCTTCATTTCAGGTGACTATAGACGATGATTTGAAGATTACCAGCAGAACGGTCTCTGGCGTCACGGTCCCCTTCGATTCCCTGAGCGGTGGTACAAAAGAACAACTTTCTTTGATTTACAGGTTGTCTTGTTCCATGGTAGTGGCAAAGGATGGCGGAACACCGGTTATTTTGGATGATGCACTGGGTTACACCGACACGGAGCGTCTGAAATTGATGGGTGCCGTATTGGCGGTAGCCGCCAAGCAATGCCAAATTGTCATCTTTACCTGTGTTCCTGAAAGGTATGCTTTTATTGGGGAGGCTGCTGTTGTTCCACTGTAGCTGGCGTTATTTTGGGAAGGTACTCACTTCGCTAATTAAAGATGTTTCTGCGAAGTAAGGGTTTGCTTTATGATAGATGATATTGCTGTAAAAACGAGGATTTCAGGATGCCAAGATCAGATTTGCTTAGTAGTAAATCTCGAACCATCTTAATTTAAAGCAAAAAGCGGATTATACCTTGGAAACGTGCCGAGACGCTATAGGAGAAGAACAGCTTGAATATCCCATTGCTCAAGGCTCCCAAGTTTGATTCGGAAGGGGAAATCTGATGGAAAAAAAGAAAACAGATGCGGCCGCACCTAGCGCCACCTTGACTACGGTGGCCCAGTCGACGACAGGCGCGGCAACTTCGGCATCGAGCCCCTTTACGCCGACCGGCCCGGTGCATTCTCCATATCGCAGGACTACTGACCTTTTGCAGCGCCTTGCTCCAAACAAGATGCGCGTTGGTTTCTTTATTGGCGCCGGCTGTGCGTTGTCCGTTCAAGACGCTGACGGAGAGCCGCTGATCCCTGAAATTGCCGGTCTCACGAAACTGGTCAAAGATTATCTGGACAAAGACGATAAATTAAAGGCAGTTGCGCAGATCGCGTGGGACCGCGTGGTCGCGCACACAAGTCCAACGCCAACGGTTGAAGACGTGCTCAGCCATATCCGGACACTAAAATCTCTTTGCGGAAAAGGTGCTAAAGATGCGATTGATGGCTTCTGCTCAGATCTTCTCGGTGAGCTCGATCTCGCTATCTGTGCGCAAATACGTAATATTGTCAGCAAGCCTCTTCCGACGAGCGATACGCCGTACCATGTACTCGCGAGTTGGATTCAGGCTATCCCGCGAGACAGGCCAGTGGAGATTTTCACCACCAACTACGATCTGTTGTTGGAACAAGCATTGGAAGAGCAGCTCGTCCCTTACTTTGACGGTTTTGTAGGTTCCGACAGTGCATTCTTGGATCTTGATTCTATGGCAGAGGATGACCTACCATCACGTTGGGCGCGGCTTTGGAAGATACACGGCTCCATCAATTGGTGGCTGACTGCAAGACAGAAAATTCGGCGGAGCCGTGACGAAGTTAAGGGAGAGCAACTTCTAATTTATCCATCGCATCTCAAGTACGATCAGAGTCGACAGATGCCGTATTACGCCATGCTCGATCGGTTGCGGGTATTTCTGCGCTCAGACCAATGTGTCCTTCTTACTTGTGGCTATTCCTTCGGCGATGAGCACATCAACGCCATTATAGCGCAGGGGCTTTCAGGAAACTCTAACGCAGCATGCCTCGGGATGATTTTCAATGATCGCAACAATGTTCCAAAGGGAGTTGAGCTCGCAAAGCGGCATGCTAATTTGACACTGCTGGCGGCTGACGGTGGGGTTGTCGGAACTATTGATCGCGCTTGGGACAGCATCGTAAAAGACGAGAATCCCGCTTACCTGATTGCCGTTGCAAAAGATTTGCCAGCCTCCCGCACGAAGGCTCCTGCGGATCGGTGCAAGTGGCTCCTTGGAGATTTTGCGGCACTTGGGCGTTTATTGGCTCACCAGCTTTCCACTCGGGATATCGAGCAGGGAGTTAGCGATGCGTCGTGATCCAACTCTCATCGGAACGGTGCAAGATGTGGCTGGCACTTCCGTAAGTGTCTCGTTGGTGAGCGAGACCGTCACAGGGCTGAGTTTCTACAAGGGCGAATCCTACCGGATTGGCCAGGTCGGGAGCTTTGTCCGTATTCCGCTTGGGTATACGTCGCTGTTTGGGATCGTCTCTCAAGTCGGAGCAGGTGCCGCACCTAAGACCGAAGGCGACATCCACCCTTGGGGCAACCAATGGCTCAAAGTGCAACTGGTTGGCGAAAGAGGTCGCGCAGGCAAATTCGAGCGAGGTGTTTCACAGCATCCCACCATCAATGACGCCGTGCATATCGTCACAGAGGAGGATCTTCGAGAAATATACGGACCCGGCGATCCAGTTGATTTCGTGACGGTCGGCCAGTTGGCTAGTGCAGAGTCGATCCCGGCGCTCGTCAATATTAACAAACTTGTTACTCGGCATTCGGCGGTTGTCGGGACCACAGGCGCTGGCAAATCGACGACTGTTGCCGGGCTTCTAACTGCGCTTTCGGAACCGACTCACTATCCCTCAGCCCGCATCGTTGTCTTGGACATTCACGGTGAGTATGCGAAAGCGCTAGCAGATAGATCTTCCGTATTCCGGGTTTCAACAGATGCTAATAAGGAGAAGGGCGAGAAGTCCCTAGAGTTACCTTTCTGGGCACTTAGCTTCGACGAATTCGTAAAACTGTCTTTCGGAGATTTGAACGACGAGGCAAGGTCGGCCGTTGCTGATGCCATCGTAGCGCTTAAACGCGAGTCGTTAGGCAAACAGGCGCGCGATGGTATCACCGCCGCGAGGCTAACTGTAGATACACCAGTGCCCTTCTGCGTTCATAAACTTTGGTTCGACCTGCACCAGCGAGAACATCGCACTATCATTCCAAAACCAGGTGGTGCCCCCGACGAAGTGGAGCCGGCCTACGTCCTTGACGGCAACGGCAGCCCAGTGCAACTTGGTGATGCGATGTCGGTAACGCCTCCGCTGTATCGTACGGTCAAGACCACCGGACCAGCAAATGAACGAGTAAATTGGGGGCGCGACCCAATTAACATTCGGCAGCAACTGGCAATCCTCGGTTCCAAGCTACGCGACCCTCAGTTCTCCTTCCTTTTTAATCCGGGAGATTTGAGTCCCGATATCACGGGAGCTGTTATCAAAGATCTAGATTCGTTGCTTAAGGAATGGTTAGGGAGTCCCTCCCCCATCTCAATTCTAGATCTGTCAGGAATCCCCCCAGCGGTGCTGAATGACCTCATCGGTGCTTTGCTACGTATTCTCTACGACGCTCTCTTTTGGGCGAGAAATCTGCCTGAAGGCGGTCGGTTACGGCCACTATTGCTTGTGCTCGAAGAAGCGCATGCATACTTAGGGAAGGAGCATGTTGGAGCAGCATCTAGTGCAGTACGGCGTATTGCCAAAGAAGGGCGCAAGTATGGCGTGGGTGTCATGGTCGTAAGTCAACGACCGTCGGAAATCGATCCCACCATCCTTTCACAATGCGGCACGATTTTCGCCATGCGCTTAGCCAATGACACAGACCGCGGACAGGTGGCCGGAGCGGCGTCAGACAATCTCAAAGGTTTGTTCGATATGCTCCCGATACTTAGAACTGGCGAGGCTATTATTGTTGGGGAGGCTGTAAGTTTGCCAATGCGAACCCTCATCAACTCTCCGTCTGAGAACCGATGGCCGGATAGCAGGGATCCAAACGTTGTTGTTCGTGGCGATGCCACGAATGGTTATGAAGATGAGGGTGGTTGGGCCGCGCCAAGACAGATAGAAGACTACACGATTGTCATGCGACAGTGGCGCAAGCAAAGCCCCTACTATGAGCACAAGTGACTGAAATAATCGATACGGAAGATAGCACCACACAAGGAGGTAAATCATGAACTGGACTGAAACACCAGACTCTTCCAACATTGCGCGATACCGGTACGACGAAAAAGGGCATGTTCTAACTGTCGAATTTAAGAACGGTGGAACCTACAATTACTATGATGTACCGTCGTCGGTGTATGTACAAATGAACGCGGCGACCTCAAAAGGTCAATTTCTTGCTCAAAACATCAAGAACACTTATCGTTACGCACGCGCTTAGTGCCCTTAGGCGTGAAACTGGGTAGAACTGTTAATCGGCATATGATTGTGACCCATTTGGTACACTTATCGATGCGAAGGGTGACCTACTTGATTTAAGGACAAAGCCCCTGAATTAATATGAAAATGACCGTCCGAGGTGGTCAATAATTGTACCCCGATGGTGGGTCAATTCTCGACGCCGATTAACACGCCGCAACAGATTTTGCCGAAGGAGTTGGTTTTTCGGACTTGCACGGGAACCGGCTTATTATGTCCCGAGGAAAGGATAACTTTTCCGCGGAGGCTGAAAAATCCAAGGCAATAAACAGGACCCTCAATGGAAAAAGAATTTAATAAAACACAGTTACGGCGGCGTGTTCCCAAATACAGGCAATCTCTTGATGACAATCCCTGCGGACCAGTCTGCGTTAGAATGGTCATAGATTATTTCTGGGGGGCATTAGGAAAGTGCACATCTAAGCAGGACAAACGCAAAATTCTTCAGATAACTATGAATGGAAATAAATATCTGCCACGCGGGACATATAGGGAACATCTCATATCAGCACTTCGCGAATTTGGTATCTCCGAGACCGCAATCTCGGGGAATACGGCAGCACGTTTAGGAAAGCTAACGAGAGCAATAAAAAAAGGGAGCCCTGCAATACTAGCGTGTTTAGCGGATTTTGGACCTTATGGAAGGATGGGGCATTATGTAGTACTTACAGGGATAGACAAAGATTTCCTTTATATCAATGATCCTTATCCAGGGAAGCCTTCACAAATTCCCATCTTAAGCTTTCTAAAAAATGGACAGCCCATAAACTGGGGGAAATTCAGGTGGGGCATTATCCTCAATCTGGCCTCTGAATAAAGGCAGCTTAGTGCAAATTGAACGGTGCAATCTCGGAGGATCCGGGCAAATGAATAATCAGCTGAGCAAATCTCTCTTCATAAGGGGGCTTCAGTGCCACAAATCCCTTTATCTGCACAAACACAACCCTGAGTTAAAGGATGAGACTTCAGAACAGCAGGAAGCTGTGTTTGCCGTAGGATATGAGATTGGTGATTTTGCGCGACAACTCTTCCCGGGAGGGAAGGAGATTCCCTACTTTAATGGCAATTATAATAAACAGCTTTTGTTGACAAAATCCGAAATTGATAAAGGAGCCAGCACCCTCTACGAGGCTACCTTCAGCTACGACGATGTGTTAATAAGAGCGGACATTTTCAAAAGCACAAAACACGGCTGGGATTTTTACGAGGTAAAAAGCTCTGCGAGCGTAAAGGATTATCACTACAATGATATCGCAATACAGTACTACGTTATCAATGGTGCTGGAATCCACATAAACAAAGCATACATTGTCTATATCAACAATCAATATGTAAGAAATGGGGATATCGAACCTGCAAAACTTTTTAACGTAGAGGACGTAACAGCAGAGGTGAAAAAGCAGCAGAAGTTTGTTAAAGATGAATTAAAAAAGATGAGTAAAATGCTTACCGGAAAAAACGCTCCATCAATTGACATAGGCAGCTACTGTGGTGATCCGTTTGCATGTGACTTTACAGGGCATTGCTGGAGCCACATACCAACTCCCTCAGTATTTGACCTTTGCGGCAGGATTGACAGGTTCGGATTGTACGAAAAGGGGATCATAAAGTTTGAGGAAATCCCTTTAGAAATGCTCACGGACAGGCAGAAACTTCAGGTCAAATGCTATTTAGACAAAGAAATGCATATAGACAGAAGGAGCATTAAGGAATGGCTTGATGACCTCTCCTATCCCTTATATTTCCTGGACTTTGAGACGACTGCTCTCGTGCCAATCCCCTTGTTTGACGGGACAAGGCCTTATCAGCCGGTTCCTTTTCAGTATTCCCTGCACTTCATCAACAAAAAGGACGGGAGACTTAATCACACCGAATACCTGGCCCCAGCAGGCGTTGATCCAAGAAAAGAACTCATAGAAAAACTAATAAAAGACATCCCTGATAACGCTTGTGTGCTTGCATATCATAAGCAGTTCGAAGCAGCACAATTAGAGAGCTTCAGAAAATGGTTTCCGCAGTACGCCAAACAAATTGATAAGATTATTAAAAATCTCAAAGACCTTAAAGACCCTTTTAAAAACCAGCACTGCTATCACTGGGAAATGAACGGGTCGAATTCACTGAAAAACGTCCTGCCAGCCTTTATCCCTGAAATGGGATACGATGGCATGGACATAACCGAAGGCATGATGGCAAGCAACGCATACCTCCAGATGTTTTATTCAAAGAATTTAGCAGAGATAAGAAAATTACGTAAAGCACTTATTGAATATTGCACTTTAGATACGTTGGCTATGGTGAAGCTCGTTGAGAAACTAAAGGACCTGGCAAAGACAGGCCACGCAGTGAAAGCATAACAACCACAACAAAAAGAGAGGTACATCATGAACTTGAATAAAGGAGTAATAATCAATAATAGGAAACTGGCACACTGGGGTCCAATGTTGGACAATTGGCACAATCTTATTGAACAATATTGTAATCGGGTGAAAGAAGACACTCCGTATTGGTATGGCGAAACAACAAATTCAGCGTTGCTCTCAACAGCTTGTTTTATGGCAGGCGGTGTTTCAGTAGTTGAAGCTGCCAGACCGAAAGGTCGAGGAAAGGATCAATGGGCAGGAAGGGGGGATCTTTACTTAAAGTGGAAGAATAGTTCAGAGGAGGTAGAGGCCAAATTTTGTTGGTACTCTTTCCGGTCTCCTAACAACATTCTCTCCGTTGCAAAGGAGTGGAGTGAATATGCTATAGAGGATGCAAAAAATTTGGATCGTTCATATTACTCTGCGAATTTCGCTATTGGAATTTCATTTATTGCCCCAGATATAAAAGAAGATGAGAAAGCAGGAATAGATGTCTTTATAGAAAAAGCTATAACTACATTGAAAAACTCTAAGAATGTTTTTGATGTGCTTGCATGGTGTTTTCCCGAGAGGATGCGCAGATGGGTTGATACCGAAAACAAGTATCTTACTCCGGGAATAATACTGACTGGAAAAATTGCGGCGTCCGTGTATTAGAAAGACCGGCAGTGGATCACTAGAGTTTTGTTCCTTCGTGACTACGCAAAGGGTGAGTGGATTCGGTAAAAATAAAAAAAGGTCTACCGGGTGATATATCGGTTTGGTGATAGCCGGCTTTTGATATTGATCCGCGTTGGGTACTATCAGCGTGGAACAATGACCACTTGATTTTGAGGCAATCACCCAAAATTTATAGTAGAAATGACAGTTTAGGATGGGCCATAATTGGACATCGATGGTGGGTCACCCATTAAAAGGCACGTTGTCAAGAGACAAAAGATTGGTAACAGAAAAGTAAATAAAATAATTTCCTTTTAAATTCCTTGCGGCACACCGTCTATCTGCTAATTGACTCTACTGACGGCTCTCCGAGGATATTGACTGCCGCTAGAAACCTTCAGTCTTGAGCGACCATGCTCCGACGAGGATTACTGTGAGTTATTGAGATATGGTATGGTTTGCATCTTTCATCACGTCAAAGCTGATTAAAAGTACCTATTCCAGTTAGATTGCTACAGTTGGACTGATTACCTTGCGTATGTTATTCGCAGTGGTGATACAATTCCCCGCCTGAGCGGGGAACCTCTCAAGCACTCTTTTTATTTTTATAGTGAGACGCATACCAATCTACTACCTCTCGAATCATTCTTTGATATGAGATGTTTTGTTCTTTGGCCTTATTCTTAAAGAACTCAATACTCGATTTTTTTAACGCAAGTGTAACTTTAACGTTTTCTTCTTTCAAAACCAGCTGGTCAGGTGGCGGAAGAAAATCTTTAATAACTCTTAAATCACCCAAGGGCTCATCACTGTATTTTATTTTGCTTTTCATAAATTATCCTCCCCTTTCTCCAGTATCCGGCACCATAAATACGGATGGCATTCTCTCTGTAGGTGAACCTTACGGTCATAATGCCATCACCTATCCTCCCAATACAGTAAAATCGATTTTCAGCACTACTATGGCTTATATCCTCTGCTATAACACGGTGAGGATCCAAAAAAGCACGCTGAGCCATAGAAAAAGAGACCCCGTGTTTTTCCTGATTAGCTTCATCTTTGTTTGCATCCCACTCAAACCGGGCACCTTTCATATATCTCTATGATACAACGTATCGGGCGGCTTTGCAATATATTTATATGGCTAATAGTATGGTTATATCTACATCAAAAGGCACTATCAGTCGAAAGATCAATTAGCGGGCGCTCATAGGGGAACCCATCACGATCGAGACGACCGATTTTGTACTCATGAAGAATCCTGCTAACCATACCCCTTGAGTGTCTTGTCTCTCTTGCGATTGCTGCAATTGAACTTCCTGGATTGGCCTCGTAGGCTTCTATGATCTGTTTCTTGTCTTTCGGTTTTAACATGAGCATTCCCCTTTCAATAGCTTTTCTAACTTCAATTAAAAGGGGATGATCAGAACAGCCTCTCCTGTCTCTCTTCGAATAATTGCAGCTGGTCACGCAGTTGCTCCTTGCGCCGCTGCCGCCAGTGCTCGCGGGAATGCTCTCTAAAAGACGTGAGTTTGAAGTTTTTGGGCACGTTATCAGTCTTCCGTCCGTTGCGGTGGTGGACTATCTCTGAAGCAGCCAGGGGCCGCCCAAGAGCCTCTTCCATGCGCACACGATGTTCCGCCCTGTATCGGCCATCCGATTGCCTCACGTAGACATAACCTTTCTGGTGGACATAGCGGCCACCTTTCCATCGTGGATGCTCAGCACCATATCTCGGCGGCGGGGGTATCCTCATGCGTTTTGTCGTACTATCGTCTAATTTAGACGATGGTACCGTGTCAGTCCGTCTTACAGGGAATCCTTCAGGGTTTTCCCGGCGCTGAATTTAACTGTCTTTGAAGCTTTGATCTTAATGGCGGCTCCAGTCTGCGGGTTGCGGCCGGTCCGGGCCTTCCTCTTTGCCAGCGAGAAGGAGCCAAAACCGACAAGGATAAGTTTGCCATCTTTTTTGACTGTCTTTGCAACGGCTTCTGTAAAAGATACGATGGCTGCGTCTGCCTGCTTCTTGGAGATTCCTGCATCTTCTGCAATCTTGTCTATCAACTCTGCTTTTGTCATAGAGACCTCCTGCATTGGGGTTTTAGAATTGCGTATGGACGAATTATATCATTAGCCCCACCGCTAAATATACCGTTAGCCTTGAGGGAGAAGCACGTTATCCCGATGGAAGGTGTTGCTTGCCTTTCATATTGTAGTAGATGAGAGCAGCTTTTCGGAAACTCCTTCAATTCCTTCTCAGACTTGCACGCGTTAATCTTTTCCAGTATGGCATCCAACACCATGATCAGCTCATCTGTCTTATTTCGTTCATCTTGTTTTAAATCTTCCTCCTATAGCCTTTTCATTCAGGTACTACCTTTAGTGGTTGTTTGTCCCACTCATCGGTCAGTGGCGTGTCATATTTGCATCTAAGAAATACAAATCTTGTCTGACGTCGCATGTCACTGAATCTCCAATAGTCGATGATCTAAGCAAATATCGCAATAGTCTGTATTCACATCTACCTGCAAGTAGTTTCATTATGAGAAGGTCTCAGATTCTCTAATCTGTCTAAAAATCCATGCTACTCTTAGATTCGTCCACCTTTCTTTAACTGAACACTACAGTATTTAGACACAAAAGCAAATACTCCATAATGACAGTACAAAACGCCTAAGGATAAGTAAAAAGACCTTGATATTTACGGTAGCGCCTTCTATATAAAAGAGAAGTCATTACTAATATATCGATGGAACAGTAAAGGAGGGGTATGAAACAGAAACAAAAGACTTATGTTGTTGATACTAGTGTTTTGATCGATGAGCCTGATATTTTTTATAAGCTTGGGGCAAGTGAAATAGTTGTTCCCATAGCCGTCGTCCGCGAGCTGGATGGTCTAAAGAAAAGTGAAGTCCCAGCTACTGCAGCCTCAGCCAGGAAAGTATCGCGGACACTCGACAGGTTAGGTAACACACAGAACATAGCTTCAGGGGCAAGAACCTCAGCAGGGTCTACCGTTCGGATTTGTAATCGATATCAGACAGTTAGCGATCTTGCTAGCATTGCAGACAACAAAATAGTCGGCACCGCACTGAAGCTGAATGAAAAGTCAGAAAGCAACGTAATTATGTTGACAACGGACGGAAATATGAGGAACGTCGCAAGAGCTCATGGTTTGAGAGCCGAGGCGTACCCGTTTTTGTCCGATGCTATTCGTGCAGAACCAGACTTCGATTCGGCTACAAGCTTCTCATGGAACATAATCGCAGCGGTAATAGTTGCGTTTCTTGCGTTGTATCTTATCATCCACAATGCCTCTTAGCAGTTAATTAAGTTGATGGAGAATTACGGAATTGGCAATCACATTGCTGGAATTGTACACATCACATTTTCACGAGAGGTGCTTTTATGTCCCATTACGATGAAATAGAGCGACTTCTGGTCAAAAGAATCAGGGCTGAAGTTGAAGAAAGGGTATCGGCACGCATTGTTGATCTTGAAACTTGCAACAAAGAACTTGAAGCATTCAGTTATTCAGTCGCACACGAACTTCGGGCACCCTTGAGGCATATATCGGGCTTTATCAAACTGCTCAGAGAAAGATTAATAAATCGACCAGATGCCGAAACTCTTCTATACATGGATATGATGTCTGCCGCTTCAAATAAAATGGGTAAACTTATCGATGATCTGCTGGCCTTTTCTCGTATTGGACGCGCAGAGATGAAGCAGGAAAAGGTTAATTTAAATACTCTTGTAAACGAAGTGGTCCGGGAAATTCAAGAAGAGCTAAAGGAACGTAGTGTTAATTGGGAGATTGATGAACTGCCCTTCGTCATCGGTGACAAGGCGCTATTAAGACTTGTGATTATGAATCTCGTTTCCAATGCGGTTAAGTTCACTAGAAGTCGTTCTCAGTCTGAAATTAAGATCGGATGCAAAGATGAGGATGATAAAGTCACTTACGCCATATCGGACAATGGAGTTGGGTTCGATATGAAACATGCGGATCGGCTCTTCGGAGTATTCAAGCGTCTGCATGCCCAGGAGGACTTTGAAGGTACTGGCATTGGCCTTGCTAATGTTCAGCGCATCATTTCGCGACATGGCGGGAGAGTATGGGCTGAAAGTGCTGTGGGACAGGGTACCACGTTTTTCTTTTCACTTTCAAAGACAAAGGATTGTAATGAATGAATCTATGCAAACTTGCATGATCACGTAATAAGGATGAAAGACTGAGGGATAATTATAGATATGATCACGGTATTTGTAGCAGTTTGGATGGTCTGGATAAACGCAAGTACAAATCTCAGAAGCCCGGAGCCAAAAAAGTTATTATTCCGATCAAGCGCCTTTTATGGAATGATTGTACGCCAGCTGAAAGCAGCCCGGCAAGCAGGCAATCACATGCTGCTTAAAACCGAACACCCATTTAGATGGCACCCATTTTCATTTTGGTAGAAACCGCACATTTTCACTTTTGGCTTGACACACTAGATGAAAACTGCTTGACTTTCGGTGACTCAAACAATAATACATTAGATGCAAGTGATAGTGAAATTTGTGGTATGTTGGCTTATCTGGGTCATGATTTATTATGCCCTGAAAACATTACCCATTATATTTCTGTTTAAAGAAGACCAAGCCGAAATAGTTGACCGCGCCACCTGCGAGAACATAATCGCTTGCGATGATATTCTCTCGACAGAGGATGCAGATCTATTCATGCAGATTCTTTATATTCTTGATTTTCTCTATTACACAGTAATACCTGCGCTAGTAACTTTATGCGGATTCTACATTTTGAACACACTATGCGCAATGATTTGAAAATGATCGGTAGCAAGAAATAGATGGGGCCGGATGCAATCTTTGACTGCTGCGGGGGCAAGCGCAGAAATGCGTGGCAAGAACGAACATGAAAAGAGCACGCAGGAGAAATAAAGGAGGTAACTAATATGATGGTCGGCACAAAATTAATGCAGGCGTCTTTGTTGACCGAAGAGGAAAGTGAGGGCCTGTCTTCGACCGCCGAATTCATGCTTGGCGCTAAAGGCAAGAGGTTTCGTAACAATAGAAGAGTGAAGAAATCATCGGCAAGATTCGGAGCAAGCATATTCGATGAAGAGGCAAAACAGATATGGTTTGGGGATATCGATATCGAGAAGGACGCAAAGGTATTGACTGGCCTTTCCGAGAAATATGGGCCTCTTTATATTCTCTCTGAAACTAACGGAGAGTGCCCGATAAGGGAGATGTCGTCCCCGCTCTTAAGACGTATCTCAACTATTGTAATTGAAGGAGGCTACATTCTATATAGCAGAGAGTTTGCTAAATCAATCGGAATCATAGATAGCGACTAAAAAGGGAGTAGCAGGCTGCATTAGCAACATTTGAGTAAAGTATTATTTTATTTCCAGGAGGTATTAAATGAATAAGACAAGGAAGACATACGTTCTTGACGCGAGCGTTGTCATCGAAGATCCTGACGTGTTTTCTAAACTTTCAGGTGACATTGTCATAGCAACCGCAGTCATATTGCTCCTGTTTTCAATTCTCCTCTTTCTATTACTGAATGCCAGGTAGTGGAGCAAGATTTGCCAAAAAAAACATGGAACAGTATCAGAATCAGCAAATCTCCGGCCTTGTAGCTTTGGCTGGTAGAGCGCATCAATATTATTCCTAGCTTTGCTTAGAGAAAGTTAACCAAAGGAGAAGAAAATGCCGAGGCTACTATCTATCATGGAAGTCGTAAAGATTATTGAAGCAAGTCAGGGAATAACGAAATCAATGTTAACATTGATGTATTTGTATTGCCTACGACCAAATGAGGTCACGGGACTACAAATTGAAGATGTAGATTTCAAAAGACTCGTATTCAACATTAAGGGAAAAAGCAGATCAAAAAAAACGTTTCCAATGATTCCCGTTATCGAGGAAATGTTAAGAAAAGCAATCGGCAAGCGCGAGTCCGGACCAGTGTTTACTTCTGTGGATGGTGGCCCGGTCCGTGACCTTAGAAATCGATTAACTATAGCGAAAGGCGGGGCTTGCATAACCAGATCTGTTTCTCTTCATGATTTGAGGCATTCGTGTGCAACACATCTTTTAGATCATTGCGAGAATTTAAGCACTATTGAAGACTTGTTCGGTTTCGAAGGTGCCGGTTCAGCTTTCAAAAATACAAAAGACACGCTTGGCAATATTAGAGATGCAAGCAGAGCTTTATGGGATCACTATTTAAAAATGTCTATAGCCTTGGGTTTCACAAAGCCTGTCACTAGAAATAATGGCAAGAAGCCTGATAATGAAGGTTGACCTAAGTGCTAAGAGGCTGTGAGCGGGTGGGGGGCGTCAAATAAGCTGAGAAAAGTGCGGAGTCAGATATAGGTCCGTCCCGAATGGCGCTAGTTTAAGGGTTATCTGCATGAAAAAACAGATGAAAACATGGGCTAAAAGTGTCATAATTTTACATGCGAAATACAACCCCAATATTCCCTGGATTTCATATGCAGACCCTTCGTAAAAGACCCCGATCTGCGCAGCAAAAACTTGCGGAAAGAATGGCTCTGCTGAAGCAAAAGTCTTTCAAGCAGATCGGTGAAGTCTTTGAGAAGTTTATTCCACACACACTTCTCAGACCAGAGAGGGACGGGGCCATGAGTCGCCGTCGGCTTTTCTCCAAGGAGAACACCTTCTGGGCTTTCTTCAGTCAGGTGCTGGATGCTGATGGAGGCTGCAAGGAAGTGATTCGCAAACTTCAGTCCTACGCCTCAATCAAGGGAGTCAAATTGCCTTCTTCCTCGACCTCTTCGTATTGCGCAGCGCGCAAGAAACTGGATGAGCAGATGCTTTCTGACATTCTTAAGCATACGGCTGCCCGGCTTGAGGAGATACCGGAGCCCGGCTTGATGAACAACAGGCGAGTCATTGTTGTGGACGGGACGGGAATCAGCATGCCCGATACGTTGGCGAACCAAGAGGTTTGGCCGCAATCGTCTTCACAGAAGGTCGGATGCGGCTTTCCGACTGCACGTATATGCTCCTGTTTTTCGCTTAAGAGTGGGGCCTTGCTAAGTTACGCCCTTGGCAATAAGAAGAATCACGAACTTCCGCTGTTTCGCCGACAGTGGAAGACGTTTAAACGAGGAGACATTATTCTCGGAGACAAAGGGTTTTGCAGTTATTTCGACATCGCAAACCTGCAAGAACAGGGCGTTGATAGCGTCGTCACTCTCGCTCGGAGAGCGCCGGTCAGCGCTGTAAGCAGCCTAAAAAAACTTGGCCCCGATGATCTGATGATAACCTGGAAACGACCCGTTTATTGCGCCAAGCTGTCATATTCGATAGATGCGTGGGCGAAGCTCCCGGAAGAACTGACCCTGCGCCAGATCAAAGTCATGGTGAAATATCCGGGCTTCAGAACTCAGAAGTTTCACATCATCACCACCTTGCTTGATGCCGTACAATATCCTGCCGAAGAGCTTGCCGGACTTTACTTCAAACGGTGGGATGTCGAACTGTTTTTCCGTGATATCAAGACTACCATGGGGATGGATATCCTGCGCTGCCGAACACCGGAGATGATACGCAAAGAAATCCTGATGCACTTCATTGCTTACAACTGCATCAGAAGGTTGATGTGCGAGGCTGCAAAAGAGATGAATATACTTGTTAGGGTTGTGAGCTTCAAGGGAAGTGTGCAGGCACTTCGCAACTGGGAGCCCCATTTAAATCAGGCGAAGATCAGCAGGGCAGAGCGATACAGACTGATCAGTGATTTGTATGACGCAATGACCAACACTCCGATCAGCCAACGCCCTGGGAGGACTGAACCCCGATGCCTTAAGCGACGACCCAAAATTATCAGTTAATGATTGCGCCAAGGCATGAAATGAGAGAGATTCCGCACCGGAATAAATATTATGCTGAGACCGCTTAAACTAGCGCCATTCAGGTCCGTCCCCTTTCTTTTGCGATAGGTTAATCCTTCGGGTGCATACATTTTTATTCGGTGTCCCCAATCCAGACTGTCGGTGACCAAGCGTGATTCAGCCCCAATGGTTGTAATGATTCAACGACTCTGGCAAGCGCAGGCTCAATAGACACTCTTATCACTAAATCTGCAAAGTACGCATGCTTGAGTGCTTCACAATCCGTGTCTGGATCCGGGGCTCCATGTTCACGCCGCTCGTCCCTTTCCAGCTTCATCCGCTTCCTGATCAGGGATAGCGTTAAACCCTCGAACACACCAATGATGCCCGCATGCGCCCGAAAGGAAAGCCCATTGACAAGGTCCTCCTTTCTCCATGCAATTATAGATATTGCAATCGGCAATAAACTCTTTGACAGAGAATCTTTTAATCCTTGCTACGCTATCCATTTACGCCCCGCATTTGGCATCCCCGTCTTTTCGAACAGAGAATGTGTTCTTAAACGAATTCCGAGTAATCGTGCAACATCTCCAATTTACAGAATTCGTAGGCATTCTAAAAAGTGCGATCTGGCATGTCGCATTAAAGATCGCGATTGCCAGCCGATACGCCGGATTATTATCAATCTTATTCCCCAGTCGTCCCTTTTTTCTGATGTGATGTATTTTGATAGCTGTTTTTATGAATATGATCTTCTTCATTCAACGGTTCCCTTGGCTGTGTCATCAAGCACAATAAATGATCACTTTGCTCATGCTTACTACATCAGGAACCTATCTCGTTCCTGACTGCATGAGCGGCAAGTATCGAGTCTCTGATCTGTGCCGTGATGTCAGCAACTCCGCCTGGACTGTGCGGAATAAAGATTGTATTGCTTTTCCCTTGGGCACCGATCTCTTTCAAGGTGTCAAAGTACTGCGTCATCAATACAAGTTCCATCGCGTCCTTTGCGGTTGCGCCGTCTACGCCTTTTTGGAACAGTTCTAGAGATTCCTGTAATCCCGTAATAATGGCCTTTCTCTGGTTTGCTATCCCCTCGCCTTGCAGCTTCTTGCTCTCGGCCTCGGCCTCGGCTTTCTTGACGACAAGAATCTTTTCACCCTCTCCCTTGGAGTTTGCCGCCGCCTGAAATCTTTGGGCAGCATTTATCTCGTTCATCGATTCTTTGACTTTGGCGTCAGGATCGATGTCCCTCACAAGCACTGTGACTATTTCATAGCCGTATTCAGCCATAGACGCCTTGAGTTTATAAGCAACATTCTTAGCTATCTCCTCATTACCTTCATAAGCCTCATCCAGATTCATCTTTGGGATGTGGGCGCGCACCTCATTATAAACATAGCTCTTGATTTGCTCCTCGTGATTCCTGAGCTTGTAATAAGCATCGCTGACCCGGTCTCGCTTTACGAAATACTGTACAGAAAGCACCAACTTTACGAAAACATTATCCTTCGTCTTTGTCTCCATCTCCAGGTCCAGTTGGTTAGTGCGCAAGTCGACGACTTTGGCAATGGCCTCGAAGTACGGTATCTTGAAATTCAAACCGGCGGTGGCCGCACGATTATACTTGCCAAGCCGTTCGATAATTGCAGCCGTCTGCTGCCTTACTGTAAAGCAGGACGATATCACTACAATCAGAAACATCACAAAAAGCACGCAAAAAACAAAAAATGCAATCATAATTCCCTCCATTAAATGATTTCAGTCGAGACATCCAGAGCACTTTATGCCCTTCATTTCGCTCCTTTGTTGGGAAATGATAAAAAAATATATGACCATAATCGCACATATAAGAGCCTCGATAATCGACTCTTCTTTAATAAGTAATCTTGCAGCTCGAAAGTCAAGTAATTTTTAAGACTTTATGGTAGGAATCCACAATTAAAGTATTCACTGAAGTCAATTAGCTTCGCTTCTGTCACTGGCAGTTATCGCCAGTGTCTTAAAATCAACTGTTATATAGGACGCTGGAATCGCTGACGGCAGATGCTTTCTTTTCAGACAATCGTGTTCGTAAAATCGCAAGGGGTTTTGAGACAGTTATAGTGCCCCAGTATGGCGGGAATTACCTCGAAATTCTTACAATTTCCGCATAGTTGGGCAACTGCCGCTGAGATATAATATGGTCCTATTGGCGGGATGCCACGGATAACAATGCTTCAGTCAGAAATGATTGTGCGTTGATAACGGCAGGCCGGAGAGTGAGGGTTACTGAAAATGTTGTGGTGTTATACATACATTTTATACAGAGGGTCTAAAGGCTGATAGTAACGCCAAACGGTAACCTGAAGTCTGCGAATCAGCCGTGAAGTCTAATCTCCGCTGAACAAAATGGGAAGAAACAAATCTCACTAAACATCACTGTCATTCCGTTGAGTAGATAAAATCTTGAGTGTGCAAGGTATCGCCATGCACATGTTTGCAGCAGCTGTTATGAGCTACACGCCAAAATCAAGGGAGGATTAGAGCTTCCTCACGACGAGATCTATTGCTTTAGGCTTGGTAGTTGCATTTATGACAGAGAACCTTCCAAAAAATGATGCGCTATCATTTTTATGACGCGTGTAGGTAAAAGTGAAATGACAACTATTGCCCGATTTGGCATTTCACCTAAGTCGTGCTGCTTCTGTTGCGATATGACCAGCCAATCTAGTTACAAACGTTTTGAGCCCCGTCATCGCGGATATCTCCAAAAACTGGCCGGTTTCGACAGCACTGCGTGTTGACGCAATAAGTGTGGCAGTCGTGTAAAGCTGTTCCTTCACCAGTTTCTGGCACAGTAGGTCATACCGCTTGAGGTAAGACGCTCCCTTGAATTCCTCAAAGATAGGGAAGTGCGGCGACGCATCCCTGACCGCGGATCTGGACTCCTCGGCATCCTCGACCATTATCAGCCAGCCAACAAAGGGGGGCTGCTGCTTGCCGAATGCCCCTTCACGGTAAGCTGTCCAAAGGTCATGTGCAGTCCCGATAGCCTCTTCGGTGCGATTGTTGCAGTTGTTACCAAAGGATGGGCCAACTTGGCTCTTCAACTCGATAGCCGCTATCAGCTCGCCCTTGTGTATCACCAAGAGATCCCACAGCTTGGTTGGGCGAAAGTATCCCGGGAGCGTCAGTAGTGCCCGTTTCTGGTGAATCTGGGCATGCGCCAATCCATTGGCACGCACAATATCGAGTATTAGCGCTATAAAGCCATCCATATTTTTGCCGCCTGTCACGCCGGCACGCTCACCTTGGTCAGCTTTTCCAGACTCAATTTGTTTCAGTTTTGCTGCTTCCCGGTTTCCCCAAAAAGCCTTTACAGCCTCAGAAGCCTTTAGTTCGAAATCGACAAGATCAAGTGCCATTTACTCTCCATTTCCTCCAAGGCCAGAACGTTCTTCGTGGCTGAGGTTATACAGTTTGAACACTGCGCGGTTGCATGCCTGTAAATCTCGTTTTATAGCGGCTCTCGCCAGTTCCGCCCGCAGCGATTTGGGAACATCAGCCCAGAGAGGGAGGCGGATGCGGCGCAGATATTGCGCTTGAAACCGCAAGAATCCCCCGTGCATCTTGGTTGAGTAAGTCGCCACAAAAAGGCGAGTGATGGCTGAAAGTAATACGGCCTGCAATGCTCGCAAGTCCCAAGCAGCGGACGTGACATAGTAAAGGTTGTGGTGCGGGTAAAGGTACCCGCCCTCGAAAACGATGTGGGCCTCGCCCTTGATGTCAGGTATCAGGAGCTTCGGTCTCTTCGCAATAGCAGGAGTGATACGGTCAATCGTGCGATACCAGTTGGCCGGTGACTTCTGCGCACAGTGACGGTCGGCGATGATTCCTCGCCGTGCTTTCAAGTAGCGGAGCAGGCGCGGATAGGTCTTTAAATCGACAAGGCCACCATCCTCAGCAAACGGATTGATCACGCCCTGCCCACGCCATTGCACCTCCCCGGACACGATGTCTCGCGTTGTCACCAGCGGCAGTTTACGATCCTGCTCAACATCGAGGGCGTCAAAATCGCCGATGAAAGCCTTGTCTGCACCAGTCGCCACGCCAATACCTACTTTGCATCCTGCCTCTTCCAAACTCGGAAACTGCAGTTCAATCCGTCGGATTAGCGCAATCTGATCCAACGATTCAAGCAACCATGGTTCTGTACCATTGGTGACGCGAGCCAGTTCTCGCACCGGCCCTGCTTTCCTTGGCGAGCGAATCGCATGCAGCGTTTTAGCCAGTGTTGTCAGCGTGGTTCGGTCGATGGCTGGGCGATGAGCAATGCGAGTCACACCCGGCGGTTCTCGACTTATGATGGTGATGGCCGGATAAGCTATCACATCGGACTTGAATGCTGGGGTATCCACCATATCCACATAGATTTTAAGATGGAACTGTTCGGCCACAAGGCAGCGCAAAGGACCTCCGTAGCGATTCTTCATCCAGCGATCTGAGCAGATGAAGCCCAAACTGCCCCCCTCCGAGAGCAGCGACAGAGACTGCTCAATAAAAGGGATATAGAGGTCGGCTCGGTCATACATTGTTTGATAGCGGCCCCGGTACTCTGACAACAAAGCAGCAGGAATCAGTTCTTGGCGTACGTAGGGCGGATTCCCGACAACAAAATCAAACTGACCATCCAGTGGAGCCAGCAGGAAATCGCCTTCACAAAGCCATCGATTCGCAAGAGCGATTGCCGTTCTCGCGGCCACACCTTCCCGCTTGAGCAAGGCAACCACTGCGTCATTAGTTGAACGAAACGTATTGCGATGCAGTTCTACAGCCCTAATAGCATCGCTCAGATCATCGAGCGCAGCACCTGAGCTTTTCGCAGTTTTCCATGCTGAAACCAACCTGCGAACAATAGGCAGCAGGAAGTCCCCGCCACCAAAAGACGGCTCCAAAAGCCGTTTCTTATATAAAGACTTGTCCTCGGTGTATCCGACCAAGTCGAGAATGAAATCAACAACTTCAGATCGGGTGAAGATTGCACCGCGTGATTCTGTACCTGCTGCAGCAGACAATTTCTCAATCGCTGCAGTAATCTTTGGTGAATGAGAGCCACTCAATTCGCCATAAAGATCATAATGGAGACGCCTGATTGCCAAGTTCGTGATCCTTTCTATTAAACACTTAACGCTAGATAATCCGATAACATATCATTATCTAGTTTTTTGGATACCATCAGAATTCCTAGACACAGTCAATGCAGATTATAAAAAAGAGTGGTTATTATCATAGGGTACCATTTTACGTTATCATAGGGGCGTCTTCTCTGTAAACGTACCTCAAATATCGGATGGACCCACTTATTTATATCGCATGATCCAGGAGGACAATCGCTGCTGTTTCATTGAGGGATGTCATGGAATGTCTACCATACTGTAACACCATTGCAGGTGGTACCACCTGGTAGGGAGATGGACCCACCCCAACAAATTCTCGCAACTATTCTGCTCGAGTTTGCTTTTTTTTAAAAAATGTTCCGTATGGGTCGTAAACGAGTGTACCTCCTAACACGACACTAATTTACAGAAGCTGTAAGTCAGCGACTAGGCAGAGATAAGTTTCTCACAGACCCAAGAGTGATACACTTGCTTGCATAGAATATTTCAACCGGAAGTCTTAAGCGGTTAATTCTCAGCACACCAGCATATTAGCATTGTTGGCATGGAAGGCGTCGAACACGGAGTTAAGAAGTCTCCTCATATCCTCCCATTCTCCGGGTGTGTTTTGAAGGCCATTATGTTTTGATGCGTTCACCTTTTGAAAGAATCGATCCTTCAAGATGTCTTTCCGCCGCACCTCACCTTGGTATCTCATAACTCTTTCATCGTAGGCTTTCCATTGCACAGGGTGATCTTCCCCTGATATTTCGGACACCCAGTTAAGTTAGGCTACTAAGGCCATCAGCTCAAATGATACCGGTGAGCGATATCCTAGCGCTGAATGCTTTCTGCTCCGATTATAAACCATTTCTATCCATACAAAAATACTCTGCCGCGCCTCTGCCCGTGTTTCGTACCTTCAATTCTTGTTTCTTGCTTCTGGACCGGTTTCTTGATGACTTTATATCGCATGCAATTATATAATAGGCAAATTTGTTTGGAAATATAGTTGCCAATCATGTCATTAGTAACGAAGGAATTGAGAATGGATAATTTAGAGATCGGCGAAGACATGGCCTTTTTGAAAGTCCTCCAGGAGCAGTTCAATTCCTTCTTGGACTCGCTCGGAGATGTATTGAATGAGCGTTTCAAGGATGTTACAGGCGTTAGAAAATGTCGAGTACTCCACGGTGATTCTAATCACGCATGGACAGAATGTTTATCAGAGGGTATAAGCTATTCCGCTCCACTTAATGTAGAGATTGCGACTGCAGACACAAAGAAAAGGCTTCATTTATGCAATATCCCTCTTCTTACCCCCCGTGGAACATTCATCATTGAAGGACAAGAACGGATTGCAAAGAAGATTCTTAAGGCAACTGACATAGGAGAAGACAAAAATAAGAAAAAGCATCTTTCCGCAGGTGAAAAGACAAGAGATCTCCGATTTTTTGAGGTAAAGGTAATCGATTTTTACAAAATTCTTCTGAGGTGGCTTAACCACTCACTAGAAAAAGAAGGGGATTTCTATAAGATAATACTTGGTCGACTTATAAAGGGAGAAGCAGATTCTGTTTCTGTGAAAGAGCAGGCTTTTGAGAACTTCTTCGGAGGGGCGGATATCTTCCTGAGCATTTTCAATAGCAAGACAGGTATTGAACAATTTCCCTTTCTGGATTCGACGAACCCCCTTTCCGAAGTAGAACATATGAGGAAACTCACCTTTATTAGAGGAGAGAGGACCAGGGACGGTAGAGACATTCATCCTACCCATTATGGCCGGCTTTGTATTGTCGAAACTCCTGAATCTGAAAAGATTGGTATGAGGCTTCATCTTGCCCACAAAGCAAGGATTGAAGACGGCAAGATACTCTCCCCTATAAAAAATTTAAAAGACTCTCAGATTGAATATTTACGACCTGAAGAGGAGGGCTTCATAGCAGACAGCCTGACCGAGTTAAAAGGAAAAGTTCTTGTGAGAGGTGTCGATGCTAATCATGGAACTGACGATGGCAAATATGTTGATGCCTCAGATGTGATATACACAGACGCATTTGATGATCAACTTTTCGGTTATGCCGCTTTGCAGGTGCCTTTTATCCAACACAACGATCCGGCCAGATCTTTAATGGGTGCGAAGAACCTTAAGCAGGCTGTTCCGCTCAAAGACCCAGAGATACCTATCGTAAAAACAGGCTATGAAGAAACCGTAGCTCAACTGTCCGGAAGGATTATCAGAGCTGCAAAGAGTGGAAAGATTATTGCTGTCAATGCACATGAAATCGTTGTCTCTTCAGCAAATGAAGATACAAGGTACTCTTGCATCAAGGGGGTCCCCTCTGTTTTATCCAAAACGGCTCTATTCCAGATCCCTACAGTAAAAGAAAATGACAATGTTGAGGCTGGCCAGATCATAGCTTCGGGCGCGTGCATTAAGGACGGGTCTCTAGCCCTCGGCGTCAATGCCCTCTGCGCCTATATGCCGTTCTTTGGCTATAACATGGATGACGGGTTGGTGATAAGCGACGAGTTCGCTGAGAAGCTTACATCCGTGCATATCGAGGAATTCGAGATAAAAATCAAGCCGGGAGATATTCCCAGTTGGATCGCCACAGAAGGAATGAAGCTGCAGCTGTTCCCCAATGGCATAAGGTTCAAAGAGCTTCCAGATAGGGGCGGGCTGACCAGAACGCCCATAGCTGTAATAAAAAGGATGGAAGACAGAAAAACAGAGGAAATCACTATCTTTGCCAAGGAAGCAATGCTTGGGGGAATAGTTAGGAAGTCTTTCTTGGAAACTGATCGTATCAGGTTTTGGGTTCAGAGGGATATGAAGCTTGAGGTCGGTGATAAGCTCATGGGCAGGCATGGGAATAAAGGCATCGTTGCCAAGATATTTCCGCAAAAAGACATGCCCTTTTTCGAGATCGACATTGAAGGAAAGAAAGAGCGAAGACATCTTGATATGCTGTTCAACCCTCACAGTGTTATTACTAGAATGAATATTGGCCAGATCTATGAAACACATCTCGGTTGGATCGCGAGAGAACATCCAGACGGCAAGATCAGAAGCGATGCTGGGATGCTGGGTAAACCATTCAGCAATGTCGACATGGAGGTGCTTTCACAGTGGTTTGGGCAGAGCGGATTGGATCCTCATGGGAAGATCAATGTAAGGTTTGCGGATGGCCATAAGACTGCCAATCCTGTTGTCGTTGGATACCAATATATTGTAAAGCTTAACCATCTGGCGTCAAGCAAGCTTTCAATCAGAGGAGAGACAGGGCCGGTTTCCTTTGTAACAGACCTTCCTCTTGCTGGCAAGAAGAGAGTTGGAGGCCAGCGGTTCGGAGAGATGGAGGTTTGGGCGCTTCTTGCACATGGGGCTCATGAGATTCTTCGAGATATGCTTGGCCACAAAGCGAATGCTCACCTTCTCGCAACCGGGGCAGTATCGGTGTCAGAGTCGCTCAAGGCTCTTGTTTATTATTTGAGAGGCCTTGGTATCGCTTTAGATATTCTCGATCAGAGAGAGAATTCAATCGACGCCGAAGATTTTGAAAACATAAAACGATCAGAAATAAGGAAATACAGCGTAAGATGGGCTAATTCGTCCGAAATGACATCGTGGGGACGCTACCGGCGAGTTCCTGAGAAAAAGGCCACTGAGTCATTAAAAGAATATTGGGAAAGAAAGAAGACAGAGACGGGTGTTATTAACGGTGCGAAGAATATCCTAAATCTCAACGATCTTGAACCTGAATATAAAGAGCAGATGGGGTACATACGCCTTGCGGAGAATGTAAGCTTATGCGATAGGGACATTGATGTGCTGCCTGTCATTCCTGTTAGATGCAGGCCACAGGCGAGCAATAGACTGTCTACTCTTTACAAAAGGATATTCTGTACCAATAACGAATTGATTGAGCTCAAAAGAGCTGAGAGGACTGGGACGGACGATTATAAGAAGAAGAAATGTTCATTGCAGCAGAAGGTGCAGAGACTTGAGAATGAGCTGCAGGGACTTATAAAGGGTAAAAATGGAATCATTAGGAAGGCTATTCTGGGCAAGCGGGTCAACTTCAGTGCCCGCGCCGTTATAGTGCCTGATCCAACCCTACCTGCCGACAGTGCAATGATTCCTAAAAAAATCATGAATGAATTGCAGATAAAGGATCCCGTGGTCGTCAGGACAAAAGACGGGGAAAAGACAAAACACCAAAGAGTCCTCCTGAACAGACAACCCACTCTGCATATCCATAGTATTCAGGCGTTCAATGCTCTGCCAAGCGGCGACAATGCGATTGCTATAAACCCTCTCATTTGCGGGGGGTTCAATGCTGACTTCGACGGCGACACCATGGCCGTCTATGTCACCGATAAGCCGGTGCCTGAAGGCATGCTGGCCCATGAAAATATCTTTCTTGCTGCTAATGGGAAACTAAACCTTAATTTCAGTCAGGATATTATTGCCGGTATATACTATGCGTCTGGCTCTGAAGAAGGGAAAAAGGAATTTGGAAAGCTGATAGATGATAAGGATCTTTTTGATGCTGAGAAGGCTCCAGGATTTATCGGGAAAGACGCCGTTTCAAGCATAGTTCACGGGCACTTTCTGAAGAATAATAACCGTTTGAGTACTTTAAGGTTTGCTGAGAGGATCGAGAAATTCGGGCTTCAATGGGCAACTCTTTCGGGACTGACCTTCGGCATATTTGATCTGCATGAACTGTCAGTTGATCAAGTTCAAAAGAAAGCAGCTGACTATAGTGCGGATGCGATTGAGACAATTCTAAAAGAAAGGATAACCGATGAGGCGAACCTCGCGAACCCCATAAGCATAATGATGCTCTCGGGGGCAAGGGGGGATGTTAAGCAATTGAGGCAAATGGCAGGAGTAAAAGGGATAGTGGACAGGCTTGGCGGTGGAACAACCGCAGTCAGCGTCAGTGCATCCTATTTTGAAGGCCTCAAGCCGACTGAGTATTATCTTGCTAGCTTTGGAGCAAGAAACAGTCTTGGGGATAAGAAGCTTATGACACCACAGTGCGGATATCTAACAAGACGGCTCGTATTTGCTGCTTTTGACATGGCCATTTCTGAGGATGACTGCGGAACAGGAGAGGGCTTCACGTTAGGAATCGACTGCTCTTTAGGAAGAACGCTCCTTAAGGATATTCACCTAAATAGCACGATTATCCAAAAGGATTCAATCATTGATGAAGCAATACAGCAGAAACTAAGTGATCATGATATTACGGGGGTGGAGGTAAGATCACCCTTGACCTGTAAGTCAGCAAAAGGGATTTGTGGCAAGTGTTATGGCTGGCACCTCTCACGGAGAGAAGCACCTAAAGCAGGATTTGCAGCCGGAATTATGTCAGCAGAGCTAATTGGGGAAAGAGCTACACAGGATGCTATGAGGACTTACCATAAAGGGACTGCTACAGGCACAATCAAGCTTTTTGATGAAACGAGGGCAATCTTCGACAATTCAAAGGACAAAAAAACTGGCAAAAAGGTTTCAGAAGATATAAAAAATGTTCAGGACGTCATAAATCTAGCTCGCACCTTATTTGAGAATTATGAGAAAAAAGTAGACCTTAAGCATTATGAGGTTATGTTGAAGGCCCTCATGTTTGACGAGACAATCAAAGGAACCAAGGAAGTTATCAGCAAAAAGGGTCTCCTCTATAATGCCTCCTTTGAAAGGGCGGTAGAAGTATTCATGGAACATGCAGACGGTGAGGATGCCTGCACTGCCCGCAATGCACTGGATAAGATGTTTACATAAAGGAGTTATGTGTATGGCTAGAGTGCACTCAAAAGAAAAGAGGCCCCAGAAGAAGACAGGCGAGGTAAAGGTCGCCAGAACACTTTCTGAGTCGAAGCAAAAGAGCCTTGCTGCTATCAAGACAGCAGGAGATTTGAGTAAGCTACTTAATGAGACTAATATAGCCCAAGTAGATGTTGAGGAATTTCTTTCTGAGATAACCCAGGAAGAAGTTGAGGAACTTGAAGATACAGTACTTGGGGAAGAACCCGATAATGATGGATTGCGTGAAGAGAACGACGATTTAGAGGATGATTACATAGACTATGATGAATTGAGAGCCAACGACCCTTTTGAGGTTGAAGATAACGAGAATAAGGGCGGACCTGTATATATTGTTGCAGTTCGTTTTGTTGAAGACAATCCGGTTGTTGAGTTCCTGCAAGTCCCTCAATACAGCACTAACGATGTTCTTGTGAGAAATACCATTATAATAGAACGTTTTCGTCTTTTCCGAGAGATGGCGTCGTTTATTGTCGAGATCCAGAAAGCCTATTTTAAAACTAAGAAGAATAAGGTGCTTGCTAATTTAAATCAACAGGATCTCGTCATATCACTCGAGAAGAATAAATTTAGGATGAAGAAGGAGCATGTTTCAAGAATGCTTGATGTTCTTTTTTTTAAGATTGATGGCCTCGGAACTATTCCTGCAAAATACTTCTTTAAGCGCTATGGTACAAAATCAAAACTTAGTCAGGAAGAGAAATTATTATTTGCCACTGAGTTCCTCAGTACGTGTGAAAGCGGATTGACTCAACTCGCCAAAGCAAAAGGGCTAGTGGAATTTATAAGGCATAAGGGCATCGATATAGTACTCTCCAACAGCGAGAACGAACATAATAAATATAAGCAATTTAAGACGATAATTCAAAGAATTGAAGGCGCTGATTCGTGAGCATGCAAGCTGTGAGAATCAAGATTGATGATTCTTTAAAATTTGTGCAAGAGTTGTTGCACAAAAACGAGTTTCGTGACTTTGAGCTAACTGAGCAAGATCCGGATTTCATCATCTCTGAGACCATTCCTGATGAGCCTAAATTATTTGTTGTTATCTGGGACAAACATGATATCAAGGCGATCGAAAAAATCAGCCGCGAGCGGCATAAGTTTCTCAGGGGTTTTTTCATTAAGGATGAGATCGAGGCTTTCCCTTCGCAACTTATCGAGACGTTGACGAATATTTCGACAGAGCTATCCTTTATCGCCGATCTAAGGAGGAAAAGCGAGGAGGTTAAGGATAAAGGGGAATATATCGAAATAGGCAAATATGTGAAAATTGGGAAGGACAGTCGTAAGTTAGAGGACTATTTCAGCAGCCCCCGATTTACGTCCCTTTTTATTGATCGGCCGATGTTACAGATGATGTCCAGGCTGGCAAGAATACTGGAAGACATGCAACCCGCGCTTCAAAAACTGGAAAACCATTACGAAAATCCTGTTGGGTCTATTATTAAGAATAGTGGACTCAATGCAACTAACGGGTTTGATAAGACTGTTGTTGATGATCTTTCGAGACTCATGGTGTCTCAACCATTACAAATAGAGCCTATCCTTCTTACCGGAGAGACTGGAGTTGGTAAGACTCTTATCGCAAGATGGATACATGAACAGGCAAAGCAATCAGGGCTAAAGGGGACCTTCCAGGAGATCAATTCATCCGGACTCTCACAGACGCTATTGGAATCAGAGCTTTTTGGTCATGTAAAAGGATCTTTTACTGATGCTAAGCAGGACAAACCAGGTAAAGCTTTGCTTGCTCTTGGAGGGGTCCTTTTTCTTGACGAGATCGGTGACATGCCTCTCGATATTCAGCCTCGGGTTATGAAATTCATTGAGGAAAAGACGTTTACTCCTGAAGGGTGGTATGGCGTAACTCCTTTCTATACCCCCATGCTTGTAGTGGCCGCTACTAACAAAGATCTTGGTGCAGAGGTGGCTGGAGGAAGATTCAGAAAGGACTTCTACGCTCGACTCAGACATCGCGTCCAGATACCTTCAATCGAAGAGAGAAAGGCTTCGCTCAATGCCATCATCGATTTTATCCTCCAAAACCCCATGGTAAGCGGCCAGGGAAAGATTAAATACATTTCAAGAGATGCATTGGGTAAATTCAAGCTCATTAAGTACGAAGAAAACTTCCGTGGCCTTGAGAGGATTGTTAGGGATGTCGCCTATAAGACAAGGGATTGTGGGTTGGATATCATCTTACCAGAAATTATTGAAATGGATAGCCACGGTGAAAGTGCAAATAGATGATTATGTAAAAAATCTCCCTCGCTTTCGTGAAAAAAACGTCGAATTCCACTTCAAGGATTGTCTGACGTCGTGGCTCACTGAGCAGGTTACTCTATGGGGATATAACAAGTGCCCTGAAATGGTGAATCATGGGCTGCTACATGCATTCAATGTTATGCAGAACTGTATTTCAATTCTTAAAACCTTTCCAGCCGTATATCGATCTATGAGTGACGAGGAATGGTTTCTGGTCTTGTCGGCCTGTTGGCTGCACGATATTGGAATGCAATGTGGCCGCAAAGGTCATGGCAGGGCTACAGCAAAATTGTTGACTAATTCCGATCCCGAATACAGACACATTAAACACATCTCCCATCTAAGGGATGAAGAGGCAATTCTGATTGGTAAGCTCTCGGCCTTCCATATGAGTAACATGCCAATAGATGAACGCCAGGAAGAACAATTGAAACAGTCGGGCGGTACAAACATTGGCTCGCCAATAGAAAAAACAGACACAATATATGGCAAAGAAATACGCTTGCGTTTTCTCGCTGCTTTGCTTAGTCTTGCTGATGCTTGTGATGTTCAATATACACGAGAGGGAACCTTAGCAGCACTTTATAATAAAAATCATCAAAACGAACTTCTCGCAAATAATTTGGAGAAATATAAAGATGAAGCAGAGTATGTCAGGCATCTCAGAAATCAGAAGGAACACTTGCATAAACACGCAGCTATTAGAGAGATTCGTTTCGTACTTGAAGAAATATTATTAGTCCCAGTGCTAGAAGATGATGAGTATCGGGAATCTCTTGATGGGGCGCTGAGGCAAATTCAAGACGAACTGTACCGCGGCGGCGGAGTATTAGCTGAGTGCGGAGTATTATTCAAGACCGTTAGAATATCAACAATACCTTTGGAGCACTCTTTACGGTTAGCTTCTGCCAAGGCTAAGGCCTATCAACTAAATTTAGGGGCATGTTGTTCCGACATAACGTTTCTTATTAAGCAAGCATATGTTTTATTGCGTTTAGACCAAGTTCCGGAAACTGGCAATTGGGGCAGAACTATTGATAAATATATAAGAATTAATTTTCCAGACAAGCCCCGAATCATATCTCAAATACCTTTCTATGAAAAGGAAGGTTCCATAACACATACTGCTCATGCTCTCAAAGGATTATCGTGCCTTGCGCATTTTTATAGAGGACAAAAGGTAGAAGGCACTCAGATATTTGACTGGATTGTAAGTCAACAGAGAAAATATGGACTCATAGAGCCTGATATCCCTGCAAATCCTGATGAGATTTGCGGTTATGCAAAGGCGGCCAGGCATACAGCTACGTCAATAATTTCTGTTCACTATCTTCTTAAAATCAAATACGGCTTAACAATTCCTGCTAAGGAGCAGATGTTTGAATGGCTCATCGAAATGGTTAAAACATTGTTAGAGTTTAGCCTTCGATGGGCCTATGATAAGGAAATGACATACTCTTATGCATATTTAATACACTGTTATGATCTAGCATCTAGTTATAAGGAGCTAGATGCTGATCTTTTAGCCGTGTATGACGAGTCGATATATGGATTGGATCGGTTGTTTAGTATGCTGAATAGTAATGATCCGTACTGGTGTACAGATACCCATCCCCAGGCAAGAGTTTTTTATACCCTTTTCATGTTGTCTTTTCTACTGGAAAGCCCGATTCTACGGGAAGACTCAACTTGGATTCAGAAATGTAGGACAATCATCTCCAGTATCGGGAAAAATAGAAATAATGATGGAGGACTCTCTTTTGCCGGTAATGGTGGACGATCCGACCCGGGTGTTACAGCTATGTTCCTAAATGTCGTGTCAAAATATGCACAAAGTGAAGAAGAATACGGGTACGAATTAGCTCAGAAAGTTGCAGATCCGTCCATAAAATACTTAGCCAATGTTAGTAAAGACCTCTTTTTTCATAGTGATAAACTATTGACTCACGGGTATGCTGCGATTTTGGAGCTTCTTGAATCAACAAATTTACTAGAACAGCCAGGAACAGAATTGTTAGATCAACCTTTGCGAAAATTGATTGATGAAGGAATTAAGATGCGAAACACATATGGATATTTAGATTCAGAAGCTGTCAGAGAAATTGACAATTTACTGCGAGCTGATAACTCTATTACCAGAATATTTATTAGGGATATAGAAAAGAGCGAGAGGTCAAGAATATGAGGGGCTTCCGGTATGATGAAATGATGGATACGGTGAATGCCGTAAAAAATCAGATATTAATATTCGAGAATATATTAGTGATGGCTTAGAACATGATGTGCTCTTCCTCCTCAAAGAACAGTTGAACTCAAGCCCGCTCAATTAGGGTTTTTTTGTTAGGAAAGTTTTCGAATATTCTTTTCAAGCTGACTGGACTGAATGGAAGAGTCGATATTATGAGAAATACCCATAAGTTTATTAAGCGTCACCCTGATAATCGAGATTTTGTTTTGAAGGATTCATGATGTCAAAGCATAAAGCCAATGAGGCGATCATAGATAACGGAGAGATAATATGATGATTTTACCTCCTCGCATAGAAATCCTTGAAGGCCTTAAGAAAGAATCGAGATATCCTGTCTCTATCATCAATGAAATAATTAATAAGGAAAAAAGATTTGGAAAAGAAAAAGAGGACGAAAGTTTAGATCATGTCATTAATAGGATGGAAGAACGTGGCGGTGCATCTTTATCATGGCTTCTTGAAGTTGTCGAAGAGATAAATCAATATCTTCCTGATGACTGGAGGATGACTAAATATGGCAACAATGATTTTGCCATAATGGTTATAGATGGTAGCAGAGCTATAAAACTTGTCGGAAGCAGTATGAGATATGAAGGTGATAAGATTTTAAGCATTATAAGAACTGTTCTTGAAAAACAACATTTCAGTTCTGCTTCGTTAAAAAAAGCGGGAATTGAGAAAGCTGATCGTATTACAAGAACCAAAAAAATTGAGAAATCTGATCTTATCGCGCCCAATCTATATTTTTTCAGGTCTACGCCTGACAACTTCGCAAGCCCGCTTTTTGCACGCCAGTATGAGAAAATTAAGATAAACGAAAAAGGCGAAAAAGTAGGCGATGAATATCACCGCATTCATCCCTTGGCCAAGACAGGTCTTGATCTTGAGCATTTCATCTGGATTCGCTGGAATTATACCGGAGAGGTAGGACGCGTGGACTCCGCTGATCATGGATATCACGGAAAGGATTTCTGGGGCATTCATGAAAGGGATAATAGATCTGTCTTGCCGTATGTTGACGCTTATGAAAAGTTGAAGAAGGAAAATGCCGTAAAATCAAATGGCGCTAAAATACATAAGCTACCTTATGAAATAGAATACAAATTCTTAATCCCCGGCGCTCAACATGAGGCAGACGAAATATTCAATTTGATAGAAGAGTTCGCAATGGAAAATGGTTTTACTCCAAAAGAGGATAGGAAAACAGTAAAGCAGAATGATAGCTATTTTGATTATGACGATTTTGCTCTACATGCAATTGGGGCATCTTTTCGCCTGAGAGAAAAGAAAGACAGCACCACTGTTACTTTCAAAAAACGCAAATCGGTCAACAATAACTCGGACGATGGGCTTTATGAACGTATTGAAGAAGAATCATTTATATCAGAGAAACAAAAAGAAGCACTATTTAGTGGAAAGCGAATCAACCTGCTTCCATTCAGGCTCATAGATTACATCATCCCACCTGACAGGGTAGACTTGCATGGTAATATCCTTACATTTAAGCGTATGGTAAAGGTTGTTAATGAACGGAGTCGACTGTCAATTAAGGATAATAACAACAACGAAGAGGCAGGGATATCATTTGACCGAGTATCCTACGAAATAGGTTCGGATAAGATGGGACCGTATTTTGAGGTTGAGATCCAGAGCAAGGGAATGCAAACAGAGGCGGTGTCTGCGTTCGCTGATTCACTTCAGGCAACTTTGGGACTTATACCTTCCAGGCAGTCGAAATACGAAAGGGGTATTTCTCTTTTAAAAACAAGAAAAGCGTATAGCAGAAACCAGAAAAAAATGGTTATTATTGACACAGATTGTGGGGTTGATGATGCACTAGCTCTCATACTTGCTCTTAAGTCCCCCGAATTGGATGTTAAGGCCATAACAACTGTTTCAGGGAATGTGCATGTTGATAAGGTGAATCACAATGTATTTAAGGTGTTTAAAGCTCTAAACCTTTCCTCCCCCCCAATTGTGGCAAAAGGGGCGGCTCATCCATTGAAGAAGTCGTTTGAACCGGTTCCTTCCGTCCATGGTGAGGATGGCCTCGGAGATGTAATACCTCAACCAGACAATGTAATCATTGATGAGCGTCCTGCCTGGAAGCTTATTTGTGACATGGCTCGACAACACCCAAAGGAAATTACCCTCATTACCATCGGCCCGATGACCAATCTTGCGTTGGCAATCAGTAATGACCATGAAGGAGTTAGCAATCTCAAAGAAGTTGTTGCTATGGGCGGAGTTTTTTTTAACACCGGAAATATACGGGCAGACGCGGAATTCAATATATATTCAGATCCGGAGGCGGCGAAAGCGGTTGTCGATTTCTGTCTGTTATCATGCCGCAAAATCCCGGTTAACTTGGATGGGGAAGAAGTAATAATCCCCGAGAGCCCGACTAAAGAATTTTATGAGAAAAATGTCTGTAACTATAAGGAACGGAATCCTCAAGCGGATACTAAGATGGTTTTGCTCACATTTATTGGGCTTGATGTCACGCATAAAGTTATGTTGAGGAGAAAAATAATAGAAAGGCTTGTTTCAGGAAATCCGGGGAATAAGGTGCTCGAATTTGTTCGTGACATTTCAAGGAAATATATGGACTTTTACGAGGGCAACGAAGGGTTGGGGGGCTGTTATCTACACGACCCTCTAGCTGTTGCCTACGTAATAAATCCGGCGTTTGTTGAGGTAAGAAAGCATATTCTTGAGGTTGAAACTAGGGGACAGTTTACTATCGGCATGATTTTTCCAGATGATCGCCCTACGCGTAATCCGGTCTGGAGGAATCCCGCAAAAGAAGTGATCGGTGTAGCTCATGATGTTGAAAGAGAGGCTTTCGAGGAATTTTTTATAACGCGACTGGGGGAATGAGCCGGCATCTGCTGATTGATCGCAATCGAAATTAGGGGTATATTTTCCCATTAAACGGGCTCAAGGGGATCTGTAGGCATCGCAGCGCGCTTTGTTTGACTGGATTGAGACAAGGAGTATGACTGAACTGATCCCGCTTGGAGCCTTGCTATTCCGTTCTTGCCGATGTATGACTGAGAGCATGTTCGTTCTCTGTAGGAATATGATCGAATATAAGCTTGTATATTCTGATATCTCTGATATCTTATATGATACTAATGATATTGTATTGGCTATAAATACAATTGCGTTTTCTGAATCAAAACATTGGCTAGCCATCAAATATGTACTTTTATCTCAATCAGTTGTTTGATCCAAATAAATTATGATATTTTTGGGGGGCACATTATATCCGTGCCTTAAGCAACTATCATCTTGGCATGAGACTTGCTGCTAATAAGCGTCACCATGAATATATACTTAGATAATAACGCGACCACCAGACCACATCAAAATGTGATCAATGCAATGCTGACATGTCTTGCCGAAGTGTACGCAAATCCGTCGAGTACACATTTATCGGGTAGAATGGCGAAGGGGCACATTGAGAATGCACGGCAGGCCGTCGCTAAGATGATTGGTTGCCGGATCCCCGACTCTATAATATTCACATCTTGCGGAACGGAGAGCATCAGCCAGGCATTCTTTATAGCAAGCGAGGTTCAGTTAAACAAGAATTCTCACTTTATAATATCTGGAGTCGAGCACTCAGCAGTTCAAGAAACGTCCGAATATCATGCTTCCAAGGGGTCTCACATTTCAGTTGTAGGTGTTGATGGGAATGGAAATCTTGACCTTAAGCAGTTACGTCAACTCCTTACAAAAACTTCGAAAGGCAGTTTTGTATCGCTAATGTTGGCTAACAATGAAACTGGAGTAATTTTTCCGATAGCTGAGATAGCTGAGATATGTAAAATCCATGGAGTGTATTTACATGTTGATGCTGTGCAGGCAGCAGGGAAGTTGCCGTTTAATGTAGAAGAATTAGGGTGCCACTACCTGAGTTTGTCAGCCCACAAGTTTCACGGTCCAAAAGGTGTTGGAGCACTCTACATTTGTCCTGGCGCCCCCAAAGTTTCGTTTATCAGGGGGCATCAGGAAAATGGAATGCGCGGTGGAACAGAGAATTTGCCGGGCATTGTGGGTATGGGAGTGGCGGCAGAATCGGTAGTTAGGAGCCTTTCTTCTGATATTGAACGAATGAAAGAACTGCGAGATCGATTGGAGTCATTGGTTATTGACGCAATTCCTGGAACTGCAGTAAACGGCGACACAGCTTCAAGACTCTGCAACACCAGTAATATATATTTTCCAGGACGGAACGCAGCTAACCTCGTCGAGCAGTTAAGTGCCCGTGGGGTTTATGTTTCTGCTGGTGCAGCCTGCTCTACCGGCGGAAAACCCTCGCATGTACTAAGAGCAATGGGGATGAGTGATGAACGTGCAAATGCCTCTTTGCGGTTCAGTTTAAGCAAGTCGACTACCGTTCAAGAAATTGATTTAGCTGTAGCAGCTATTACAATTGCAAATTCGTCAAGCCTTACAATCTATAACGTAATGTGACTTTGAGGAGAATATGATGGGCACTATAACAGTGGAATCATTGGGTATAATTGTTTATTTGTTAATATGTGTTTCATTGGCGTATGTAACCCGCAAGACGAGATCCTTTGCAGAATTCTCTGTTGGCAGCCGAAAGGTGCCGACATCGATGATTTTTGCCAGTCTGGCTGCGACAATAATCGGGCCAGGTTTCTCCGTTGGATTTACAACTAAGGGCTACTCGACCGGCTATGTATTCTACTGGCTGGTATTGGCTTACTCCGTACAGACAATACTAGTTGGATTGGTATTTGCACCGCGGCTGGCAACATTTAGAAATTGCCACACAATAGGTGACGTTTTTAATCGATGTTACGGCAAATTTTCACATCTCCTTGCAGGCATAGTATCTGTTGGTTTGTGCATCGGCTTTACGGCTGTCATCGGTAAACTTGCAGGCCATCTGCTTAGTGGAGTAACCGGGTGGCCTTTAATCGTCACAAGTGCATTCGTAACGATGTTTGTTGCATTATTGACCTTCTCTGGTGGTATCCGGGCTGTAATAGCGAATGATGGAGCACAATTTATCTGGTTCAGCATCATCATACCAGTGACACTGCTGACAGCGGTATTCAAAAATCCTGGTCCGGCTCAGGAGGTTGCTGCAAGAGCAACAGAACTTACTAACACAGGGTTTGCCGGAATGACGGGTGCACAAATATTAGGAATAGTCGTATCATTTCTATTAGGTGAAACATTGACGCCCCCCTTTGCTAACCGCGCGTTAGCGGCGAAGGACGAATCTGCGTCACGTAAGGGGTTTGTATATGCAGGATTGTATGTCATAGTCTGGCTTGGCATTTGTACAACTCTGGGTATTTATGCGCATCAATATATTCCAGCAGATACGAAGCCTGACGATGTTTTCCTGGGTATCGGCAGGATGCTGCTCCATCCGGCATTATATGGTGCCTTGATCGTCGCTATAATTGCGGTAGTAATGTCCAGTCAAGAATCGCTTTTGAATTCTGCATCTGTTGCATTTGTAAGAGATATTCTTAGCATAAGAGGTAAACTAAGTGATCAATCAGAATTGCTTTACAGTCGGATGGCAACAATAGTTATCGCGGTAATTGCGGTGGTAGTTGCACAGTATTCTCCATCGATAATCGAAGGCCTCTTAATTTGTTATTCCATTTGGGCACCAAGCATACTTATTCCTTTGCTTATAGGTTTATATGTAAAGGACACTAGATCCAGTGCTGGTTGGCTGTCGATGTTATGCGGGGCATCAACATCCATAATTTGGCAGACCATCCTGAAAGAGCCATCGGGAATTCCTGCCATTCTGGTTGGTCTTGCTGCCAGTGCGACAGGATATGCTATAGGTCATTTTTGGGGGAGTCTGCATATTGATGAAACTACGGAGGTTAGTAAATGATTTACATCATGAGTGTTATATTTCCACTGATTGCAATGGGGTGTAGTATCTGGATCTTTATTGCAATGATATCCTATGTTTCTGAAATACGGCGCGATATTAAGTCGCATAAATGATTTGTTGTGATAAGATAATTCAATGATTATTCAAAGACAGTATCCTGCAAACTCGAAGGAGTTGACTCATCTGTTATCAAATCAGATAAACGGGAGTGACATTGTTGTAATGCAAACAGGTCATTTTTTACTTTATTATGATAATACTGAAGCAATTCTGCTTCCTGGGATTGCAGACCGGTTGACTGGTCCTCGCCATACTGCGATTGCTAGTGAGATTGGATATTATCCCTTACTGACATGGCAAATAGGTCTAAGGGCTCTGGCTGCAGTGGATGCTAAACATAAGCTGGTAATGATCGTTGTAAATGACTGGCAATATCTGCCTGACGGAGTAGATCGATCTGAATTTTATGATCATTTTCCAAATATACCCGCTTCATATCAAAATGTACTAGCAGAAATTCCATCCGTAGAAATGCTGGTGCCGCCACGCAAGCCAAACTATTTTACGGGCATGTATTTTAGCGAACAAACTCTTAGAAATGCATACGAAAAGCACATAAAGAAGTTAATAGAGCGGAGCGATCTCCCCCATAATGCAATTACCGAATCAGCTAGGGAGGTGACCTGTAGTCTTCAGGATTCACTTGGGCACAAAAAAGAAATTTATTGCTCCAGTAAACGCCAGAATTGTACCCATGAGGTCGCAGAGTTGATTTGGACAGTACACGAACTGGCAGATGCAGATGTTTTTATTAATTTTTTCCCTCTCGTCTGCAAGGAGTACATGCTTGAGGGAACGGAACTCAGTCACGAACTCTTCCGACACGGAGTTAGAAAAGTCATTAATGTGGGTATGCAGTCAAGCCACGTACATAATGAAAATGACATATTTCGTCATGCAGAGGTGATTATTCATGAGTTCTGATCCTATTTCTATGCCGATAGTGGAATCCCCTCTCTATGAAAAGATGTTCCAACTTCGCAATAATTTATTTCCTCATTTCATAGATGACCAGAAAAGGGCGGCAGAAAGCATTTACAATATCCTTCACCCAATCATTAATGCCGGCAAAATTGACAGGATTATAGATCTTGGGTGCGGAACGGGCGAAATTATTCAAGAAATGAAGTTACTAGTAGACTCTGAGGCTAGTGTCCCTCGTACGATTAGTTTTATTGGAATTGATTGTGATAATTCGGAGATACAAATAGCTAAGGGAGAAGCTAAAAGGAGAGGCCTATCAGAAATTCTATTCTTATGTGACAGCGCAGAGAATTTCTTAGATTCGATAGAAGAGAATGAAAGAGATTTGTCGACTACGTGTTTGTTAATGACGGGACATACCATGCCGCATTTTGACTGGTTGAAATTCAAGAAGAATGTTCTTCAACGTAAGCCGAAGTATCTGTTTTACGATTTATTTCATACGTTTGATAGGGTTTTGACGGAGCTTGAATCTAAAAATATTGATCAATATGTCGAGGAAGAAAAAAAATTTGATAGTGATAACAAAGTTCTCTATGTCACAAGGACCACAAAATTGTCCACAGAGAAGATTAATAGAGCAATTTTCAGATACGAATATTCAAATTGTTTCCCGTCGGAGATTATTAACAATCGCTGTTTGCCAAGTAAAGAATGCAAGGGTGCAGAATGTGATTTGCATAACAAGTGCTTGGAGTTAAAATTTGAGATAGAGCCAAAGTCTGAATTTGCGGTGACCCAAAGTTTTAAAAAATCGAATGTTATTAACGCTATGTTGAGTAAAATGGAATATATGGTGGAGTCCGATTTTACATATGTGGCTGGATATGGTTATATGAAAGGTTATTTTTATGTCGATCGTAGTCATGAAGCTAAAATCATAAACAACGCTTACTATTCAGCTGCCAACCAACTATTATATAGATTGTTTAGCGAATCAAGATATAGCTCTTTGGCTGATATGCGTCAAACTGCTAATGTTATAACTGCTGTGATTATTAAACCTTTCGATAGCTATTTTACTTTTGCCAAGTATTCTGATTTAACCTTATTTCAAAAGCCCGGGAAGTCCAGAAGCAAGAGACTTATTCCAGATTTTGATATGCAGCTTGACATGCCACGATACAGAAGTAATTATCCAATGTTACCAGCTCCTGCTCTACATGCTTGTCTGTTGGGAAAAGGCAGTTTGGCTAACGTTTTACCTTTAAATAAGCATGAAGAAATATCAATGGTTGCTCTTGATGGCTTACGTCGTCAGATGAATAAAGAAAAGTCATATTTGAGAGCTTGTGCACAGAAACCAAGCGATAGCTCTTTATATTTTTTGATACCGTTCTTTGTTGGTCATTTGCCACTTTTTTGCTTGCTTGTTGACTGTGGGCAGCGCTTACCTTTGCAATCTACTACTCCAACCTTGTACGAAGAACATCTAAGAAATTGGCACGAGATGCTTAAAATCAATCTTACTGAGGATGAGGTAAAAAAATTCATTATTGATTTTGTTTCCCTTGCCAAGAATAACCTTGGTGAAAATTCTGAGCAGTTGTTGTTTGGTTATATTGAGCAAGCAAAACTGAAACCTTGGAAATCTTGGCTGCATTCAATTCCTACTCAGACGGTAAGAGAATCTATAGTACTTAACAGGCAAGAGAGAACATACGGAGATATTTGGAACGAGGCGATAAAGCAAGTTAATCTAAATAAAATAAATAAGGGTTCTCACTGGCTTCAAACAGTTGACTTCTTCGGAGGTCCCAGCCACGAAGGGCCAGTTGATACTGATGCCTGCGAAAATATAGTAACAAAAATGAGTAGATTATTAGATCCCGAAATGGGTGGGGGGATAAGTATTAATATTTATAGTATGAATAGCAAATTAAATTCATTGATTGAAAATATCCCAGATACGCACTATTTATATGATGCAAATGATCGAGCTAACTGTGAATCTACGTGGCTTTTAGCCCAACTTAAAAAACTAATCGAAAACATTGAAGTTAACACTTGGAAAGCCACTGATGAGGCATTCATTATATTTCATAAAATTAAAGCCATATATTGTAAGACAGCAGCAAATACCTCTTCAAACTTCCGATTTACTCCATTGCGCATATGCTCTTTTTTTGAAATATACAATCAGAACTTATTATTTAATAATAATATCATTTTAAATGAGGTGGAAACTGATAGTGATTATAAATTTTCGATAAACCCCAGGGTAGAAATGAAAAAGCTACCCATAATTGATTATGCGCTCTACGACAGCGAATTACGTAAACTTGCTGACATCATTGCGCATAATGCCAAGAAGGTCAATCTGACTATTAATCATGATCAAGACAAATATTCGTTTGCTTTAGATATTGTTTTGACTAAGGCACTATCAGTCGATAGCGCGGGCGAGAATACTGACCGCTTGTGTCGATGGGTACGAATGAATTGCGGTGAGCCGATAACAAAAGCCGTTTTTGACATTAAAATTGCGTTTGGTATCAGAATTGATAAAAAAGGTGTGCAAAATGGAATAATGAATTCAAGTGAGAACGTCTGGATGCAAAATGAAAAAGGCTTCGCGTTTAGCATCGAGGTATAATCATGAGTCATTTCCTAATTGATAGCGATTCTAAAAGACACGGATGGGAAAAACTAATTAAAGATAAACTAGTTAAAATATATACAAGCAGTAACCGATTGAATGATACTGATACGCTCTATGTACATTCTACCGATCTTCAAAATAAAATCAACGGGAAACTCAAGGGTCAAATAGTAAACAACATTGTAAGTCTTAGTAGCGCGATTACGAGTCCTTTGAATTGTCAAGTAATCTTATTCTCAGGCGATTTTGGTGCCCTGCGTGAATTAGAAGAGGAAACTAGTATGTTTAAAAAATACATATTAGATAACAACATTGTAACTATCAACAATCTTGACGATAAATTTTATTTATTGCCTTATTCTGTTAATCGAAATGCCTACGAAATTTTTCGATCTTACATAGGGGCAAATAATAGTAATAATTCCTTATTGGCCAAAGATTATCTAACAGATCTGCGTGAACAACACATAGTTGCATTAAAATTACTATTGCAAGCCTTTGCCATTTATTCCGGCGATACTGGCTATGAGTTTATGAAAGCAAGAGAATACTGGCAACCGGTTTTGTTAGATGGGAAATTTAGTATTCCGGTTAAGGAGTGGTTAGCACAAGAAGGACTTGGAATACTTCGTTTGCATAACTTTAACTCAGAATTCACAGATGAAATTGCACAAATAATTATGAAGTGGCATAATGAAAAAAAAATATAAAAAATGGATTGAATCTCGAGAATACTTAAATCACGATATTTTGTGTAATCAAGTGTTAAACGAGATATCATCAATGAAGCTAACCCCAGGTAATGTGCAGCCACGGCGACTTAGTATTTGGCAAAATCGCATTGATGAATATCGTAATTTAATTGCTAGTTCAATCGAAGTTCTTGATGCGAGTTTAATTATTGATAGCAATATCTTTGACTGCTGGTCGGACGATGTAAAGTCAACTATGAAGCCAATTTTTGGGGATATCTTCTTGATGGTCAATAATGTTCCCTCAAAGATTGCTGAACTTAGTTGTATTCTGGAGCAGTGTTCAAATATGACGAAAAAATTGCTTGACATATCAATGGAAAGTCGTACATCTGAAATGGTGACACAACTAGAATCGCTTATGGACAGGCTGAATAAGGCAATCTCAGCCCTGCCTCGCCTTCCTAATAGAGCCGTATCTGATGAATAGGATTAGATAAGATAATGAGAATCTCAAGAACAAACTTGCCCAGACTGTTAATTATTGATGATCAGTTTGGAAGATGTAGTCTGGGGAAGTCGTTCCAAGGCTTTGTCGGTTCTGATTTTTTTCGGGGCTATCAGGCGGATCGCGAAAATCTGTGCAGAATCTATGGTATTTATGATGGTTCGGGTGATTCTACTCCAGTCCCTCTTACCTCATGTATCGCTGCAGGTGTTTTTTGCCCAGGCCAACGATGGAATCATAAAATACAAGAAATTGAAAATGACCTTAATAGTGTCAGGTCAGCACTGAAACGAGGCTGGCCCTTTAAGGACGGAACACACTGGGCCTTGATCTTACTTGACCTGCGTTTTGTCTATGGTGCTCTGAATAATTTCGGTGATCCGGAACATGGCAGTATGTTTGGAGCCGATAATATTTTGCCTATGATTCGTAAGGAATTTGGCGAGGATGTCCCTGTTGTAGTTTTTTCCAGCACGCCAAAAGATCAGAATAATGCAATGGTCCGGGCAGGCGGAGCTCTTGATTTCATTCAGAGAATACCTGGTGCTGGTGCACCACCTGAAGAGGGAAGAAAAGCGTTACAGAAAGTTCTTTTCTTGCACGCTCTAATTGAAGATCCAACTGAAACACTTGTAGGCGACTCATTGTCTACGCTTAAAATGCTTCGACAGGCCCGTCGTGGTGCAATGTCAGCAAGGAACATTCTTCTTTTAGGGGAAACAGGTACGGGTAAAAGTCTTCTGACGCAGTTTATTTACAAAATTTCAGACCGCGCCGACAAACCTTTTGAAACATTTCATGCGCCACATAGGCCAGCCGATCTGCAGGCTGATGAGCTGTTTGGACATTGGAAAGGTGCCTTTACGGGTGCAAATAACGATGCTCCCGGGATCTGGGAGCGTGCAGACGGCGGGACAGTTTTTATTGATGAAGTAGCTGACATTGATATCAAAGTCCAGCAGACGCTAATGCAGCCAATTGAGGAGCGGAAGGTTAGCCGTATAGGAGTGGCACCAAAAGGAGCACCCAGGTTCAAAAATATCGATGTTCGTGTTGTTCTGGCAACAAACAGGGACTTAGATTCAGCGATAGCTAATGGTGCCTTCAAAGGTGATTTTTTGAATCGTATAAACGCATTTACAATAAAAGTTCCACCGCTAAGAGAGCACCGCGAGGACATCGCGCAAATTATTAAACAACTTGCTTCTTCTGTCTTTCCAGGATGGAATGGTAAGTTTTTACCGAAAGCAATGGAAGTACTTTCGGCACGTGAGTGGAGAGAAGGGAATATAAGAGAATTACGCAACGTCATCGAAAGGGCAATAGCTAATAATCCTGATCAGGACATAACTGCAGCAGATGTAACCCTCGATGTAGGTGATGTAACTACTATACGTGTAGATGAGAAACAATCGCCTATTCTCCCCAGAATAAATTTTGCCGAAGCTCTCAATAAGGATTTAGGTAAACTAACTATGGATGACGTGGAAGTTATGCGTCAGGAACTTACAGGCTTGTTCCCGGATCTGATTGCACGGGCATTGGTATTTGCTCTTCAATTAACAAAGGTAAATGGCAAACTAAATCCGACTGGCGCAATACGCTTTCTTTTAGATGACCCAGAAATGACTACGCTGCAGGCTAAGCAGTTCTTGAAGAGACTGCTGACCCTTGATACACAAGGTAAAACAGTAATGAAGTCATTTGCCAATACTGGCTTAGCTGACCAACACCCGTTGTTAAACAAACTCATAATTGATAGTCGTCGCCCGCGCAGACAAAGCAAAACTTCAAATACGCTCCGTAAACAGAAGCCGGGCGAATTTAGCGAGCATGAATAGAATTGACTCGTGGCCTAATGACAGTGGACACATAAGAATTGCCGGTGAAGAATGCTTCTGTGAAACTATTAAGACAATACTCCCCCTGTTTTGCCCTGCAACATCAGCATCCTCCTCAGTGTCAAATATTGGAATTACTACAGCCTTATCATGGGATAGGCCATTATTCCTTGAAAATTTGATTCGCCTCCTCAATATGGGGTGCGACAATATTTTGATTTTATGGTCAGGCTCCGATGATACTTGGGCTATGTCTGGTATTTGTTTTTTGCATGACGACTTGGTCCAAAAAATACAAGTCGACTTTCCTCAGCTTACCCAAAAAATCACGTCGTTAAAGCCACATGGAGCAGACGTTAACTGGAAACGACATCGCCTTCTTCAATTGCTGCAGTCCAGGCTATTATATAGTCTTTTGAGCAGATTTGGACACAACGCGAAGGCGGACATAACCAATAGGTTTTTGGCCCCGGTGAGGATGCTTTTGCATGCTCGAAAAGTCCCGGAAGTAAAGATAGTATGGGAGAGTGTCTGCACTACAACTGAAAGCATACCTGGAATATTTGCGATGTTTCAAGGGGAAGTCTGCAATCAAATACAAAAAGATAAAGATGAGCTGTATGGTCAACTTGGTAAGATGATTTGTGGCTACGCTCAGGAATTGATTGACTGCTTAAATGTTTTGGAGTTTGATGAGTATTCAAGACAAAATGCCATTAAGTGGCTCGATCAGATGATGTCGCTGTTGACTGAATGCCGGCAAATGGCAGGAATAAAGATTAGAACTAACATCAGAGATACATCAGACAATCGAGATAATGTTGCATCAGATATTACTAAATATGCCGGCAGAAGTACTGGCCGTCGAGTTCTGATTATTGATGATGATGCTAAGAGCTGGTTGTCAGTTCTGAAACAGATAAAAACCAAAATAGAAATTAAGTTTGATAGTGAAATTGAGATTTGTGTTTCGGAAGACGCCAATACCTATCAGACCATAGATGTTTCAACTGACGTACTTACTGAGTCGCATGGTTCAGTTGAACGGGGGTTGCCTGATTTTGACCTTCTGCTTTTAGATGTTTATCTCGGGAATGAGTACGGGTTAGATATTCTGAAACGAATTCGTTCTAGAATTATGCACTTGCCAGTCATTTTATGGACGACATCGTCGGACAAGGAGTTGCCATCTCAAGCTGCCTTGGCAAACGGCTTTATTTTTAAGAAGACGGCTACTATCAATAGCATAGCCGATCTCATTTCCAGTTGGCTTTCTATCGGCAGATCCCAGCGGCTCTGGTCCCTGCCCAACCCGTTCTTTGATCACGCCCTTCGGGATCCTAATTTACGTGAAGTGGCCTTAGCATTTACCAAGTGGACGCTACGCTACATGGATTGCTTTCACGCGATTGATCATTTTTACTTCAGGTATTTCAACGATCATGGCGGAAGGCACATCCTGGGCGTTCTTGATACTGCTGCAAAGTTGCTGAGGCCGTTTCTTTTCGAAAATTCCTTACTCTCTAAAGATGCAGATACCAGGAACAAGCAGTTATTCTGCCTTTACATTGCCATCCTTTGCCATGAGTTTGGTATGTTCCCAATTTACAAAGGGGAAACCCCATTATCAAATAAACAGCCGGACAATACAAAATATTGGAAACAAATGGAAAGCATGCGCAAACTGCATGGGATTCGAGGTATGTTGATGCTTATGTCTGATTTTGATAATTCCTCCAGCCAGTTCAATGTTGAAGGACTTGGAAACTATCTCGGATATCTGAATAATATTGATGCTAAGGAAGTCGTTAGAAATGATTGCCGCGCTGTCATAGCTTTGCTGGTAGGGTACCACCAAAGATGCTTGGATTTATCAGCAACGGAGTTAAACTGCTACGCTGATGAAACCATTTTTGAGGAGAAAAATGGTGGAAAAGACGATAAAAGTGCAAAGAGTAAGATAGAAAAAGCAGAAACTGCCACAACTAAAGGAAAAAATTGGACTGATTGGATCGCTGTCAAAAAATCTATTACATCTACCTGGAGACAGGCTGTGGATTTCAGCGGTTCAATATGGGATATAAACTCTATAAGAAGACTATGTGCGATACTTCGTTTTGCTGATGCTTTGGATGTTGACCATACAAGGGTTCCAGCGGATTTTATTCTTAATGATACTGCCAGAAGGGCAATGCAAGACGTTGAAGACTGCAAACGCCAGGTGCTTTCATCGGTTGAAATTGACCAAGGCATAATTTCTTTACAATTTTTTGCTGGAGAGCATCCTGAGTGGTTAACCAAGTGTCTTGCATTTGCGAGTACGTATATTCACGAAATAAAAAAAGAAACTTTGAATGCCAAGGATCGAGAAGACTTTCTATTACTTACAAGGAATACAAAAGCGGAGGATAAACCAGTTTTCAAAGCATTATTAGATCATGCAGAACTTTATGGAGGTGAGGCTAACGTACTAGAATTGATTAACAATCCATGGGACGAAAATGAGCATATAGAAAATATAGATAAGTTACTAAAAGGATGTCTTCAAGTCTATTTTTTATGTCTTAAGTCTGAGTTGAGTATATTTCCCAGTGAAGAAGTAGAAGCATCCATGTCTAAAGCTGCTGCTCTGCTTGTTGTCATTGAAATTAAATCCGAATATGAGGCTATAAAAAAAGTGGAGCTTGATGATCATATCAGACTAGACAAGAATTTAGGTTGGTCAGGAAAACCACATCCTTCGATCCTTAAGGACAGAAAATGACGTTAATCTGCATGCAGTATTGTGAAGATGGCAGGTCCCCTGCTTAAACAGAATAATGATTATAAGACAATGAAGATGACGGAAATAAAGATCGTTTGCTTGGGAAAAGTGGAAAGAAACGTCTTCCGAGATTATCTAACTTTCACGACCCGCTTGCTGTCTATTTTGCCATGAATTTAGATACCTCTCAGGGTTACACTCAAGAGAGAGCTATTGCTATCCACACAGACGACGATAATATGCGCAGTAGCGTTGTGATAATTGATGATAAGGTATCCATGAGTTAGCTGTCGGTGCCATACAAAAGGGACTAAGATTTGCTATTTATCACCGGATAAAGGGCCGGTGCACTTTTAGAGAGGTTGGGTTTAAAGAAAGGAAGAGCCCACTGGTAGCGATTACCTTTTGTGTATGGTTCTTAATCTTTTCACTTGGAATTAAAGTTGCCTACTTAGTATGTAAATGATTGCAACTATGGTAGTTAGTTTAGGAATCCGGCCTCTGCCAGCGTCGCTGGTAGAATGCCGGTGAGCTGCCACGGCTCTGTGTCCAATAACTGCTGGCATCCCTTGTGGCGTGGGATGCCTGTAATATAGTAAAGAAATGCAGGTGATATATATCAAACAACTGCTTGTCCGTCATTGCAGGTGGACATCATAACCATAGTTTAAAGGAGGGAATGGAATGAGCTTGTGGAGAATAAGCAAAGATCATGTGATCGATCGGATCAATGAAAGAGCCAGAATTCTGAAAGGTTTAAATGTTATGGCTGAGTTTGAGAGAATATGTGAAAATTTGGAAGACTACGTTCCATCGGACTGGAGACTTACTCGCTTTACAGGAGATTTCCTTATACTTGACCTTGCAATTGGGATTACCCTTGTTGGAGACCAACGTAGAAAGGATATGTCTGCAGATATCATTAAAGTGGTAAATACTGCACTATTAGCTGGAGGGTTCTCTAAAGCCAAATTGGGCAAGCACGCAGGTTCCGCTCATTTGTTCGAGATTGCGAAAAGACCCAATCTTTTTATAGGAAACGAGAGAATTCATGAAATATTTAAGGTGTCTCCTGTCTTGGCACGTCAGTATGAAAAGGTTACTTATAAAACAATATTGATAGAATTTGACGAAGATAAAACAAAATTTAAGAGACCTGTAAAGGCTAAGTCCAACATAGAATATTATCGACTACATCCTTTGACGAAAAGCGGATTGGACCAAAATAATTATGTTTGGATGAAATCAGTTTATAAAAATAGATATCAATGCAGTTATAGTATTGAAACTGGCAAGCCCCCGATTCATTATCACGGAGAGGATTTCTGGCATTTAGAAACCGAATGAGAAATGGAATTATTGCGGTCAACACTAGGGAGATTGGTACATTCTAACGAGTCGGCAGTCAAACGGCTAACGAGTACACCAAGAAAGTCGTCTCTGTGTCCGATGATAAAGGAAAAGTTATAAGCTATATAGCGAAGATAAATAGACGCTTGATGGAGCTTCATCATAGCAAGCAGCAGGACCTTGGTGCAGGTATCGGTAAAACCAAGCTTGGCAAGGGTGTGAAAATCATGGGAATAGTTGATAGGTATGGGTTTCCGCTCGCAGTTTGTAGCATGCAGCCAATCATCATGAAGTTACCTTGGTTCAGCTGATATTTGATTTCTATATGATTGAAGCTAACCCAGATAAACTTATTGGTGACAAGGCCTATGATAGTGATACACTGGATGATGATCTTGGTAAACTGGGTATTGATATGATAGATATCCCCGCATGGACAAATAAACAAGACAACATTAGTGGTGTGTACTTATAAAATGTCAAAAATAAAATCAAGGAAAGGCATAGGGATTAAAGCGCATATTCCTTCCGATAAATATGACGAAGTGTTTAAATTTCGGGGCGGGCTCGCAAGAGTAAGGGTGAGAGATATGTATGGCTTTATTGATAAGGAAGGCAATGAAGTCATTCCGGTTAAATATAAGGACGCTGAAGATTTTATAAGGGGTCTTGCCAAGGTATGGCTGGATGGAAAAGATGGGCTAATCAATAAGAAGGGGGTCGAAATAGTACCCCCAAAATATGACGACATAGACGACTTCAGCGAAGGGCTTGCTGTGGTTTATCTCGAAAAGGACGCGGATGAATTACCGCAGGATGAAAATCCGGAATGGAAATGGGGCTGTATTAACAGAAAAGGAAGAGAAGTTATCCCACCAATGTATGATTTTATGTCCTGGTTTCATGGAGGAATTGCACGGGTTAAACTTGACAGTCGATATGGATTGGTAGATTCGAAAGGGCGACAAATTCTTCCACCCAAATATGATTCTATGGATATGTTTCACAATGGTTTATGTAAGGTTCAACTTTATCCTTTATGGGGCCTAATTAACAGTGATGGAAAAGAAATCATTGCTCCCAGATATGATCAAATTCATGACTTCCATGAAGGTCTTGCGCGTATACGCAAAGATGGGAAGACAGGATATGTTGATCCGGCAGGAAAGGAAGTAGTTACGCTGCGATATGATTCTGGAGATGATTTTTGGAAGGGCCTTGCTAGGGTGAAACTTGATGGCAAGTGGGGCTTAATCAATCGGATGGGGAGCGAAGTAATATCGCCCCAATATGATCAGATCGACGGTTATCGAGACGGGCTGGCCAGAGTAAACTGTGATCATAAATGGGGCTTGATTGATGAGCAGGGCCAGGAAATAGTTGCTCTTAAATATGACTATATAGACTATTTCTCTGAAGACCTTGCGTGTGTGAAGAGCGATGGTAAATGGGGATATATCGATAAGACAGGGGAAGAGCTTATCTCGCCTAAGTATGAGCATAGAGGGCTGTGTCGTTTTCTGGAAGGTCGAGCCTTTGTGACGCTGGATAATCCACGGTTCTATATCTATAAAAAAGATGGAAAACTCGTTACGGTTAATGGCGATATGTTTAGCGAGGCCAATGGACGCGACCGTGATCTTCAGTTCATAAAGAAGATTCTTGAAGATAAGAAGCAGCCTAAAGGCTCACTGCTCATGTGGGAGCACAGTTTGCAGACAGCGCTTTATTTATCGGAGACGATAGACGATACTCAGGAAATTGATAATGATGCAAAGCTGAGGCTTTTCAGGACGGCCTTGGGGCATGATCTGCTCGAAGATTCTTCCTGCACTGAAAATGACATTCTTGAACAGTGGGGGCCGGAGATCCTCTCTCATATCAAAGACCTGACGAATTTCAAAGGCGATAACGACACCGAAGAATATGCAGAAAGGCTCACACATATTGATGAGGCTGTTTTGATCGTAAAACTTGCCGACATCTATGCCAATGTTGCCAATACAGTCCGAGAATTCGACAGCATAGATACGAATTGGCTGAAAGAATGGTGGCTGCCCCTGCTGGATAAGTATGAACTTAATCTGTTTAGCAGAAAGCCGTCTCAGTATCTGCTGACTATAGGAAAAATTATAGAAGATATATCAGAGATGAAAAAACGATTGATGGAGCTTTATCACAGCAAACAGTAACTTGGGAAATAAAGTTGCCAATAAAAGAATTACAGAGATTACAGTTAACACTTCCCGCAATTCTTCCTTAAGCAGTTGACTAAAGAAACCCATCCTCATTCGACTAGCAGCAATTCCTGCCACTATAAATTTTAAGGCATGATCGCGATGATAATTTCATATTTCATGACTTGTCTTCCGTATGTCTATACTCAATTGCATGGTGCGGGAATGAAAATCGGAGTTCTGAGTTCCAGGTTCCTATCTAAGGCAGTACTCAGGCGACTGATATTGGAAACAAAGTTGCCAATAGAATAACAAACATGATGCATTCAACCGCAACCTTTTGCTGTTATGGCGAAAGCTCGGAGCAAATCCAGAAATTGTTAAATGAAGCGGAGATAGTCATAGTCGCAACGAGGACAGCCGTTGCGATAATATCCGTCCCAGACTACAAGCTATCACCAGGGTAACGATAAAAGTCATAGGTAAAATTAGGAATGGAACAAAGGTTGCCTAATATAATCAAAGGGATGAAAGTCACTAATACCATGATCAAAATTATGACCATGCTTATCTTGCGGGTTCTTTTGGCTATCCTCATGCTTTTTATCGTTAGCTGCAAGGGGCACAGTTCTAAAAATGAAAAGATGGAGCATGAGCCAATAGCATGTGTTATAGCTATTGATGGTACCAGAAGTTACAAATACATTGACAAGGCCAAGCAGACAACAGCACGCATAGTTCAGAACCTCCCGGGTAATAGCAAAGTGTATGTTCGTTGGATAACAAAGGACTCCCTTTCCGATAAATGCAGCGTTGTGACTGCGTTATTTCCAAATACTTCAAAGCCCCATAATCCGTTCGACGTGAAGGCCAAGCAGAGGTATCATACAGCACTGATCAAATTCCAACAGACTAGCAAACAGGCGACAAAGGCAATCATAGATTCACAGTCGCCGAGGGCAGGGCAAACAGACATTTATGGCGCACTCTATGCTTCAAGCGTTCGTTTTTCGGGTAATACTGATATGAAGCGCGTACTCATACTGCTGACCGATATGGATGATAACGTTGGTAACAAGGACAAACTAAATATCAATCTCGAAAACGTGACGGTCAAGATTATGGACTTCCAGGCAGGCCCCGAAGACGACAAGCGTAAAGAGCAGTGGCTGGCATATCTCACAAGTCGCGGTGCAGCCAGCGTACAGTTTCTGCCGATAGACGAACCGTTGAACATGGAGGGTATATAGTATGGAGGCGTTAAAACTTCTGCTTTATATAGCCATGACTGTTACTTTAGGGGTCATGCTGCTCACGCTTATATCTTCGGCAGAAAGGGTCAGACCCCTTGTTGACCGCTTCTTCGTTATATTTCTATCAATTCCCGAAATGATTAGGAATGGCTGTGCCTATGTCATCAGGCACGCAAAGGCGTTCTTTCTGGATTCCGCATCATCGACTGGCATCAAAGGTGAGCATAAGGTTCAAAGGATTGTTGGTACTATACTGCTCACTATCTTCACTCCAATTGGCATTCTCGTGACTGTGCTGATGATGATGGTTACTCTCGGCGGTGTCTTCGGCTCGGATGATAACAGCGTTATGGAGATGATCCCTGTGCCTCTTGAAACGCTCATGGCCATCGAACTGGTCTGTTCAATCATACTCTACGGAATCCTTCTGCTCGATATTCTCAAAGTCACTCATGTAACTAAGTTCTTCTCTCCTGAGTTCCTGTCCAGACCCCTCCAGTATATTTTTGGCGGCATATTCGCTACCGGTATCCTCTTTTCCACATATCTGTTAGCCACTGGCGGTATTCTCAGGACAGATTCCATGTTTGCAGACGGGGCGACCGGTGCAGTTGCCAGTGAAACAGCAGAGCAAGGGGTATCCTCGGTTGTTTACACCCCTGGGAGCAAGGCGATTAGTGATACAGGCTTAATGACAGACTCACAAACGCAGAAGCTCTCCACCGAGCCTTTGCCTGAAAGTTACAAGAATTCAATCAAATTACTTATGGTCGGCATACCTGTTACTTCTGCTATCGCCGGAGCATTCGGCGCAGTCGGCCTCATCCCGTCTGTCGGCATGACGATCGCAGGCCTTGCATTTGTAATTGTTTCCATAGCATTCGGCCTTCCTTGGCTTATCGGATATGTTGGAGTGACAATTGTAAATCATATATATAGCTTCTTATTCAGTTTCCTGGATATATTCATACAGGCGGCTGAAAACATTCGCTTGAAGTTCTCAGTTGCCCGTACTGACGGGGCAAATAGACAAGTACCGCCTGCTGAACCTCAGCAACCTGATCACAATGCAAACCAATCAGGGCAGCATACCTCCGGTTCGCAGACAAATGCACACACTGCAGATTCCAGCCAGGGCGAGGGTGCCCGGAGTGCGAGCGGCAGAACAGGGACTAATCACATGTATGATGAAACCGATCCAAATTGGAACCCGTTGTTCTAAGGTAAAACGATAATGTCTGAATACCAAACTGCCACAGTGCCGACCCTTCGGCTCAAGGCATTTTCAGCTGTCGTCAATGCTATAAAGGAAAATTTCGAACTGAGAGAGCTCGATTACAACAAATTTAATCAGCAGTATCTCACCACACAAGACAGAGTGGCATCATTCGGACAGAGCATGTCCAAGCGAGTGACTGAGATGAGCCGCGGTATCAATATTTCCGGCAGGCATGATAGTCAATTGCAGACGGTGGTCACGAACTTTTCCAGGGCGCTGTCTCTGCAGGATGCTTTAAAAGAAGACAAATACGCACTTATGGGGTCCATCGCAGATGTTTCACTTAGTGCGAATGATCAAAAAACGCTTAGCACTGCTAGAACTCTTTTTAGTACTGGGAATATAGACAGGCTTTCATCATTACAGGGTGATTCGGAGAGACTGCTTCGGAGACTCAGTGATGCCGCAAAGAATGCGCATGTCGAGTTGACGCGCGCTGAGAGAAATGTCATCACTGAAATGACGCTTGAGTCGCTTACAACCCTTGGCTATCAGACAAAGTCAAAGTTGAGAGGAACCGATATCCTTGTGAGAGGGGGTAAGAAGGATCTTTCAATAGTAGCTCACATCAACACGAACAATGAGCTACACATTGATATGGCAGGATTTGAAGGAGGAGCTTGCAAGGCCGAACTGGCCAGGCTGAATGAGGAACTGACTAGACGTGGAATTGGTATGGAGATTAAGAGCAGCATTCACCATGGGAAGAAGGACGGAGGCATACTGGCTCAGGACATTGCGAAAGAGCTGCCCATAGAATTCAACCCACTGATTGAATCTGCCGCAAAAGTGGCAAAGGCAGCCAACGCTGTACAGCACATGCGGAAAATGAGCAACCTTCTCGGGAAAGTGCGCAGATAGGAGAATTGGCTATGAAACCTGAAGTCTTCACGCAGATTGAAGAGGGAATTAAAGGGGGTAAGACGGGCTTTATTCTTGAGTTTAATACCAATGACCGTCAGATGCATATTGAAGAGGGCATTTATCCGACTAGTCTTCTTCTTTCATTGGCAACGTATTTTGGAAAGAAGGGTTACCATTGCGGTCTCTATAGCCAGGGGCTCGGCGGGGTTCAGGAACTCACTCCTCCCGCCTCCGCTGCCGCAGGTCCGAATCCCTTCCGCCAACAGGGTGCAAATAATCAGCAGTCCCTCAACCTGTACACCCCAATCCTGAGGAGAAGTGACCTCAGGGTTGTACTTTTCGTCCAGTACGCCGATCTGTTGGCACCTGTCTCGGAGGGGAGCGTATTTCTGCAACCCGAACAGCAGATCGTGCTAGAGACACTGCACAGGTGGGGAGCAGATGACTTGATCAAGCAGAATCAGAACATAGTTGTCCTGATCTCATACGAAGGCTCGGTCAACTCGCTCCTGACGCGATCAGGCGTGTATCAGTCTATCCAGGTGTCGTTGCCTGAAGAGGAAACAAGGGGCGAGTTCATTAACCTTATGAATGGAGCACAAAAGGACGGCAACAAGACATATGCTCCACTTGAAACTGGGTTTAGTCCCGAGGAGTTGGTGCGTATATCGAATGGGTTGAGATTGACAGATATTGAGACCATCTTCCGCTCGAAGGTCGGTTCTTCGATATGCCGCCAGGATATTCAGGCCGTCAAATCTCGTACAATCCATGAAATGGCCGGTGGGCTTGTCGAGGTGATGGAACCAAACGAAGGGTTTGAGTCTATTGCCGGACTTGCGTCCGTGAAGGAGTATTTCCAGTTTTTAAAGTGGATGTTCCAGAACGGGTCACCTGCTATCCCTTATGCCATGATCCTAGCCGGGGTCCCCGGAGCCGGCAAAAGCAAGCTCTGCGGGACTCTTGCAAAGGAACTGAATCTGCCGCTGCTGGCGCTCAGAAACCTCCACGGCCCGTTTGTCGGGCAATCAGAGTCTAACCTTGAGAGAGTATTGCGCATAGTCGACAGCATGTCACCTTGTGTTGTCCTCATTGAGGAAATTGATCAGGGGATTGGCCAGAGAGGGAGCGGACCTTCGGGTGACAGCGGGACAACCAATCGTATGAGTCAGCGTTTTTGGGAGGCTCTTGGCTCGTCGCAAAAGAACAGGGGAAGAAACCTCTGGATAGGAACTTCCAATAGGCCTGACCTTCTGGATACGGCAATGCTCGACAGATTTCAGGTCATTATCCCCTTCCTCCATCCTACGCCGAATGAAGTCCGGGAATTGATGCCAGTCCTCGCATTGCAGATAAAGAGGACTTTTGCAGATGATGTAGATCTTGCGAACATAGCATTAATGCCTAATCTCTATCTGCCGACAGTTAGAGGGCTTTTGGAAATACTGACCGCGGCCGCCCAGCGTGCGGATTTTGAATCAGGGCAGATCAATTCAGTGATAAGCAAACGGCACCTCATGGGTGCAGCTCAGGATTATAAGATTACCTATGATGTTTTGCAGCACGAGTATATCGCGCTTAAGGCTGTCGAAATGGTCGGCTTTTCTTCGCTCATGCCTTGGATGGGATTTAACGGTAAAAGACCTGGTGCTGAAATACCCTCCTATCTGCAGGATATTGTGTCTGACGATGGGTATGTAGATACTGCAAAGCTGTCTGAACGGATCCAGACGCTTGAGCAAAGCCGTTATGCCCAAAGGATGTCGCGGTGAAAAAGAATCGCCTTCTATATCCCGAGGCCTGCAAATCGATGAAACAAAATATGGGGAAGGCCGTCTATGACTGGGATTACTTAAGCGGTCTCAGCGGAGAGGGGCCGATAGTCTTATTCGAAGAGAAGCTTTCTGACGCAGTGGGTGGCAATTATGCAATCGCTATGACCAATGCAACCTCGGCATTGTTAACATCATTGATGGTTGGAGGAGTTGGAAGAGGAGACGAGGTTATTCTCCCAAGCTATACCTGGCCCCAAACGCTGACCCCTGTGATTCTTTCGGGCGCAACACCTGTTTTTGCAGACATTGAAGATCATTCTTACTCTATCTCGGTGGAATCGGCCAAAAAGTTGATAACAAAAAAGACAAAAGCGATTATAGCGGTCCACTTATACGGCATGCCTGCCGATGTTGTTGCGTTGGAGAAACTATGCAATGATCGTAATTGCCTTCTCATCTGCGACGCTGCGCAAGGCTTTGGAGCTTCTCAGCAAGGGAAGAGCATCGGAGCATATGGTGACCTCGTAGCATTTAGCTTCGGCAGATCCAAGTTGTTTTCTGTGGGCGAGGGTGGGGCACTTATCTGTAAAACGCGAGAGCTCTATGAGAAAGCAGTAGCTTTTTCACAACACCCGCTGAGGGTTCATAAGAATGTCGATGATGCAGAACTGAGGAATTCTGTTGATGGGATATCGATGAATTTTCGCATGCACCCACTCATCGCAGCTCTTGCAAATGGGCAAATTACCGGTCTGTTGCAAGCGGGGTATCTCGGGAGAATTCGTGAGCGTTTTGTGGAACTATGCAGTGCCTTGGAAATACTTAAACGGCCTTCCGTACTTCCGGGACTGCCTGAAGGTGCGTCGCCAAGCGGCGTATGTCTGCCGCTGTTGATCAGGGGGCAGAGCGATCTCGATAAGTGCAGAGAGATTGTAAGTGGCTTGGGAATGGAGACTTATGAAGGTGGATTGCATAGCGCCTTGCACCTTTCGGGTACCGTTCAGAAGCGTAATTTCCCGTTTTTGCAGAGGGATTCAGATAATCTACTTTTCCAACGTCATGCGACCCACCGGAAGGGTAGCTGCCCAAATGCAGAAAAAAGAACTAGCAGAACTCAGTTTTTTGTGGCAATAAACTAATCCTTATCCATCGTTTCCTACTACGCCCGCATTTGATACTTGGAATTTAAGTTGCCAATAGTAATTGCAGCTAAAGACTGTACTAACATGTATCCCTTAGTGAAGACCGCGACATAACAAGATGACTGGAATGCTACTTTCTTTACTGCCTGATGGTACACTACCGGTAGTTTTAGTTTTTGTGGGGCTTGCTTTGATTGTTGGCCTTGTGAGCAGACAGGCTGCCTTCAGCATTGTTGGCTGTATCGTTCTTTTTGCATTACTCTCCCCTTTTCTTGAGTCGCTATCCAACGCTTTACCTACCGGTATTCTCATTATTCTGTTCTGTATTTTTGCGCTCAGCATTTTTAAATTAGTTCTTAGTCTTCTCTTCGGCAAAGGACCTACAGACCATTTTTTAGGGCAACTGATGTATGGAGTATTTACGCTTCCTTTTAGACTGATAGGCTTTCTTCTTCGCGGCGGAAGATAAGATGTTTAAGAAGAGCATTCTAATCTTCGTTATCTACATGCTTCTATACTCACTTCCAGCAGAAGCAGGTTTTTTTCATGCAACATCCAAAGCCGTTGCGAGAAGGATATTGAAAGAGGGTTTTTCCATTCGGAAGATGAATCCGAAAGCACGATTCGGTTCGGGGGTTTACGGAAGTAAGAGTATGGCAACAGCGATTAAAGAGAAATCAAAAGCGGAATCTGTAGTTTCTCTATCGAATTCAAAGATGCTTCAGAAAGTCAAAATAGACAGCAGAAGGCTTTCGAATTCCCAACTCAAGCGGATGACCGGAGACCGTGATCTCCGGGGCAACATACACAAAGGAGTGATTGGCCCTGATCTTGGGAAAAAATTGGGAAGATATGCAAGCAGAAAAGGCAAGGTCATCGAGTATAGGTCAGTACGAGACAGGAATACCAACATCTTCATTCCCAAGAAGGTCTATCAGGAGCATCCGAGCATCGTCAATAATCATAAGGGTAGCGTTATAAACAGGTAAAAGTACAATAATGAACCGTCTAATGTCATGGGTTATCTGGGGAGCCATTATTCTGAACCTGCTTGGGTATTTTATGGATGCCACTTGGACGAAGTATTCGGACAAACCGGGATACTTTAGTTATAACATCGGACTTTTGAGCAATTTCCCTTATTGGCTGTTTGCAACCCTTACGTTTTTTGCTGCGAACGGCTTTGCAAGCCTCTATTTTGCCAGGTTTATTTTTCAGATGTCAGCCAGAGAAGGAGATTATCAGGGAGGATTTCCCTTACCGCACATCAAACTATTAGGCATAAATCTTATGCTTATTCCAGCGCTGCTCGTACTCTTCATAATCTTCAGAGCAATAAGTCTGTAATCCTCTGATGGATCGCAAGCAACTGAATTTATACCTACTTTGCCAACCACTGCACGAAGGAAGACGCATGACTGAGCGCGGGATTAACGAATGGCAAAAGTGGGAGACTTTTGTTAAACCTGAGCAACCGGGACAACCGCTTATCCGAGTAATGAAGAAGGAAGAGGTTGACTACTTCGAGGGTGATTTTGCAGTGGAACTTGCAGGGGTGGGCAGGAGACGAAACAGCGACAGGAGTACAGACAGATTTGAGCACACAAAAATAAATGATTCACCAGATTTGCATGCAAAAATGCTGGCTACAACTTTGAGCGGTCGGCAGGAATTACGATTTGAATACTCCATGGGACTCAGGGGCGCAGGGAATGAAGGATTCAGCCTGAAGATTAGAGGTATCTCCAGGGGGGAGAGCAGCGATGAGGCTGTATTGTCGGTCTGCAGTCTTTGGCAAAACCTGAATATTACGTTGGTAGCACTGCACCAGGCCTATTCTTTTGTCCCAGTGGTAGCGAGGGAACGGTTGGCTGAACGCTATCGCGATTGGAAATGGACTGGAACAATAAAGCCCTCAGGTATCACGATTGCATCGAAGCACTCTCAACTCATAGGGTTTATGCAGCACAGTAACTCCGTGCCTATCGGCCCTGCAATCATCCTACCTTGTGAAAATGAGGAACAGCGGAATCGGAGTTTCGACGCAGTCGTACTGGGAGCCAACGGTCGTCTAGGTGATATGAAAATTGAACTCTCGCTTACAAATCTATCATTAAGCAGGACGGAGCTCCGACAGCTCGGTTCTGCACTGGAACAGCTGCAAACGGGCAGGGCAAAACAGGTCTTTCATCAGATGGAACTGGATAACATCGCAGATGACGGTGTATGGACGAAAAGGCTGATTGATATGCTCAATCTCTGGACTAAGAACCCTTCGGGAGTCAAAATCAGGTTCAGGGTACTATCAAATGAGCCGATACCCGTTTCATACCTCACTCTGCTTGGCACCGAGGTATTCAATGCCCAAGTTACAGTTACTACAAGGCGGTTTAAACGGGAGTCTATAGTCAAATCAAACCCTATTGTTATAGATGATCCGGATGTTGTCGATCTGTGCGGCTGCTTCAACAGGAATAATGTTCTGCCCGCACTGATTCCTCAGTGCGAAACACTTCTTGACGGTGGTGTGAAAATGAGCTTCACTGATCAGCCGGTGGATATTTTCAGAAGCGGTATTCTTATAGGGCATACCGGGCACGTGGCGGCGTCCCGTGAAGTCAGATTGTCGAGTGTCGACAGGAGCAGGCACGCCTACATGATCGGCGCAACCGGAACCGGGAAGTCAGAGTTGCTGCGTCAGATGATCCGCCAGGATATTGAAAATGGCGAAGGGGTAACGGTAATAGACCCCCATGGCGACCTTTATGAACAGATCCTGAGTTCAATTCCGACGAGCAGAATGAATGATGTCATTTTGATTGACCCTTGTGATTTCGATTATGCAGTGGGAATAAACTTTCTGGAGTGCAGTGGGAGATACAAGGATGTGCAGATAACCTTTGTCGCCAATGAAATGATCAAAATTATGGATCGTCTTTACGATCTGAAGCACACCGGAGGACCGATGTTTGAGCAATATTTTCGCAATGCCATACTATTGATCCTTTCTAATGATCTTCAGGGGATGACCCTTATGGATGTTCCGGCGCTATTTGAGGATAGCGACTATAGGCTTTATCTCAAAGAGCACTGCAAGAACCCATACGTTGAAAGCTTCTGGACACGACAAGCGGAGCAAGCTGGAGGGGAGTCTTCATTGGCAAACATGGTGCCGTATATAACCAGTAAGTTAAATCAGTTCGTCTCCAATGCTATCTTACGGCCTATCATAGGCCAGCCAAAGAGTACAGTTGATTTCCGACGGGCTATGGACAGTGGAAAGATCATACTTGTTAATTTGTCAAAAGGCATGATCGGAGAATTGGACAGCCAGCTCTTAGGAATGCTTATCATAGGTAAGATATTCAGCGCTGCAATGGGTCGCTTGGCATTAAAAGCTGAAGAACGTAAACCGATGCGCCTTTATATAGATGAATTCCAGAACTTTACCACCGACTCGATCGCGTATCTTCTGTCTGAAGCCCGGAAATTTGGCCTCCATCTGACGTTGGCGAATCAGAATACTGCCCAACTTGCTGCAAACATCGGCAGGCAGAATTTGCTCGAATCTGTGCTCGGGAATGTGGGCAGCTTGCTAATGTTCAGGCTTGGGGTTAAGGATGCCGAGCAGATGGAGCCATACGTAAAACCGCTGCTAACATCTCAGGACCTTCAAGAACTGCCCGACTTTCACGTGGCCGGTAGACTTCTTAATAACAACGCTCCCGTCAGGCCTTTTATATTTAAAACCGTACCGATATCAACACCATCAAATGCCCAACATTCACATAACATAGTAGATCACTCACGTACAAAATATTCGACCCCGGTCGCGAAGGTTGAAGCCGATCTTATGGCGCGACGCGCTAGCTTTAGAAAGCTTGAGGATCTTTAGGCAACTACGTATGCAAGAAAACCGCAAGCTACCGTCCTTTCAACAGGGCGTCAACCGCATCCCGAATGTCGAATATTCGATCGAAAGCTGTTACACCAAAATAAACCTTCTATAGACTGTTCGCGCTGAAAAATATGAAATATTATAATTTTTCACAGATCGTAGAGATCGAAAAGTTTACGAAAATTAAGGTCGCTGAGTTCGGCAGAGAAATAAAGGAGAATCGTCTGCGCAGGCATTTCACACAGGAGCGTCTGGCTGAACTGGCTTCAATCAATACCAAGTATCTTGGCGAAATAGAACGAGGTAAAAAAAGGGCCTCAGGATTCGTCATCTATAAAATAGCTAAAGCACTTGATGTTCCAGTCTGCCAGATACTTTCGACTAATAGCTGTGCGTATGAAAATAGCCCAACTCTTAAAGAAATACTAGAACTCCTAGCAGGTATGAAACAGCAGGATCTGCTGAAGGCTAAAAAGATGCTTGAGGGATTATTCACATGAGAGCGGCGTTTAGTCCTGTTATGATAGATTCTCCGGCAAGCTTTCCTCCCAGTATTTTCCAGAAGGCAGTTGTCTTAGTTAATGAGCTCGTATCTAAAAGAAGAATAGGGCTGTGATAATTACCTATGGTAATAGAGTCAATATTTATACCTTATGCGAGGTCCCCATTAGTGGATGTGTTCTGGAGAGGTGCGAGAAGAGTTGCGAAATTGCCTAGTTTGATCAAGAACTTTTCCAGGGGAGTTAATTATGCAGCGCGCAAACAATAGCGATAACCGCTTTAACGGATCTAGGCGGCACAGGTCCTCTTGCGTAAATACCTGTGTCACAACCCGATTACACAACATGGCTGCTAAGATTGCATCGACTGATGGCGGTGAGAGTCGCCGCATCAAAATGCCTCGCGAAAATAGCTCCATAGGAAAACTCGTTGTTATTCTTTTGTTCTTCATTTTGGTCGCCGCCTTCGTGGTGGTGCAGGTCGCGTCTCATGAGGCCCGCATCTCCCATAATAGTGATGAAAATGTCATTGCATCAACACAACAAGATGTAGCGCAGCACGCTTTGGACAATGCAGTAGGCATTGATGTCGGCAATGTAGCGCCTGATTTCACTCTTAATAACTTATACGGAACAAAGGTTAACCTCTCTGATTACATGGGAACGGTTGTGTTATTAGAGTTTTGGGCGTCGTGGTGTCTGCCTTGTAACGAAGCTATACCCCCAATGAAGGCTCTTCAAGGAAGATACAATGATAAGGACTTTATTATAGTGGCAGTTGCTCTTGATGAGGGGACTAATATGAGTGACAAGTTATCGAAATTTGTCGACGAACATGAAATAAATTACCCTGTCTTGCTCCACGAAGAAAGTGTTATAAAAACATATAAAGTCAAAAGCATACCTACTACCTTTATCATCGATAAACACGGGCGCATAGCAAATAAATATATCGGGCTGGATGAAAATAACTTTGCAAATGCAATACCTTCTCAAATTGAAAGGCTGCTTCAGGAATGACCATGAAACCCAAGGTTAACCTATATGGAGTTCTGCTATTCTTCACGCTGTTCTTTTCTCTCATTATGATCGGGCACAATTTCATCGTGCCGGCCATAGTGAAGCCCGACAACATGATCTCTCTCTTCTATGTAAGGAAAGATAAAAATGCCAATACCTTTCAGTCGGAGATATACCCTATTGCCATCTACACGCACGGCAAGTATGTCGATGCGTCTAAAGATGTGACTGATCATGTAAATAGAAAGCCGCAAGACGAATCATATCTGGCAAGAATAAGTAATTTCTTCGTGATTGCGAAGGGCAGAATATTAGGCAAGTATCATGTAGATGAAATCTCACCGAGCCCCTTTATGTGTTCCAGCATTATGACGGGGAAAGGAGCTCTTAAAAATGCAAACTCTTTATCTGGTGTTTTTGACCAGATCGAGGGATCTCATGCGTCACATTCGAAGGGCTTTGTCGATAAGAACGAATATGATTATGAGCTTAAATGGTCACTAGCGGCAAGTCAAATAAATAGCGTGTCGGGAGCTGGCATTGTCGTAACGGAAAATGACATCGAACGCTATAAAGCGGATTTAATTACGGCAGGGAGCTTGTTATTGGCGAATTATGTATCGGACGATAGCACCGAAGCCGATAGAGGTTTAGTATTGGACAAGCTCTCCGTCTTTGACCTTGATCATGACGGTCAGCCAGAAGTTTCTGCGACACTGAAGAAAACTATAAGAAAAAAAGTAAATGCACTACTGAGGACAGATGGTACAGACGAATACAGCAATGACACTGCTTATCTCAATCTATGGGTTACGTATAAAGACGGAAGCCCGCAGGTGATACTCAGCCGCGTTTCCTATGAAAGGGAGGCCAGTTGGGGCAGCGGCGCAGATCTCGTTGGCACTCTTGATGTAGACGGTGACGGCATCGAAGAAGTCATTCTGAGAGTGAGCGGATGGGAAGTAGTAGAATTTGAGATCTATGCATATCGAGACAGTAAATTGGTACGCATATTTCACGGGGCAGGGTTTGGCTGTTAAAGCATGAATATATCTGCTATGACGGGTGGATTCTCCAGCTGAGCTTTTCACTTTCACAAAGAGGATGAACATGGACTGGAAAATATTCATCGAGACGCTGCAGAATGCAGAACTCTCGATGCTCGGGATCATGAAAGACCTGCCGCAGTTTGAGAGTTTTCTCAAAGCAACAAATTTGGTTGTAACTCTTGAGAATCACTATTTCGAATTCAAGAAGGACCTGTCGGCTTTTGATCTTGCAGAAAGATTACCACTTGTTGCTCAATCGGATATTAAAGACACCCTCTCAAGTCTTCTGAGTTCCTATGACGAAGCACAGCGCATATTAAAAAATACAAAAAAGGAGGGAGGGCTAGACACCACAAATAGGAACGGGACATATAGCGGGGTTCAGATTCTACGAGAAGGCATAATTGCCTTCCCCTTGACTGACGTGCAGATAGTTGACACCTTTTCTATTCAAATGATATTCCCACACATAAATATTGAGGTGATCCAGGCCATTAAAGAACACCCTCTAACCAATCGTGCTAAGACCTGCAGCTGCCGCGCCTGTGTGAGATGCTTTCTTTTCTAAAGTGCAGACAACAAGATAATTCACAGAACCTTCACCGCACTGTGCCTTGCCTAGCAGAGCTTAGCATCTTCGTCCACCTCTTTTCGTCAGTCGAGTTCTATTGAGTCCGCCATTCTTTAAGTCATATCAGCATGACTTTCTTGATGCTGGGGTTCTGCAATCCCACCAGCTATAGACTGTTTACTCTGAGTTCATTGGGCTATTATAATTTTGCAGTTACTCAATCTTATAGAAGGCTACTATGTAGATCGGCTAGTTCTGCAGCAACGCAAGAGGGCCTCATATGCGCTGACAACTGGCATGGGTGTTCCAGCCTGACCGGATGCAATCTCGTCTGAATCCTTTAGCGGCAGGCAAAAGACTTAGACCTTCGTTCTCTACAATTCCGCTGGTTGGACCAGTTAACCATATTAGAAACCTTTATCCGGATGGTAGTCTGCTGACAAGTAGCATGATTAGAGTTGACTAGATAACTAAACAGGACAGTCGGTCCGATTTGGCTAGAGCGGAGGTGGGGAACGTGAAGACAATGAAAGACGCAATTAGCGGCGGTTTTCTTTTCATAGAGCATCTCTATTCTGAAGACAATCCGTTTAGGGGACTTAAGGTTTTATCGGGCTTCGAAAAATTGGATACCATCCTAGAAGGGTTCTTCGTTGGAGATTTGATCGTGATTTGCAGCGAGCCTGGAGCGGGGAAATCGTCCTTTGTATACAGCATAGCCTTAAATCTCAGTCTGAAGGCGAAGCCTCCGTTATCTCTAGCCTTATTCGGCCTTGGAAAAACAATGGAGCAGCTAGCTCTCAAATTTATCTGCGTTGAAGGAGAAAGTTCGTTCAGGAAAATAACACGGGGGTATATCATGTGTGAAGATTGGCCCAAGCTAACGAGTGCCGCTGGAAGGTTATTGGGCTCACAGCTACATATAAATTTTACACAAGTTACATCGGTGCAAGAATTAATAATCCAAGTTAGTAATTTTGTTGAAAATAACCCGAATATATCCCTTCTGATAGTCGATTCTTTGCAAAATCTGGTGCCCGAAGATACGGCGAAAATATCTGAGTGCCTAAGAACCCTCAAGGCTGCAGCTCTAAAGTTAAGAATGCCTATTATCATCACTAGCAGTATTACTATGAAGAAAGGTCCGAGAGATGACAAGCCGGTTGTTGCAGACCAGATTTATAACGTGATTAAGAAATATTCCGACGTAGTGCTGAGATTGCAGGAGTTTGATGTCAGTTACTCTATCAAGTCAATAAGGCGCACTCGGCCAAGTAAAAACACCGTTTCATCAGACGATAGCTCGCTTTTTTTGAATGCGCTGATGACAAAGGTCAAGACTGAACTGATCATCGCTAAGAATCCAAATGGCGTAACGGGTAGCGTATTTTTGGATTATCTGCCTCAACAAGGGAAATTTCAAAGTGTTGATGAGATGCCTCATTCAGCTCAGAGAGGACAGTCGGAAGATGAAGAAGATGAAGAATATTAAGACGATAAGAATATTAATTGTGGAGGACAGTGATACCCGTCTTGATAGACTAAAAAGGATGTTCCCTGCTTGGGTCAGACCTGTCGTAGCTGTAAGCGCAGGCAAAGCAATCGGGATACTGGAACGTGACAGCTACCGTCGAAATAATGGAAGAGATGTCTTCGCAGGAATACTTCTTGATCACGACTTGGTCAATCAGATAATTACCGAAGCAGATAGAACCATGACGGGGAAGAATGTTGTCCAAAGCATTATACACAACGCAACTCGCGATACTCCTGTCTTGGTTCACTCTATGAATTCAGGAGGGGCTAGGGTTATGGTGGGCCAGCTGGAGAGTATGGGATTTTCAGTTGCACGGGTGCAAATGAGCGACCTTACGCAGGAAATACTGACCGTGTGGCTTGAGGAAACTCGAGAGTCGTGGGAGGATCGACAGGAATAGATATAAGAGTAGGAAATTTTATAGGAATGACTTGCAAACGATGCCAGAGTGAGAGTCTGGGAATGCCGACTGCTGAACGCGATTGACTTCCATCTTTAATTGTATGGCAATAAGGATGGTAAGCTGCAATGGGACCCATTAGACAATGAATATTATATTATTCCTCGGAGTGGGCTTCAATATCCTCTATTTGCTTGATTGGAGTTTGGATCGCCCGGCGGAAAAATATGACACCCACATCAGTTTGCATCTGATTGATTGATGTTTCGGAACGAGTCGAAAGAAAGCTGCATTCACCTACAAGCCAGCATTTTCTTATTTCTGCAATTTGCCACATTCTCATAAGGAATAGGGATTGGAATATTGATATTTGCGGTATCCATCAATAGATTGGACGTAGCACAAGAATTAATTCATGATTTAGTGGCCTATTAATGGGTAAGGTCGAGAAACTAATTGTGATTGCACGGGCAATATCGAGAGTGCACTAAGAAACGCTAGAACAAATACGCGTGCGGTATCATTGCAAGGAGGGTCTATGAAAGAAGTAATAGTCACCGATGAATGGCTGGACCTTGTCGACGAAAACGATAAGATAATAGGCAAGGAGCGACGTTCATTTGTTTATCGGAATTGCCTTTCAAACTTCAGGGTGGTAAACCTTTTTATAATGAACGCAATGGGCGAACTCTGGATTCCGAGAAGATCAGCTGAAAAAAGGATTTTCCCGCTCTGTCTCGATGTAAGTATGGGAGGTCATGTCGAAAGTGGCGAGGACTACGAGACGGCACTGGTGCGTGAAGCTAATGAAGAACTGAACCTCGATGTGAACATCAAAGATATACAGTGCATTGCACGACTAACGCCATCGAGTCACGGAGTGTCGGCATTCATGAAAGTATATGAAATGCGCATGGATACAGTTCCGGAATATAATGGATGCGACTTCACAGAATATTATTGGCTCTGTCCATCTGAGGTGCTTAAACGTATAGTCGCTGGAGAGCGGGCAAAGAATGATCTGCCTAAATTAGTAAATATACTTTATCCTCATGCGTAAGCTCGCTGATATTTTGCATAAAGATAGCTTGGAACGCGGTGTCTCCTAAACATAGCTGCTCTCTTATAGATTTGTGACTTTTTACGAAAATAAAGGGGAGGTGTGGCTTGAAAAACTATTCATTCGCGTCCGTTTGGTTTGCAAGGCTGGAAAAGCTTATCGGCACGCAGAATACTGAAATTGTGAAAATAGAGGCTACTCGGCCGCTCGAACAAAAACGATTGACGTTTAAAAAGACTGCTTGTCATTAACATAGACCTCATTATACTGGCCGCGAAGGTCTTGTTGGTGTCAAATAGCCAAGAATTCGGACGAGCATAACAATCCGATACTTATCGCTGATTTTGTAAAATAAACTCAAAGCAAGTGCACGGTTGAGGGGTATTTATCTGTACAACAACGAGGCTTGAGGTTGAGCATAAGGCATAAAAACCAACCCGAGATGAATCTTGAAACAACTTGAGTAAAAATATGGATGCTGTAGCGGCCTGGCCTGCTGTGGCATCTGCTTAAGCAAATGACATTAAAAAGGTAACCTTGTATACCTGAGGAGTATTAATATGAATAAGAATCAATCAGTTCTCCAACAGACAGCAGACTATGTGAGGATTCTGATGGTAAATGACAGGACAGGTCATGACTGGTGGCATGTGTGGCGGGTTCGACAAGCCGCGCGCAAAATCGCCTTCATTGAGAAGGCAGATCTCTTTGTTGTAGAGCTTGCAGCTCTGTTACATGACCTTGATGACTGGAAATTATCTGACAGTAGTAGTGATGTCCCACAGAAAGCAGCAGAATGCATGCTAAGCCTCTCTGTCCACCGGGAGATCGTTGCCCATGTGTGCGAAATCATTCACGACCTTTCATTCAAAGGGAAGGGAGTGGAGACGCCAATGAGAACTATAGAGGGTAAGGTCGTTCAAGATGCCGACCGTATTGATGCGATTGGTGCTATCGGGATAGCACGGGCGTTTTCCTATGGAGGGGCAAAGGGCAGGGAGATGTATAACCCCGCTATCCTACCTCAGGAACACGAATCATTCGAAGCATACAAGAGCAACAATGGAACGACCATCAATCACTTTTATGAGAAGCTGTTGCATTTAAGTGACAGGCTTAATACCGATGCGGCGCGAGACATCGCTGCGGGCAGGCATCAATTCCTAGAACAATATTTAGCAAGGTTCTTTGCTGAGTGGGAAGGCAAGGATTGATATGAAACATGCTATTTGTGTCAATACATACAGTCAGAGACCGTTGTCTGAAGGATTTGTTGGTCTATGCTCAGCCACTTACTAAAGAGTGCACCAAACAGGAACGCCAAAGCCGGAAGAGGGGCAAAGTCATCTGGCTGCCAAATGCAGAGGAGAACAGCGAATACATTGAATTTTAGCGAATAATATGCGTAATCGGGTGGGGCAATGAATTACGAGGGTAGTGAACAGTCTATCGTCGACTTGGCTTGGCAAGCATGGCATGATGGCATCTCAACAGCGGGATCCAAGGCTGCTATTAAGCTGTTTCGCAGCGATCAGCCCGTAGGCGATGAGGAACTATTTCCAGACTGGTTGGAAACCATCGACCGCATGATGGCAATTGCACTATCTCCAGAGGAACTAGAAGCACTGCAGTGGCTCAATCTTGACTCTAATGAGAAACGTGAAAGGTTAGAGAGTAGCGAGATAAGTTTTGAAAACTTTGTCGGCACTATCGAGAGGGCAATACACGTGATGAAAACAGGGAAACACCTACAGGCTGATAAAGAGACCGCAACAAAAATCATCGTAGGGGCTTTGAGCAGAGCTTCGAAGAAGGATGTCGAGGGGGTCTTTGACGTTGATCCCGGCAAAGGATTGATGTCCAGTGAGAGGCTCGTGGAATTAGGAATAAGCAGCGAGAATTTGAGTGATAGCCTTCTGCTGGATCATAGAGTCTTGTCTGCTAACTGCATTGAGGGCGAGTGGGTAGTAAGCACTACCATCGGAGAAATACAATTTCGCTTGGTGTTCGGTGATGAAGCCACAGGTGGCCACTCGTGAGTGCTTCTATTTCCTGGTTGAGCAATATTCTGGATGCCCAGATGACAAAACAATCCCAATTATCCAAAATGCGAGGAATCCACTGGATGAATTGACTGGCTAAGAAATTAAGGTGAGTGTGTGAAGCCTTCTGCAGATGACCTGTGGACGATATGGAATGGTGGCAGAGCTAGGGCTCTGTTTGCCCTCCTGAGAGGTGGCACCTCGGCAAAAGAAAGAGAGGAGATTCTCTATCTTGCGTGGTCTGAAGCAATAGGGCGAATGATGATCGTGACATCCGGAGAGGGGGGATGGGAAAATCTCACGAAGGAACAGCGAATAGATTTCCCGAAAAGCAATGTTTTTTCATTTCGCAACTTTCTAAATAGTATCTTTGATGCGCAATTTGGGCTGACGATTGAAGACGATCTAACTCATTGAGAACTTTTGGAGCCGGAAACTAAGAAAATTCGTGCAGCAAGGAGGAGTTAATGGGATGTGATTTCTTTTATTGGGGGAAGTTGACAGATACCGGCCTTCAAGAAAAGGTAATAGAGTGTGTTGCTGAATACTATGAAGAAAAGGCTTTATTAATTCAGCCACATCCCGGGAATGAGTATTTTACAGGATATAATATGAGTGACTCGCTTCACTACCCAGAGGGGTTGACGAGGTTAGAAAGAAGTCTGTATCGGCTTAAGCATGCCGAGAAGCGTTTGCGGTATCCCTTTAATTACTATGGAGTGATTCCCCTCTATGGATGGGAACTTGAAGAATACGGCCAGTTTATTTTTGATCGATCAACTGAGGGACAACTTGTAAGGTTTCTGAAGCTTCCAGATGATTTGGGTCTGCCGGCTAGGGATGAGTGCTATAAAAAAGATGAGGCTGCTGTCTTGGTAAAAGAAGGCGGCTACGACAGAATAATCGGTGACAGTTTTCAATTCGCCGTGTTGCTCAGCATACTAAATCTCCGATGGTTTCCGGAACTTGGCGTTGAAGACGATTACGATGTCTATGCCACGGTGGCTAAAATCCTTCGAGATTCAGGCCTCGTTGAGGCTTTCAAAGACAAATCCGCGAATTATCAAAAATGCTGGAATCTCTTCAGGGTAGAATATGAGCGAAGATTGCCAGACATATTATGGAGGATGCCGATATCGGATTCCGTCTGATATCAGCTACGAAGCTAATGCTGGTCATAAATAGCTATAGAGACACAGATGAATTTATTTGGAGGATCCGCCATGGAGATAAATGACGCTGCAAGAACACGCCTTAAACGCAGTCTAGAGAGAACTCTGGAAAGAATCAATTTGAGCTTTACTGCTTTTATGAATGATATTGATCTTGCTAAGGATGTTAATGTTCTCACGAGGTTAAAGAGAGACCTACTGCTCGATCTGATCAAGTCCCTGCCGCTCAACGTCGATGAGTGCTACTTTTGCCTGCTGAGCATGGAGAAAAAAAGGGAGGGGCGGTTAGACTGTTCTTCGTGTCAATATGCAAGAGATCACGGTAAATGCACAGATTCATCAAGCGACTTTGCTCGGATTTCAGGCGCTCACAAGACCCTTCAACATCTTGTCCGCGATACTTACCATAAGGTGCCTGAACTTATGCATCTTTATAAAAAAAGGTTGTGCCCACACTGCAGTAATAGAATGATTGCGTTCGAAGGTGAGCAGAGATGTTGCAACTGCGGTTTTGCCTATTATTAAGAATAATGGTTCATACAAACGGACTCGTAAAGCGTTGGGAATGTAGATAGACAGTCTCATTGTGACTTGCATTCGCACTCGTTGGGTGTTTTTTTCTCGGTGGATAGAATTAACATTCAGGGAAGTTTGATATGAGGGAGATAATGTGGATACGAAAGTAGTTGCTAGCCTCTGGCGAGATGCCTTTATACGGAATTTCAGTAAAGACAGGGGCCGAGGATTTTCCCGGAAGCGACTCAGGAAATTGTTAGACGCAAAGCGCTGATTAAGTTTGACTTTAGAGGAGGAAAAGCAAAGTCCGGTTCGTGCATGAGAATGAGCGTTAATGTGGAAGTGCAAGTTTGGTCTCCATCTAAAACTAACCCCACTCACAGAATAAGACTAGCAGTCACCGACGAGGAGCTAAACGGCGCGTGTTAGTGTCGAAAACAAGAGCAAATAGAATGATCTTATGGGGGTTGCTTGCAGAGCGTGCAGATCTTAATCGCAAGACATATAGCCAAGAATGAGTATTGTGAGTCTACTTCTACCGAGATGAAAAGAGTAATCATATGGACACTTATAGCTCTTCCTATGGGGCTGTGGTTAGGTACGCTTTGAAATCTCTGTACAAAGACGGTGTGAGTGCTGCCGATGTCGGGGTAGGTGGTGCGCTTAACGAAGGCGTGCTAGTTACCAGTGAGAGGGAAATAATAACACTCAAAGCTGGAATGAGACATCGCTATGTGCCTGGAAAGGGGGATTAACAAGGATGAGTAGAATACTTCTAGTCGTGTTACTAATCAGCTGTGTCATTGCTGCGGCAGGATATCAATATCATATCCGCTCGCAGATGACCTCTTATGGAACTATCCTTATCTGCACTCCGAACGACGAGAGTAACAATCTTGCGTTTGGCAAGTATGCCTCTGATCGCTCGAAACTCCTGTGCGCTGGGTTCGATGGGTATCTCTGGCTCGGGATGGACCTAGTGCGACTTTATGAATTGGGCTACCGAATAGCACAGATAATCCCCGAATGGGATGGTGTTGTATACTATGTTCATAAGGCGAAATAGGAATTGAAAGGCAATGAGAAACGGTCTTTTTTGTCTGATAAAAATTAAGCCTCCATTCAATATAAAATGTAGTGGAAAACTAATTGCCGGAAGGCATTTATGGACACTTATAGCATGAAAAGGGTTGTAATAAAATCAGAAGCAAAGTGGAGCCAATAAATTTGGCGACATAAATTTATTAAGGAATTGAAGCTCTACTTGAGTTAGCTTTCAGACATAAGATACATATACGTCTATTGAGCCTCAATTCGATTTGATGTCTGAAGACGGTCCGACTCGTTGAGAACTGTTAGCCTCGCACTAAGGAAGGCTGCTCAGTAAGGAGGAGCGGATGGCATGTGATTTCTTTTATCGGGGGAATTTGCCAGATGTCTTGCTTCAAGAAAAGGTATTAAAGTGGATTTCTGAATACCATGGAGAAAGAGCTTTATTGGTTCAGCCCCGTTCGGAGGACGAGTATTCGACCGAATATGATGTGAGTAAATCGCTGCAATATCCAGAAGGATTGACGACGTTGGAAAGACGGATGTATCGGCGTGGACATGGGATAAAGCGTTTGCAATATCCCTGTAATTACTACGGAGTGATTCCCATCCACCGATGGCAACTTGACGAAAACGGCCAGTTTGTTTTTGATCGATCTGCTGAAGGGAGACTTGTTAGGTTACTAAAGCTCCCTGGCGCGTTGGGGTTGCCGCCATGTGATGACTTATATATCAATTGTTACGCTGACGTGGTTGTAAAGGAGGGCGGCTATGACAGAATCATCAGCAGCAGTTTGCGTTTCGCCTTATTGCTCCGGATCATAAATCTACGATGGTTTCCGGGACTTAAAGTTGGGGATGATGACAATGTTTATGATGAAGTAGCTAAAGTCCTTCAGGATTCAAGTCTCGAGGAGACTTTTAAAGATGTGACGATGAATTATAAAAAGTGCTGGGATCGCTTCGAAATGGAATATGATAAATATTACCAGACAAGAGGAGCTAAAAAAGTGCGTGTTGGTTCCGAGAAAAGAGATCAAGCAAAATCAATTTTTTAGAAGCTGCTTGCAAAGCGCGCAGCAACTAATGAAGGCAGATGGCCCAGGATGAGTATTCTTAGAAATGAATAAAGGAGGAAAAATGGAAGAGGTCATGTCCTTGTCTTTGTATGATTTGTTGTCAAACTTTATGACAGCAGAGGAACTAAATAATCTGCGCACCATCGACTTATCTCCGGAATTTATTCTGGAGTGTTGTATGGAATCTCCTGGAGTTCAAGGTGCCAAATATCTTGGCGATGGCAATTTTGAAGTTGATTCCACTGCTGGCGTCATACGATTTAAAATTACCGATGGACAGAATCTTTAGAGAGAACTGAACAAATCAGTTCCCTTAATAATAGTTCAACAAATTTGCATAGCTTCAATAGAGCCCGTTTGAAATCAAAATTGCATTTGTCATCGGCTGGGCTTTCATTTTCTTTATTTAACTGTATGTTCCACTGGTCAATATCAGCTGGCGGCAAAATATGGAATGAAGTTAAGGAAAGGCGTCAACAACCGCTCAGCACTAATTTGATTATGGTACAATAATTCGAAGCAGGTAATTTTTGCTTAAATTTGAGTTCTTTCTCATTATAGCTTATTCGGAGGAGGTCTAATTGGAAACGCTCAACGATGAGGTGGAGTCACTCTACAGGCAGGGTCAATATGATCGCGCTGTTGTCCTCGCGAAGAAAGCGTTGCAGGTCGCTGAGCAAGAGGGTAGCCCTTATAATTCATCGGTGGCTGTGAGCCTGAACAACCTTGCCTTGCTGTACCATAAGCAAGGCAAGTATGCGGAGGCCGAATCGCTCTTTAAGCGTTTGTTGGCTATCTCGGAGAAAACACTGGACCCGGATCATCCCAGAGTGTCAACCAGCCTGAACAACCTTGCGTTGCTTTACAACGACCAAGGGCAGTATGTAAAAGCCGAGCCGCTCTTTAAGCGCTCGTTGTCTATCTTGGAGAAGGCACTGGGCCCGGATCATCCAGATGTGGCAACCAGCCTGAACAACCTTGAGATGCTTTACCAGAATCAAGGCCAGTATGCAAATGCTGAGCCGCTCTGTAAGCGGGCATTGTCTATCTTGGAGAAGGCACTGGGCCCGGATCATCCAGATGTGGCAACCAGCCTGAACAACCTTGCGTTGCTTTACAGCAACCAAGGTCAGTATGCGGAGGGCGAACCGCTCTGTAAGCGCGCATTGGCCATCAGGGAGAAAGCCCTGGGTCCAGACCATCCCGATGTAGCGATCAGCCTGGACACCCTTGAGAGGCTCTACCAGAATCAAGGCCAGTATGCAAAAGCCGCGGCGCGCTGTAAGCGCTCATTGGCTATCAGGGAGAAGGCCCTGGGTCCTGATCATCTCGATGTGGCAGCCAGTTTAAAAACCTTGGCCTTGCTGTACTATAAGCAACGCAAGTATGTGGAAGCCGATCTGCTCTATGAGCGCTCATTGTCAATTAGCGGGAAGGCCCTGGGTCTGGACCAACCCGATTTGGCAACCAGTTTAAACAACCTTGCCATGCTGTACTATAAGCAAGGCAAGTATGCTGATTTCGATCTGCTCTATAAGCACTCATTGGCTATCAGGGAGAAGGCCCTAGGTCCAGACCATCCCGATGTGGCAACCAGTTTAAGAACTCTGGCCATGCTGTACTATAAGCAAGGCCAATATGCTGATTTCGAGCTGCACTATAAGCGCTCATTGGCCATCAGGGAGAAGGCCCTGGGTCCAGACCATCCCGATGTGACTCAGAAGGGAACGTAACAGAAGAGGTAAACGGACCTATCCCCGGTCATTGTGCCACTACGAATTAGAAAATGCCAGCAGTTGACTACCCGCTGTTTTAGATATTCCATTTGAGTCAGTAAGTCACGCTTCATTTCAATCCTTATTCTTTCATGCTACCCATTATTAAACTAACTTCGTCCTCCCTGCGAAAGATATATCATAGTGCACCACAGAATATAATGTGTCTAAAGATCGCAACCCATTTTTATACAGTGTTATCTCGGGCAATATTTATATGAGAAGAGGTATGTGATCAGCGGAGATGTGATGCCCTGAGAGAAGTAAGCGGGATAAAGAAGCGCCGAAGAAAAAGCTCGCCTTTATGCTATCCCTATAAAGTAAAATGGTTGGCAGGCATCGTGGAGCGATGCACTGCCAACCGCATCCAAATAGTAACGGTTATAGAATATCCCTTAAGGGAGTATTACAGTCAAGTGCGTGGAAGGTGCGAGGATGTAATAGAAGTCCTCGGACTGCCGTATGATTTTGCGCAGAGATGTCCGTTGTGCGGTGAAAAGGACTGTGCACAGTTCATTGGATACTATACCCGCGGAGTGATTGATGAGAAGGGGACGTATTACAAGGCATTTCCGATAGCGAGATATTTATGTAACGGCAAAGGGAAAGCGCCGATTGTAAAACACAGCACTTTTTCGTTGTTGCCGTATCAGCTTATTCCGTACATAAAGTATTCGATCCCGTTCATCATAAACGGCCTCAAAAGAATATGTAGTGATGGCAGTTCGGTCAAGGGACTGTTGGATTATCTCGCCGGCGTTGAGGCGGTGGAGTATATAGATCTGAGCACAAGCACTTTTTATGCTTTCAGGACTTTCATCCTTACGTGCATAGACAAGTTGCTGGCCGTCGGGTTTTACAGGGAGACGCAATCCGCGCTTCAAAGTCCTTTTGAAGGACAGCGGATCAAGGTATTCCTCGCTTTTGCATCAGACTTCATCTGCTATAAAACATCGGAGCTCATTCGTGGGCCGTGTGCTTTGGGCTACGACTATTACATGCAAGATGGCGGCTACTTAAGGAACGGGCATTCCCTTTTCGGCACTTTCTCACAGTTCAGATAATCTGTGTTTCAGTTTCAATTACCACACAATACTGGTTTTTGCTATAATCGGCGGCGTCAAAACGCAGGTCGTAGAGCTCATCGGAAAAAACCTTATTAACTTCCATTATTGGATTTTTTTCAAGTGAATCGAAAGTAATGTGGTAATATTTCTCCTCTTCAGGCGGATAATCGAGGCGTTGACCATTGACATAATACGCCCCCGGTGCATAAGCAAATAACCATGATGGATCGACTGAAGCGTTCAGGAATTGACCATGTGGCTTGGCATGCTGAAATAGAACTCGGAATTGATGACTGATCATATCCAGGTTTTGAATCCAAATAAGCTTATAAATCTTATCCTTGTGCTTATCTTCGCTCATTTTTTTAAGAAGCATGGATGATATGTCGTCTCGAAGTGAAGTCATTATTCCGTAAATATATCATTGTGTTGTACGTTGATACAAGTGCAGCTATTAGTTCAACATACTTAAAATAGAACCCATCTTCCGGGAAAAGCGTTGGATTATATTGGCAATTAGTTGGATTATATTGGCAACAGTTGGATTATCTTTGCATTCTTACACTCGCGGCAGAAAATTGACGGAAGTGATTACAGGAAGTTATTGAAAATCGTATCTTGATAGTTATTTTCCGAAAACAACATTGTTGGTGAAACGATCGAGGTATTGACTTGGAGGTGTTAGCGACAGCCGGTTTGCGCGTGGGAACCTTGGGTCGTCGGGGTCCAGGGCGTCGGAGCTCGAAGAGCTTAGACCCTTGGTCAAGCACGGGGTTTATGACCCGTACGCGAACTCCGAAGGAGGCGCAGAGCATAGCGACGTTCCGACCGAGCTTACTCTTCTCTTATATCGCAAACTCGGCCTCTAATCGCATCTTCAGCAGTACAAGTTTTTCGTCGCTGAAGGAAAAAGCCGCAAAAGAAGAAAGCAGCCAGAGTAAGTAAATCAGTAAATGATAACTAAATCCTCAAAGGATATAATCCATAGATAACATAACATCCAAGGGATATAACTGCCGTTGACCGATCGAAGGTAATTTAATGAAATGAAAGAATAAATACGGTCTTCAGCCGTGTTTTGACCTTAGGGGTAACCTTAGGGATAGATATGCAAGGGATCCCGTCTTGATTTTAAGCTTTCTATACGGGAAGGAGTGTCGAAATCAAAATTGTGGAGGCCGATGCAGGATGTTTGCATTGTTCACGCAAGCCCCTCTGCATTGATTGTATTTGTGAAAAATGAGAAGAAAACTATATGTCCGCCCTTCGATAGAACAGGGAAAAGGTCTTCAAAAAAAGGGCTGAACCATCGTGTCATCAGGCGTAAAAGGCGGGGCTTCACCATTCTGACACTGTATTAACAAGTTGCAACTATTTACCATTATCAGAGGTGGTAAGTTTTCTGTCATGGATGAGATATTCTTTTGGAAATTAATATCGATGAAAAGCTGTCTTGGTATTGCTTTCGTAGAAGTTATCTTCAGCCTGGTTGATACATTTTTTTGAATATCTGGTCAATAAGTTCACCCTCAGAAGTCATCGATTCGGACGGTTATTCACTATCGATGACTTCGATTACTAACCTTGCATCAAGAAATTTTTCGACGGTTAATGCCTGCTCGCAGAACTCTGAACTTTGGAGATTTACAACAAAACGGAGGCTTATAATAGATAATACACGCGTCTTCCAAGGTGACCCGATAGAGGCGATTAAGATTTAGATCATCGCTACATCATTGCCCTTTGATGGTCTTTATCGATCGGCTGCGGCGCAATCTCTCAAACTCAGCATTCTTGAGGTTAAAGGATTCATGAAAATTCAGGATTTATTGTTTCCCTCTCCACAGTTTATCTCTGCTGAACTTAATATTCTTTTATCGTACCTTCTGTATAGCTGCCATCCAGTATTTCATTCCGTTCTTGAGACGTCGCCATTTTACTTCATAGGATCCCCTAACAGGCACCCAACAGCGGCGGTTTCCGGTCGGCTTAGATATCCGGCCATGAATTGGCACATCTGAGCGGAAATGACGATAAATGCCGCCCGTTTCTCGTCCCGAATAAAATAGAGGATCGTCTATGACCATAAGGAAAATGCCTAATTCGAAGCCGGCGTCTACGAGATCCTCTAGGAACGCAATATCGATGCAAGAAGCGAACATTTGTTCCGGGTGCTGCCCTTGCCGAGGAAATTTTAGTTCAATTGCAATTTTGGGTTCTTTGTCCTCTCCTAATACACAGATATCGATTTCTTTTTTCCAGAAATTTTTGACCGGATAATTGAAAAAGGATGTGGGGCGCTCAAGTTTATGCATTCCTCATTCTTGCAACTCCCACGCAAAAATATACCAAGCTCATGTTGAAAACTGAATTCGTTATATATATCCACGTTGCCGTTTTCGACCATACGGAAGAACTTGGGAATCAGCGATGCAATAGATTTAGACATGTTGTTCCTAACCGTCCTATAAAAGTAAACTGCTCAGGCACGGAATATATTGTAAATAATTCATAAAGAAGAAATATAGCCAAAACTGTCTCCTTTTCCCCATTCATTTGCCTGAACGAACAAATCCCATGACTTCTTGCCACCATCGCCTATCGCCAACATTGGCCAGTCGTTATACCCTACGCCATCCGTGACCCATTTTCTTTTGTTGCCAGACAGGGATCTATATAATTCATCCGCATGTCGAATCGAATTATATCATCCCGCTTCGCACCTATTACAGGGTGTAATGAGGGACACATCCCATTAAAGTCGTCTACCGCATGCAATCCTTTTCTCTGATCCTATATCCACAATATTACTCCTTCACGTACTGTGCTGCAATAACTATTTTGATAGCAGAACTACCATTCATGGACAGCTGATTTTACCGGAAACTCACACTTATAACGATGGTGGGAGAGTGCGAAGTATCAGTAGTAGAAAACACGTGGCTCCTGTCCGAGCAAATGCTCCCTACACCTTAATCAAACTCACATCAAGGAAAACCTCACGCACCACATCTAGCATCTTTCTAGCTAGGCGAAAGCCCTAGTGCCGGTTAAATTACTCTATATGACGACAGAGTTTGACATTTCCCCTTATCTCGCAACAAAATTGAAACATCATGCGCATATGCATTCATCGTGGCAGCAAGCAAATAGGCGGTAGTTGTGTTGAGATCGAAAGCGGCGGCCAGCGACTAATTATTGATTTCGGTCTGCCGCTGGACGCGAAAGAGAACGGTAGCCAGTATCTCCCTAATATCGCCGGGCTGGATGGTGGCGATTCGACCCTGTTAGGTGTCCTAATTTCTCATCCACACCTCGATCATTTCGGATTGCTTGCTCACATCTCTTCTGAAATTCCCGTCGGTATGGGAACAGCTGCTCGCCAGATACTTGAAACTGCAACGCCTTTTCTACCGGGAAACTCGCCCACTCCTGCCAAGGGTTGGAATTACCAATCAGGGCAACACTTCGACATTGGCCCTTTTTGTGTAACTCCCTTTCTCGTGGATCACTCAGCGTATGACGCATATGCACTTCAGATTGAAAGTGGCGGCAGAAGCGTCTTCTACAGCGGAGATTTCCGCGCCCATGGCCGCAAGGCTGTATTGTTTGAACGTCTGGTGGCAAATCCACCGACGAACATAGACGCATTGCTGTTGGAAGGTTCTTCAATCGGGCGTATCAGCGATGATCAGCTATTCTCAACAGAAAGAGACATCGAAGCACAATTGGTACGGGTCTTTTCCGAAACAGAAGGCGTGGCGTTGGTTCACACTTCGGCACAGAATATAGATCGCATTGTTTCCATTATGAGGGCTTCCAGGCGAACAGGCAGAAAGCTGATTATTGATCTTTACTCTGCAGCCGTCTTGGAGGCGACTGGCAATCAGAGGATTCCGCAATCAGACTGGCCGGACGTGGCATTGTATGTCCCCCAATCTCAGAGAATTCAGATAAAAGAAAAGAAGTGGTTTGACCTGCTAAAACGTCATGCGACTAACCGAATCTATATTGAGTATCTTCAAGAAACTCCCAGAAACGCAACTCTGCTTTTTCGGCCTTTGCACAGGTTCGATCTTGAAAGGGGGAAATGTCTAACAGGAGCTACTTACATCTATTCACAATGGGAGGGCTACTGGGAACGGGGCTCATACGATGCGGTTAATGCCTGGTTGGAGCGGCTAGCTATCCCGAAGCAGAGTATTCACACCTCAGGACATGCTAGTCCTGCAGACCTTAAATTGGTCGTTGAAGCTATCACTCCAGGCAAGGTTGTTCCGATTCACAGCTTTATGCCGGAACGTTATCCTGAACTTTTCCCTAATGTGGTAAGACATGCTGATGGCGAATGGTGGGAGGTATAGTGGGAAGAAAAAACATGTATTATAACAGGACGATATCGGATTCATTTTCCGAACTTATACGAGAAGGAGGCGCGCTTAGATGGTTATTTGATTATGTCAAAGGACGGGAAGACCTTGATTTTCTGGTTGGTAGGAACGATTCAACCGAATGGATATCTGTATACCGTGGACTCACAAGAATTGTGCGAATCCAGCCTATAAATAAAACCGACAAAATTCATCTTGATGCCGCCATTAAATACAAAGGCATTTCACCTGATCTCTATGGCATTAAACCTGCAGCGACCAATTTTAGCGATGACTTAGATAATCTGGTTCATCATATAAGCAAAGACCATATCTTTGATAGATACTACAACAACAAAAAAGAAGGCTATTATCAGAATGTCTTCTCTAGAAAATATGGTATTTGTGGCAAGCCAGACGACGAATTTGTGATTGTCGATAAGGAAGCTGTTATCGGATATACAGATCAAAATCATAAGAATTTCTTGTTTGGATCAATTCAGAACAAATACAAACGACTTCAAAAAGATATCTCTATCTTGGATGCTAAGCGGTACGGTCGATCGCTTGAAAAAAAGGCAATAGGAAATGAACTGGATTTTGTGGCTTTAGATAGAAATGGAAATATTTTACTGATCGAATATAAGCACGGTACAAACACTGCCGGAATATATCTTAGCCCTCTCCAGATTGGACTATATTATGATCTTTTTAAGAGTCTTAAAATGGAAGACTTGGAATGTGCCGTGCAAGAAATGTTATATCAGAAGCAATTAATTGGATTAGTGAATCCTCTTTGGAGCAAGCCGTCTAAAATTAAGGATGTGATACCCGTATTGATCATTTCAGAATACCATGAGAAAAGTTCAGCAAAAGAAAAGTTTCAAGATATATTAGATTTCGTGAAAACTAAAAACGGAGTCGGATTTCTGGGTAATTTGAAGAGGTATAATTTCGCTAAAGATCATGCCTTGTCTGATTGGTGATTCGGAGGAGAAGGAAGCCTTTGTTATTTGACGCGTACATTTTGACATGAAATATGCCGAAAGATTTTTTGCTGTATTCCAGCGACTACATCCCCATGAAGAATTTGAAGGTAAGGGCATCGGCCTTGCTAATGTACAGCGCATCATATCACGTTACGGCGGAAGCGTATGGGCTGAAGGTACTGTCGGACAAGGCGCCACATTTCACTTTGCACTGCCAAAAATATAGGTCTTTTATATTTTGGCTGGATCAGCGATAGTTTCTTTTTGTAATCCTAGATTCTGCCAGATTCCGGACAGTCTCGGGTGTCAGTAGCGATCAGATCAGCAGTCTCGATGTGTATTCATCGAAGACTTCGACATGCTAATCGCGATCTTCAATTCTCTGTCTGTGGGCCATAGTATAATCGGAAATAATTATATCTGATAGAACTAGACATCGCGGTTTATTATGTAGCAAATTATGGAACATTAGGACCTTTTCATACACTGTCCGTCAGGGCATGTAGTGGCAACTGCAGATCAGGGTATTAGATGCCTGTCCAGGACGGATCGTGTTTGCAATCCCTGTAAACGCAACTAGTGAGCTCCGCAAATAATTATTTTTGTCAAGGTTTCTTTCTTTTTTTCCTATTCTTTTTGTATTTGTTACGCCGACGTCCAGCTATGCGTGATTCACTGCCCTTATCAATCTTGCTTTCATCTCCGGAGTGGTCAGGATCAGAGATGGGCTCATCTTCAAGCTGTATCGGTTCCCGCTCCGACTCACTGCCCTTATCAATCTTGCTTTCATCTCCG
>Ga0182021_10000050_pt1 | contig 100314 bp, 90 predicted proteins | sample 612E3MmetaG_FD_120493 | JGI IMG/M metagenome (GOLD analysis project Ga0182021, IMG submission 120493) | Permafrost microbial communities from Stordalen Mire, Sweden - 612E3M metaG (Illumina Assembly) | ecosystem: Environmental > Terrestrial > Soil > Wetlands > Permafrost | place: Sweden... | reverse complement strand
CGTCGGGGTTCTGTTAGGCACTCTAAACCCTCGCCCGGCGGATCAGAGCGACTCCCAGACGGTCCGTGCCTGTCCGCTTGCGTCGGACGTGGCCGATTTCACGACACCCCTTAGGTGTTCAGGAAGGCGTCGGCTGGCCTCCAGGGCCTGGAGTCTGAACGGTGCCGTCAGGCGCGGCCACTCGGCCGCCAGGGCCCGGGCCCAGGCCTCATCGCCCAGGGCTGCGCGGGCGGACCAGCGCCAGGACGCGCCCAGCCCAGGTTCGCCAAGATCCCTTCGCGCCGCCTCGACCTGGCCAGTGCGCAGGGCCACCTCGGCCAGGGCCTCCGCAGCCTCACGTTGGGCGAAGGGGTCCTCCAGCAGTGCCAGCAGGAGCCCGAGAGAGCCGGCCTCCCCCACCTTCCCGAGGGCTCGCGCCAGCGCAAACCGGGCGCCCTCGGATGCGCGACCAAGGGCCTCCTCGAGCCAGCTGCTGTCTCCGGGCCTGGCCGCCGCCATCAATCCTTCCCCCGCAGACCGTCGGACGCCCACGGGACCTGTGGCCAGGGCATCCAGATAGGGCGCCAGCCTGACCTCGGGGCCTTCGTCACGACGGAAACCTGCGACGGTGGCCATCTCACGCTCCTGCGCGGAGAATCCCGGAAGGGGTTCTTCCCCCCAACCCACCGCCTCGGCACTCTCGAGCCAATTGGACAGTTCCTGTCCGAAAGATTCCATATCCGGCAGGCGCTTCGCAGGGTCAGGCTGGAGCGTGCGCATGATGAGCCCCGCCATGCGAGGCGGGAATCCCGGGCGGACAGCCGCGGGAGGCATCTGGACCTGGGCGTAGGCCTGCCCGGTGGTGTATTCGAACAGGATCGCGCCCAAGGCATAGACGTCACATCGGCCGTCCACCCTCCGTGGATCGCCATGCTGCTCCGGTGCCATGTAGCCGAGAGTTCCGACGACCATCTGACTCCGAGTGGCACGGGTCCGGCCCTCTTCTCCCTCCCAGTAGCACACCCCGAAATCCGTGACCTTGAGGCGGCCGTCCGTGGCGAACAGGAGGTTCGATGGCTTGAGGTCCCGGTGCACCACCCCGGCCTCATGCGCCACACTCAGCGCCCCGCAGACCGGGATCAGTCGGCGTGCCAGAGACGCGGGGGCCTCGCCTTGGCAGCCCTTCATGCTTCCGCCGGGCAGGAGTTCCATCACCAGGTAGGGCCAGGCACCGCATGTCCCAAAAGAATAAATCTCGACCAGCCCCGGATGGGACAGGCGCGTGAGCACGTCGCCTTCACGGAGGAACCGACGGACCAGATCCGTGTCGCGGTGAACTTCCGGGCGCAGCAGTTTTACGGCGCAGAACGATCCGGTCCGGAAGCGGTCCTCGCCCCGGAAGACGAGTGCCATGCCACCTTCGCCGAGCGGATCCAGCAGGCGTATGCTTCCAATCTGCGCCGGCAGCCGCAACCCATTCATGGGGCCGGAAACGCCCGATCGCGCCCCCCGGCCTTGGCTCCGTAGAGAGCCGCGTCAGCGCGGGCCAGCAAAGCACCGCTATCGGCATCACCAGCCTTCATCTCCGCCACCCCGAGGCTGCAGGTGAGATGCAGGCTCGGCCCGTTTTCCAGGCTCAGTGGATGCTCCGCAAGGGCCCGACGCAGTCCTTCGGCGGCCGAGATGGCCAGCGCCACGGACGTTTCCGGAAGAACGATGAGGAACTCGTCCCCACCCAGACGCCCCATAGGATCGGAGCCCCGGAGGCGGTGCTGAAGCAGGGCCCCAAAGGCTTGCAGGACCTGGTCTCCGACCCGGTGGCCGTGGGTGTCGTTGACCTTCTTGAACCAGTCCAGATCGGCAAGGATCACGGCCAAGGGGTGGTGATGCCTGCGGGCCAGTTCCACCTGGGATGCCAGCTGATACAGGATGGTGGTCCGATTGCCCACCCCCGTGAGCGGATCCAGGATGGTGCTCGCCACCATGTCCCGGTGGTACCGGCGTTCGAGGGCATCCATGCGCTTGAGCTTGAAGGCATGTCTGCCCACCCGGATCACATCCTCCGCCTTGAGCAGCACCGGACCCGGATCCGCGTGCACCCGCTTTCCATTCACGAATACCCCGTTGGTGGATCCCAGATCCCGCAATTCGACAGATTCCAGGTCCGCCGAAATCTGCAACCGAGCGTGGCGGCGGCTCACCTCAGGTTCGGAAAGGCAGAGCCCATTCTCCGGCGCCCGACCCAGCTCTAGGCCTCCCGGGGGCAGCGAGATGAACTCTCCCATGGGTTGGCCCACATAGCGGATCAGCGCCCATTCCCGGGTGTCGATCTCCCCCAGGAGCTCCGCCTCCTCAGGCGCGGCGGCCAGATCCCGAGGAGAAGGATGGGGAGGTGTTGGATCGAGGGGCATCCGGGAAAGTCTAGCGGAGATCAGCCCTGGCAGACCCGGTCCCGCCCGCCCGATTTCGCCTGGTACATGGCCGCATCCGCCCGGGCCAGCAGCTGACCGGCCTCGAGGTCCGCGGCGGTCCGCTCCGCGATGCCCAGACTGCAGGTGATGCTGAGGGCACCCGAGGGCAACGAGACCGGCATCGAATTGATGGCTTTCCGAAGCCTTTCCGCGAATGGACGGGCCCCCGAAAGATCCGTTTCGGGGAGAACCATGAGGAATTCCTCACCGCCGATGCGGCCGGCCAGATCCGCCTCCCGCAGGGCTCCCATCAGTCGCTCTCCGAACACATGAAGCACGAAATCCCCCGCCCCATGCCCATAGGTGTCGTTCACCCGCTTGAAATGATCCAGGTCGCAGACCACCACCGAAAGAGGCCGGTCGTAGCGCAGGCTCAGTCCGAACCGGTTCTGGAACTCCGCCAGGACACTTCCCCTGTTGGCCAGGCCTGTCAGAGGATCCTTGGTGCTGAGGTCGAGGAGGGTCTCGTGAAAGGTCCGCTCCAGCGGATCCAGGAACACCAGCTTGAGAACATGGCCACCCATGGAGAGGCGATCTCCGGCGCGCAGATCTACCGGTCCACGAATCAGTTCCCCGTTCACCCGCGTGCCATTGGTGGATCCCAGATCCTCCACCTGGACATGACCCTCTTCCACCCGGAACCGCGCGTGGTACCGGCTCACCTCGCCATCCAGCAGAGCGATCCCTGCATCTGGCGCACGGCCCAGAATCACCAACCCGGCGCGAATGGGGAACACGCGTCCCAGCGCCGCTCCCGCGTAGGCCACCAGGGCCCACTCGGCCGAGGCCTGCTCGGCATCGCCCTCTGACTTCGTGCGGACCTCCGTTGTCATTTCAGGAGACAGTGACGTTGTCTCCGTACTGATGAACTCCCGTTTGGATGATGGTTTGCGCGTCATGGATCCTCCACGAAGCAGCTCAGCAGGGACCCATCGTCCTTGCGTCGGGCCAGGATGAATGGCACACGGGGCGATCGAATCGCCGAGGATTCCAGTCGGACCAGGATGCGGCCCAGCCTGGGATCATGGCGCAGGTCGGCCACGCCCTTGCGGGGAATGCGGAACAGGCCGAGCACCTCCAGGTTCCGCACGTTTTCACCCGTTCCACGCACCAGTTGCAGGGTGTAGCGCATCCACATACCCTTCGGCAGGTGTTGGATATTCTCACTCCGGATGGGGACCGCCAGGGACAACATGGATTCCAGACCGGCTTCCGCTGTGACCTGGTCAAGCCTGGGATCCAGGCGCCGGGTGCTGGGCTGCGGCAACGACTCGGACAGTCTGTGCGAGGTGGGCCGTGAGGGTGGGTCCACCCGGCCAAGGACCGTGGCCTTGCGGGGCAGTGGGGGCACGGCGACCCGGGCGGCCTGGCCACCCTCAAGCGCCGTCATGCGGATGACCTCGGCTTCGGCTCCCCACCGGGCCCAACCGGCCTCTGCCTTCAGTTCGGCTTGGAAGGGCTGGAGGGCCCGGCCTTCGACGGCCTCCCGCAGCAGACGCATCTCCCTGCAGACCGTGACTGGAGCTTCCAGACCCGCCCGAGGCTCGACAGCGAGAGCCACGGTTCCGTGACACTGCGGGAGGAAGGGCTCTGGGGCGACTTCCATGACTTTCAGCCCGGCAAAGGCACGCCGCAGCGTTTCCGCCGCATCCGTCATCGCGTCTTTCATCCGGCCGAACATCAGGAATCCTTCACCACGAGACTCTGCAGGGCCGCCGTGACACGCTCCAGGGGTTCGGCGAGATCCATGTGGTAGCCGGCTTCCAGGAGCTTCACCACGGCCTGTTCCTGAGCCATGGCATCCACCGAGGCGGCGAACACCACCCGCATCGGAGCCGCGCCCTCAGACAGCTGGATGAGCAGTTCCCGCGGCCCGGCCCGAAAGGCATCGCCCACCTTCGCGAGGGGAGATTCCTGGCTCTTCTGCACCGCGAGCACCGGATACTTCGCATCTCCGGACCAGCCCCCGGCCAACTCCGTCGCGCTGAGGATGAACAGGTCCGGCGGAGTTTTCAGCTCCTTGAGCAGGGTCTTCTGGATGACCTCTTCCTTGAGGTGCGGCTCCAGGGATTTGCCGTAGAGGATGCCCTGCAGACGCGTCGGCGTGATAGGTTCTGTGTAGCGGAAATCCAGCGGGATGCCCGAGGTATCCGTGACCAGGAGCCCCCCGAGGTAGCTCGCCCCCTCCTTGACCGCCATGAAGTACGCCAACTTGATCGGGTCCGCCATCTGAATACCTCTGCCAGGAAGGCTACCTCCTCATCGGCAGAACCGCCCCTTGTCTTTTGTCCCGCACCTGGTACAGTGGATCTTCCACTCATTGGGGAGTGGTCTAATGGTAGGACAACGGTTTCTGGTACCGTCAGGTGAGGGTTCAAATCCTTCCTCCCCAACCATTCACAACTTGATCGATGGTCCCATCGTATAGCGGTCAGTACACCGCCCTCTCACGGCGGGAACAGGGGTTCGATTCCCCTTGGGACTACCAAAGCGGCCACCGCAAGGTGGCCGCACTGCTATAAAGAGCCTGCTCGTTCTGCGGGCACCGTGGAGTTCTCGTGCCGCAGACGGCGCTACTTCTTGCATTCGCGTCCGCGATCATCCACGCCTTGTGGAACGTGATGCTGAAGAAGAACAAGGACCTGGATTCCGCCTCTGCCGGGGTTTTCGCGGTGTCCATGCTGCTCACGGCGGCGGCCATCCCATTCATTCCAGGCAAGGCCTTCCCCGGCGCCCAGGCTGTACTTTGGGGGTTGGCCGCGGGTGTGTGCGAGGGCAGCTACTTCGTCGGGCTGGTGCGTACCCTGGAGAGGGCGCCTCTAGGTTGGAGTTATAGCTGGATGCGAGGTAGCTCCATCGCCATCCTGTGGCCAGTTTCCATGCTGTTCATGGCCGAGTCCTTCCATTGGAATTCCCTGGTATGCGTGATCGGAGTCTGCACCGGACTGGCACTCTTGGGGTCATCTTCCGGGGGGAAAAGGAGCCGTGGGGCTTTGCCCTGGGCCTTGCTCACCGGGATCTTCATCGCGGGCTATATCCTGTTCTACAAACTTTCCCTGGCCCACGGGGCCCATCCGCTGGCGCTCTACAGCCTTTCGATGGCCGTCGGTCTGCCCATCCAGACCCTCGTGCGGATTCGGCGAAGGGGGCTCGCGGCGTTCCGCGTCCTCCCCGAAGAACCGGGGTTGGTGCTTGTGGCGGGCTTCCTGTGCGCCCTGGGGTTCAGCCTGTTTCTGGTGGCCCTCTCCATGACAGGGGCCGCGGCGGTCACCACGATTCGCAATACTTCCGTGGCGTTCACCGTGATCTTCTCACTGGCCCTCGGCGAACGCCCCGGCGTGCGTCAATGGATCGGCGTGGTGCTGGTGACGCTGGGGGCGATGGGGCTGGGCTGGAAATGACTGCCGGACTTGGCAGGGGAATGGGCGGGCCTGACCGTCCATAGGTCAGAATGGAGCCATGCTCGCCTTCACCAAACTTATCGGAATGCTTTGCATGCCCACCGGCCTGCTCTGGCTTGGGCTTCTACTGGCAATGTTCTGGGCCTTCAAGCGACGAATGCGAGACCTGGGCGCTTTCCTCGCCTTCCTTTTCCTGGGGTTCAGCCTGGCGGGCAACCCGCAGGTGGGCGCCTTGCTGATGAACCGCCTGGAGTCCACCATTCCTCCCTTCCCCGAAAACGCCGCCCCCTTGGACGCCCTGTTCGTCCTGGGCGGGGGAAGCCAGGTGGATGAACGGGGGCGTCCCTTTCTCGGTGTGAGCGGGGATCGCATCATCGAGGCCGCGTGCCTGTGGCGCGCAGGAAAGGTGAGGTGCCTGGTGGCGAGTGGTACGTCGGATGATGCCCGGAGCGGCCGCCGGAATATTGGTGCTGAAACCCGCGAAATCTGGAAGAGCCTGGGCATTCCAAGCAGCGCCATCCGTGATATCAAAGAGCCATGCTTCATCACTCGGGATGAGATCCAGGCCTATGGGCGCCTAATGGTCCAAGAGGGTTGGCATCGGGTTGGACTGCTCAGTTCCGCTTGGCACCTGCCCAGGGCCATGGCCTTGGCCCAGCGGGCGGGCCTTGACGTTCTGCCCATTCCCAGCGATGAACGGGGGCGCATCCCTCGCTTTCAGCTTTGGCACATCGTTCCCCAGGAGGAGGGGTTCCAGAAAACCCAACTGGCCTGCTGGGAAATGCTTGGACGACTGGTTGGCCATTGATACGAGGGAGGTCCGACCTATCCGTTGAGGGAGCCTCGCCGACTGGGCCTGGGCTCATGGGGGCTGCCGCTGCCTAACACAATCTACTCTATAAATTAGGTTTACTGATTTAAGCCTGAGGTCGGACCCAAGGTTGGAGAAGGAACAGAGCCAAGTGTTCCCAAATATATATAATCAAGTGAAATGACATTTTTTACGCGAAACCTTCATCACTCCGATGAGTTCAGGGATGACCTCTAGGTAGTCGGTGGGGTACCCGCGTCGGCAAGATGACCTGAATGCGACTCTTCCTTTTTTAACTGCATCAGCAACCTACCGCGCTTAGGGCATGACGCCATGGCTCACTGGTCCAAGGAACTAATGACCGATCGCCACCTGCGAAGGCAGGTGATGTCACGAGCGGTTCTTTGGACCCTGGGCATGTTTGCCTTCGTGGGTCTCGGAGCCTACTACTCCTATCGGGAGAGCCGTGACAACGCCTTGAGCCGGGCCCGGGAGAACTTCCAGAAGGACGTGATGGTCCGCATGCTGATCAATCAATCTGGCAGTGGGTATGCCCTGCCGGATGAACCAAATCGTCCCAATCCCCACAGACTCGACCCGCCAGACCGCGGAAACAACGCAGCTGGTGACATGCCCTTCGCCATGGGCAATCCGGCCCACATGACCCAATTCATGCACGAGTTGGGTATTCCTGTCCCTGAGTTGCAGGGACACATGGCCAGCCTAAGACCACTGTTTTCAGAAAATATGGGAGACGCCTGGGAGCAGAAAGCCCTACACAAACTCGAAACCGGTCCCCGGGAGTACTGGGAGGTATCGACCCTGTCGGGGCACTCTCGGCTCCGCTTCATGGGTGCGCTGGTCACTTTGGAGGGTTGCCTGCGTTGTCATGCGGCCCAAGGGTTCAAAGTCGGGGACATCCGGGGTGGGATCAGCTTCACGATTCCACTTAACCAGGATTCATTCCTGACCAGCGGCATTCACAATGTGACGACGACCATTGGGATCTGGGTCATCTGGGTATTGGGCCTGATGGCGATCCTGCTGGCGGGCAGATCGAATCTGAATCGACTCCAAGAGCGGGGGCTAGCCGAGACTGCGCTGCGGGAGAGCGAAGAGCAGTTGAGAACCATCTTCGATGCCTCGGAAGCGGGCATCATCCTGGTCTCTCCCAAAGGCACCATCCGCTATGCCAACAACCGGATGGCCGAAATGTTCGGGACGACGCTTCAGGAGGTGGTTGGGACGCATTACACCGGCCATATCCACGAATCCGAAAAACAGGCTGGGGGAGAGCGGCTCCAGCAGGTCCTGTATGGCGGCTTGGATACAGTCTCTTCAGAACGGCGCTACATCCGGCTGGACGGCACCGACTTCTGGGGGCACTTTTCAGGAAAGCGGCTGAACAATGCAGACGGAAGCCTGAATGCGCTCGTTGGGGTGATCACCGACATTACCGAGCGCAAAGCGTCGGAAGAAGAGAATGCAAGACTCCAGGCGAAGCTCCAACAAGTCCAGCATCTGGAAAACCTCGGCAGCTTGGCCGGGGGTGTCGCGCATGACATGAACAATGTTCTTGGGGCCATCCTCGGGTTGGCTTCCGCCAACATTCAGTCCCTTCCGGCAAATAGCCCCTCTCACCGAACCTTGGGCACCATCATCAAGGCCGCTGAGCGTGGGGCAAAGATGGTGAGGAGTCTGCTGAACCTCGCTCGGAGAAGTCCAGCCGAGGAATGCGAACTGAACCTGAATGAGATCATTCATGAGAATGTTCAGCTCCTGGAGCAATCCGCCTTGTCTAAGGTTCGCCTGGTGATGAATCTCGAAGATGACCTCCGTCCCATGCGCGGTGATGCCAGTGCCTTGGGCAATGCATTCATGAATCTTTGCGTCAATTCCGTGGACGCCATGACCGACTCGGGAACCCTCATCGTCCGAACCCGCAATCTAGGCGTGGACTGGGTCGAAGTTGAAGTCGAGGATTCGGGCTGCGGCATGACCGAGGATATTCTTGAAAAAGCCGTCGTTCCTTTCTTTACCACCAAAGAACCGGGGAAGGGGACGGGACTGGGCCTTTCCTTGGTCTACAGCACCGTTAAGGCCCACCACGGCCAGATGGATCTGGAAAGCGAACCCGGCCTCAGAACCATCGTAAGGATTCGATTCCCCGCCTACATGTCCGGCCTCGAAAAAGCGAGCATATGTAAGAGGGGACAATCCGAGCTATCTTCGAGAAGCCTGTGCGTGCTTCTTGTGGACGATGATGACCTTGTGCGGACCACCACAGAGACGCTGCTGGAGGCGGTGGGGCACCTTGTCATTCCGGTGCACAGCGGAGAGGAAGCCCTAGCGAAAATCGAAGCGGGAGTCCAGCCCGACCTGGTCATTCTCGATTTGAACATGCCGGGACTCGGGGGAACCGGAACCTTGCCGCGACTTCGAATCCTGTGTCCGACCGTTCCGGTCCTGCTGGCGACAGGTCGAGCAGACCAGACGGCTCTGGACCTGGTGAACGCGTATCCACACGTCACCTTGCTGGCCAAGCCCTTCAGCCTTGAAGAGCTCAAGCAACACATTCAGTCCCTTCCCACCAGTCAACCGCTGTTGTCCTGGACCACCAAGGCCTGAGGAGTGGTTCCTGGACATCCTGACGATTGGACCGCAGTGGTCTTCAATCACGCATGAAAATCGGCCTGTTTCAGCTCACTTTCCACCGGTGAACACCACGCCCGGGTAGCTCACGAAGTGGTACAGGTTTGCGGGGGCCGTCGCGCCCATGCCGAGGGGATTCACGGGCAGTTCGGGAAAGCTGATGGACGTGCCGAAGGCGATGGGGGATCCCTCCGGAGGCGGCAGCCCGAACTCCCGCGCCGTCTCGCCTAGCAGCAGCAGTCCAAAAGGGACGGAGAAGCGTCCGCACCAGGGCATGCGGTAGGCGTCGGGGTTCTGGGGATCCACCACTGTGGAGTAGAAGGCCTCGGCCTTCTCCGGGGAAACGGGCCCGGCCAGGGGCCCCGTCAGCAGCTCGCGGTCCCTCGCCACGGCCTTCAGGTAGGCGTCCACCCCGCCTTCCCCATAGGGCGCGTACGCAAAGTCGGTCCCGTAGTGGATGCCGTCCGAGGAGATCACGATGGCCACATCCCGACCGAGCGTCCATCCGCGTTTCCGCATGGAGGCCGCCAAGGCATGCCCCAGGTGGGAGGCCAGTTCCCGAAAGCGAGGAAACGAGGCCGACGGCACGAGGATGGACACGATTCCCACGCTGGGGTCCTGGTGCTTCAGCCAGTAGGCGATGGCCTCCACGGAATGTTCGCTGTCCTGCATCGCGGCGTCCTGGATGACATCCGAGGGCGGCAGCTGGGCCAGAAGTTCCTTTCGCAGCCCAGACACCCGGATCTCGCCATCGGGGGAGCGCCAGGCGCGGTAGGGATCGAAGACCAGGGTATTCCTGGCGCCGAAGCGGCGGTACTTGTGGAAGACCCCCACCAGCACGATGGTCCGGGCGGTGACGAGCGGCACCACTTGACGGTAGACGCGCCCGGCGAAGAGGTAGTCGTCATGGGGGCAGATGGCGCCGAGGACGCCGGGGGCCGGTTTTGGGCCAAGAGCCTCGGGCAGGGGCGGCCGGGCCGACCATTCCCAGACCAGGGCCATCTGATCGGCCCTGGACGCGAAGCCGATGGCGTCCTGCTGGCCCCGGACATCGTCTGTGGACGGAATGCCCATGCCCTTGCGCACCTCCCCAAGGCTAGGTCGGGGCGCCGGAAGAAGTGCCAAGGAGGCCTGGCCTCGCCCCGGCAACCCGGCGAGCAAAAAGGCCACCGCAACCAGGGTTCGGATCATGTCGGCACCTGACCCAGCCACCCTAGCACGGCATGGAGGCCGGGCCTGTCCGTCTGAAGCCCGGCACCCTGTTCAGGCCGGCCCCTAGGTGAATGGTTCTTGACAAGGCGGGACTGCCGAACCACCGTGGGCTACCACACATAAGGAGGCCAGCTATGTCATCAAGATCCCAGCGCATCCCCTTGTTCATGGCCATGCTCGCCCTCTGTGGCGGGAGCCTGCTGGCCCAGATGCCCAATCCGTATGGAGCGCCAATCAGTCTGGAAGACGCCAAAAAGCCGGCTGCCGCTGCGCGGGCGGAGGCTGCCAAAAACAACTGGACCATGGCCATCGCCATCGTCGATACCAGCGGCAACCTTGTCTTTTACGAGAAGATGGACAACACCCAGATCGCCAGCGCCACTGTGGCGATCGACAAGGCCCGCTCCGCCGTGCTCTACAAACGCCCCACCAAGGCCTTCCAGGATGCCGTGGCGGGAGGCGGGGCCGGACTCCGGATCCTTCGGCTTCAGGGCGCGATGCCGGTCGAGGGCGGCCAGCCCCTCATCGTGGATGGCAAAATCATCGGCGCCATCGGGGTCTCCGGCGATACCAGCGAGCACGATAACCAGTGCGCCACGGCAGGAGTGGCTGCCCTGAAATAGAGCAGACGTCCGCGCCAGCCTGTGCTTGGATGGGTCATGCGCATGCGTTGGCTCTGGATCCTCCCCTTGGCTGTGGCCGCGACCATCGTCTGGCTGAGCGCCCAGTCGCACTACCCCCTGGGCCTCCAGCTGCCGCCGCCCTTGGACAAATTCGCCCACGCCTCGGTGTTTGGTGCCCTGGCCCTGGTACTGGACCTCGCCCTGCGGCTCAATCGGCCCGGCCTCCCGATGTACCGGCGCCATCTGCTGGTCTTCGTGGCCGTGTCCTGCTTCGGCGCCACGGACGAGTGGCATCAGTTGTTCGTCCCCGGCCGGTCCTGCGAACTCGGCGACTGGGTGGCGGACTCCCTGGGCGGAGGCCTGGGCCTCCTGGCCGGCAGCGCCCAACTCCTCGTCACCCGGAGGCTGGGTGCCCTCTCCTGGTTGCGTGGGGCACCCCGGCGGTTCGATTCAGCCAAGGACCTGATCCTCGTGGCAGACCCGCACTGGAACTCAGAGCTGACCGGCCTTGAGGAAGCCACGGCCAGGTTGCCCAGGGCCGACTGGCTCTTCCTGGGCGATGTGTTTGACGTGTGGGTGGGCCTGCCAGGCATGGAGACTGAATCCCAGCGAGTCTTCCTGGACTGGGTGGACCGGCGGCGCGCAGCCGGACGCTGGGTTGGGCTCTGGATGGGCAACCGAGAGTACTTCCTGGACCGCCATGCCGGGCGGTTTGACCTCATGGGTGAAGGCCTCGGCGGTCGGCTTGAGGGCGAAGCCCTGACCTGGGAACACGGTGACCTGATCAACACCGAAGATCGCCAGTACCGCCTGTGGAATTTCGTCTCGCGGTCCGGGCTGCTCTGGCTGGCCTTCCGGCTGATGCCCAGTGGCACGGCCCGGAAGGTGTCCGCATGGATGGAGCGGAAGCTTCGCACCACCAATGTCACCTATAAGCTCACCTTCCCCCGCGAGGCCTTCCGGGGTGCTGCCCAATCCCACCCGGGCACCACCTTCCTCACGGGACACTTCCACACCCATGAAGTGGAAGCCAACGGCATCGCCCTGCCCTGGGCCCACGAAGGGCGGTTCATGGTATGGCGGAATGGAAAGGTGGAGACGCTCTAGAGCACCAGCAGATCGGCCACTTCGCGCCGCAGTTCCGGAATGCCTGTGCCCTTCCCGGCGCTCACCCAGGCGATGTCGCCGGCCTGGAGGCCCAGGTCCGCGGCCACGTCCTTGCGCTGCTTGAGGGCCTTGCTGGGCTTCACCTGATCGGCCTTGGTGGCCACGATGCGGTGGGGCAGGCCTTCCATCCGCAGCCAGTCGATCATGGCGTGGTCCAGCTTGGTGGGACCCACCTCGGCATCCACCAGCACGAAGACCATGCGCAGGGTGGCGCGGCCCGTGAGGTAGCCCTCCACCATCGCCTGCCAGGTGGCGCGCTCCGCGGCGGGGCCGGTGGCAAAGCCGTAGCCGGGCAGGTCCACGATCCACCGGTCCGGGCCCGTGAGGAACACGTTGATGAGTCGGGTGCGGCCCGGCGTCTTGGACACGCGCGCCAGCTGCTTCTGGTTGGCGAGCGCATTCAGCAGCGAGGATTTCCCTACGTTGCTGCGCCCCACGAAAGCCACTTCCGCATGGCAGACGCCAAGCTTCTTGGCATCGGCTGCAGACGTGACGAACCTTGCATCGGTGAGGGGTTGGGCCATGGGGATCCAGTCTTCTGTCTTCAGCCTACTGCGTGTTGCCCGTCAGACTGTCACGAGGCTGGTGGGTGCGGGCTGGTCGAAGGCGATGCGGCCGTGGTCCAGGCCGATGACGCGCTTCTTCATGCGTTGGATGAGGCTGCGGTCATGGGTGGCGACGATGACGGTGGTGCCCTGGCCGTTGATGCGCTCGAAGAGGGTCATGATCTCCTGTGCCAGGTCGGGGTCCAGGTTGCCCGTGGGCTCATCCGCCAGCAGCACCAGAGGGTCATTCACGAGGGCCCGGGCGATGGCCACGCGCTGCTGCTCCCCGCCGGACAGCTGCAGGGGGTAGCTACTCAGCTTGTGCTGAAGACCCACCATCTTCAGGGCCCGGAAGGTGCGCTGCTTCTGCTCGGCGGCACTCACCCCCAGGACCTTCAGCACAAAGGCCACGTTCTCGAAGATGGTGCGACTGCGGATGAGCTTGAAGTCCTGGAACACCACGCCCAGCTTGCGGCGCAACAGGGGGATCTCCGCCTCAGGCATGGAGGCAAGCCGATGTCCCGCCATCTGGATGTCGCCACTGCTGGGGATCTGTTCCCGGAAGAGCAGCTTCAGCAGCGTGGATTTCCCCGCCCCGCTGGGTCCCGTCAGGAAGACGAACTCTCCCGAGTCGATGGCAAAGCTCACGTCCGCAAGGGCGGTATGGATGCGGTCGTACTGCTTGCCGACGTGGGTGAGGGTGATCACGGATTCAGCCTATCAGAGCCGCTCCACCAGCATCGCGACGCCCTGACCGCCGCCGACGCAAAGTGCCGCGAGACCGAGCTTCTTGTTCTGGTCCTGGAGCAGGTGCAGGAGGGTGACCAGGATGCGGGTGCCGCTGGCGCCGATGGGATGGCCGAGGGCGATGGCGCCGCCACGCAGGTTGACCTTGGCCGGGTCCAGGTCCGGCAGTTCGGCCAGCACGCCCAGGCTCTGGGCAGCGAAGGCTTCGTTCAGCTCGAAGAGATCGATGTCGGCCAGCTTCACGCCGGTCTTCTGCAGCAGCCTCTGGATGGCGGGCACGGGGCCGAGACCCATGGTGGAAGGGTCCACGCCGGCCTGGGCGAAGCCGAGGATGCGGGCGATGGGCTTGTGGGCCTTTGTGGCCCCCTCGGAGGCCAGCACCAGGGCCGCGGCGCCATCGTTGATGCCGCTGGCATTGCCGGCGGTCACGGTACCGTCCTTCTTGAAGGCCGGCTTGAGCTTGGCCAGGCCCTCGGCCGTGGCGTCTGTCTTGATGTACTCATCCTGGTTGAAGGCCACATCACCCTTCTTGCCCGCCAGGGTCACGGTGAAGATCTCGCGGTCGAAGGCCCCCGCGGCTTGGGCGGCGGCGGCCCTCTGCTGGCTCTGGAGGGCGAAGGCGTCCTGGGCTTCGCGGGTGAGGCCGTGCTTGGCCGCGACGTTCTCTGCGGTGATGCCCATGTGGGTATCGCCATGGCCGCACCAGAGGCCGTCCTGGATCATGCTGTCGATGAGCTGGGTATTGCCCATGCGGGCGCCCCAGCGGGCGGCAGGCAGCAGGTAGGGGGCGTTGGACATGCTCTCGACACCGCCGGACACCACGATCTCGGCATCGGCCATCGCGATCGACTGGGCACCGATGGCGACGGCCTTGAGGCCCGATCCACAGACCTGGTTGAGGGTGTGAGCCGGGGTGGCGTAGGACAATCCGGCCTTGAGCGCGGCCAGCCGGGCGACGTTCTGCCCGCTGCCGGCCTGGAGCACGTTGCCCAGGACGACGTCGCCCACGGCAGAGGCCTCGACTCCCGCCCGGGCCAGGGCTTCAAGGATGGCCAAGGCGCCCAGCTGGACCGCATTCAGGGGTTTGAGGGCGCCCCCGAAGGTGCCGACGGCGGTGCGGGTGGCGGACAGGATGTAGGCAGGCATGGGGACTCCCCTTCCAGGATATCGTGACTAAACGCCGCCGGCCTTTGACCGTGAACACCTCTTGCCAGGCTCGGCTTGGCCATCCCTCGCCCGGGAGTTCCCATGACCGTTTCCAGCCGCTGGATCCCTCTGTTCTTGTCCGGGAGCCTCGTGCTGGCCCAGGCGCCGCCCCCACCGCCACCTCCAGCCCCACCTGCACCCCCCGGACCCATGATCGGTGTGGACATGCCCTCGGGCTCCCGCACGGAGCAGCGGACCGAGAAGTTGGCCCAGGGATCGAAACTCTGGGTGAAGAACCGCAACGGCGGCATCCATGTGACAGGCTGGGAGAGGGATGAACTCGCTCTCACCGCGCAGATACGCGATAGCGGGAAACGCCGGGTGGAACTGGTGCTCCAGCGGAAGGGCTCGGATCTCGACATCGAGGCGGTCTTCCAGCAGCCCTCCTGGAGCTTTGGCATCTACATCAGCCCCCGCTGCGAGATGACCCTGCAGGTCCCCCGGAAGCTCCTGGGGTACTTCCGCACCACCAACGGCACGGTCACCGTCGAGAATCTGGATGGCTACGCCCGCTGCGAGACCACCAACGGCAACATCCTCGTCAACCATGTCCGCGGTGAGGTACAGGTGGAAACCACCAACGGCTCTATCGAGGCCCGCGGCCTGGCCGCCCGCATCAAGGGCAACACTACCAATGGCCGTATTGTGCTTGAGGATATCGAGGGTGGGATCCGCCTGGAGACCACCAACGGCACGATTCGCGCCCGCAACCTCGACGGATGGGGCGAGGGCATCCACCTCGAGTCCACCAATGGCAGCATCGAGGTGGATCTGGGCAAGGCCAGCGGTGACCTGGTGGCGGAGAACAGCAACGGTTCCATGGACATCAAGGTGGCTGGCGCCCAGATGATCGAGCTGACCAAGCACAGCGCCCACCTGAAGGTGCCGGGTCGCACCCAGCCGATCCACCTCGAGACCACCAACGGCAGCATCAGGGTGAAGTAGCTCCGCGAGGTAGTACTCTGGGACCCATGCGTCTGCTGGTTACCCTTCTCACCTCTGCCCTCGCGCTGTACGGCCAGGATCCGCGCCTGACCGAAGTGCAGGAGCGGCGTCTGGCCAACGGCGCACGCTTGCTGCTGGTGGAGCGGCGGGGGTTGTCCGCCTTCAATGGGACTTTGGTCTTCCAGGGGGGTCGTGCCGAGGAACCCGCCACGGCCGCCGGGGCTATAGATCTGCTGGCCCGGACCCTGTTCGGAACCACCTGGCCTGAGGATCTGGCGCCGGCGAAGAATCGGTCGGACCTGGACGTCCTGCTCAAGCAGGAAGAGGGGCTGCTGGAGTCCATCCGACTTGAGCGTCTCCGCCTCCGGCGAGATCCCGCCGCACCCACGCAAGTGCCCTCCCTGGAGGCCAGTCTCGAATCCATTCAATCGCGGATGAAGATGCATTTCTCTTCCTCACCCTTGGCAGACCTCTACACGGCCCGGGGCGGACGCCAGCTGGCGGAAGCCACCGCCGATACCCTGATGGCCCAGACGGAACTCCCCCTGGAGTCCTTCGAATTCTGGTGCTCCACGGAGGCCCTCCGACTCCGGACCCTTCAGCTCAGCAGGTTCTCCCAGGCCCGTGCCTCACTTATCTCCGATCTCCGCTCGCAGGGGGCTCTAGGCCTAGCTCTGCTTTGCGGCGCGGCCCTTCCCGGCCATCCCTATGGCCGGGATCTCCTGGATGACCTGCCGTCGCTCGAGGCCCTTCGCTGGTCTGATCTCAGAGCCTATGCCCACCGCTCCCTGAGTCCGGATCGCCTGATGATCATCCTCGTCGGCAGTTTCAGCATGGAAAGGGTCCTGCCCCTGGTGGAGCGTCACCTAGGGTCCCTGCCCGTCCCACCCGATGAGGAAGCAGCGATCCTGCCTGTGATCACCGCCGATCTCGGTGATCGTAGAGTGCAGGCCGCGCTGGGAACGGCTCCGCGACTCCTGACAGGTTGGCGGATTCCATCCCGCTCGCATCCGGACCACTTGGCATTGCGGATGGCGGTCCAGGTGCTGGCCGGGGGCCAGACCAGCCGCTTCCAGTCCCGACTGGTGCGCCAGAAGACCATGGTCCGGCGGGCGGAGCTGAGCCTGGACGTCCCTGGCGGCCGGTTTCCAGGTCTGCTGGTGGCCGACTTGTGGCCCAGCACGGGCCACAGCCTGGCGGAGGTCGAGGGGGCCTTGCAGAGTGAAATCCTTCGCCTCCAGCAAGACCCCATTCCCCAGGACGAATGGCTGCGGGCCCTCGCCCAGCTTGAAGCCGATCATCTCTGGCTGGAGGACGAACCCACAACCCTGGCCCGATCTCTCGGGATGGCCTGGGCCCAAGGCGGAGACTGGCGCCTGGCAGAACTGGACATCCAGCGTCTGCGCGCCCTTGCGCCGGAGGCTGTCCAGGCTGCGGCGCGGGTCTGGTTGCAGCCGAGCCATCGCACTTCGGTGCTCCTTGAGCCCACCCCTGGCGCGAGTCAGGATCCAGTCGAAGTGGAACTGGCTCGGGTTCTCAAGGGCCTCGCAGCAGCCCATATCGCTGATCCGGCCCAACGCGAGCATCTTGTGTCCGAAGGGATTCGGCAGCTGCGAATGCTGAGTCCTGAAGAGCGCCTCCACACCCTGAAACTGCTGGAAGCCCAGCTTGCCCCGGAGAAACGGTGAGGGTCATGCAGATGGTCTTCCTGGCCTCGGCCCTCTCCCTTCAGGCCCAGCCGAGGGACCAGGGATTCACGCTGCCGAACGGGTTGCGGGTGGTGCACCTGGAGGATCATGAGCATCCTCTGGTGCGGGCGCGCCTCTACCTGAGGATCGAATCCGACGACACGCCTGCGGGCCGCCAGGGGCTCCCCCTGCTGTTCTACCGGATGATTGACCGTGCGGAGATGGCCGATCTGAAGGCAGACGACCTTGATCGGATTCTGGAGGACTCCGGCATCCAGCTGACTCAATCCCTAGCCGCCAGGGGATTCACCTGGCGGCTGGTGGCCCGCAGCCGGGACCAGGACCGGGCCATGGGGCTGTTGGCTGACCGCTTGCTGCGTTCGCTGTTCGACCCTTCTCTCCTGGAGATCCAGCGACTGGCCTGTCAGCGGCAGCTGGAGCGTCCGGAGGGGTCTCCCCATGAGCGGTTGCGGCAGGCCCTGACCCAGGATCCCGCTTCAAGATTCACATTGAACAGCCTGAAAGCCATCACGCTTCAGGACCTTCTGGCCTTCCGCGCCAAAGCGTTCCGGCCGGATCGAGCGGTCCTGATCCTCCACGGCGACCTCGGGCTGGAACAGGCCAAGCGTCTGGTGCTCCTGAGCCTGGGGTCCTGGACGGCCCAGGAGCCATCCTCTCCCGGCAATCTTCCTTCACGGTCAGCTTCGGCCCCGCCTCCGTCAGTCCCTGCGGACGCCCCAAGAATCTCCGCGCCAGGAGCCGGGATCCGAGTCCAGGCGGTGGCCTCCCGGCCGGGAGGTCTCGCACCGGAGGCCGCTGAACTGTTGAACCTTCTGGTGCCCGGAGACATGAGCCTCTCCCCTGTCCGAGTGGCGGTCGAGGATGGCTGCCTAGTGGCCACCTTGGATGACCCAGCGGGCACTTCTGGCGCCATTGTCGGGTCCCTTTTTCTCGAGCGGCTGGAAACCTTCCGTCGACGCGGATTTGCGCAAGCTGATCTGGATCGGGTCCGGGTCGCCTGGTTCGCCCGCCGCAGTCTGGATTCCCTGCATCCCGAAGCCCAGATGGATAGGGCTCTGGCCGAAGCCCTGGGACGCGGCGTAGCCGAGGACCGCTTAAAGGCCCTGTCCCTGGACGCGCTGAACCTGGGTCTGCGGAACTGGCTTGATCCCGCGAACCTGCGAATGGGTGCCTCGGGCGATCCAGGTGACCTGAAATCGCTGACTATACGCTGATGCCAAAACGGCCTGCCAGATCCAGGTAGCGGGCCCGGATGCCTTCGATGATCGCCGGGGGAAGATGGGGCGCCGGGGGCTGCTTGTCCCAATCCGCCAGTGTCTCCAGATAGTCGCGCAGGAACTGCTTGTCGAGGCTCGGCGGGTTCTTCCCGGGCGCCCAGGAATCCGCCAACCAATAGCGGCTGCTGTCCGGCGTGAGGGCCTCGTCGATCAGGATCAGTTCCCCGTAGGTGCTGAGCCCGAACTCGAATTTGGTATCCGCCAGCAGGATGCCGCGGTTGGCGGCCAGTTCGGCGCCACGGCGGTAGAGCGCCAGGCTCAGGTCCCGCAACCGGAGGGCCTGCTCCGCGCCCACGATCTCGGCCATGCGTTCGAAGGAAATATTCTCATCGTGGCCCTCTTCGGCCTTGGTGGCCGGCGTGAAGATGGGCTCTGACAGACGATCCGCGAGCCTCAGGCCAGCGGGGAGCGATACGCCGCAGACGGACCCATCCGACTGGTATTCCTTCCAGCCACTGCCCGCCAGGTAGCCGCGCACCACGCATTCCACGGGAAGGGGCCGGGTCTTTTCCACGATCACCGCGCGGCCCGCCAGGGCCTCGTGGTAGGGCTCCAGACCCGCGGGCCACCCGGGGTTCCCGCGGAAATGGTTGGGCACCAGATCCTGGGTGGCGGCAAACCAGTAGGCTGCCACGGCTGTCAGGATTCGACCCTTGTCGGGGATGCCCTCGGGCATCACGCAATCGAAAGCACTGATGCGGTCGGTGGCCACGATGAGGAGTTGGGTTCCCAGGTCGTACACATCGCGCACTTTGCCCCGGCGGAAGATCGGAAATGGGAGATCTGTGCTGAGGAGGATGGACATGGATTACCCCTTGGAACTTCCATCATCGCTGAGAACGGCGACTCATCCCAATTCGGGAATTCGCCTTGGCGTGGGTGCCGACCAGTTCAGCCCCCCCGGGAGCAAGGCGTACCGGTTCATCACGCCCACCCATCGAGCCAACTCGGACTCCCGCACCGTTCCCTCGGGTCCCGAAAGAGGCAGCCCAAGGAACTGAAGATAATCCTGCACCTCGGCACCGGAGACACCGAGGAGGGGGGGCAGATCTTCCAGACTGTGGTTCCGGTCCCCGGGTGGGGCCGTCAGCAACCGGTAGTCGAAGGTTTCCCGCAGGACGGAGGCCGTGGCGGCGGGGTCCAGTTCCTGGGACGCATCCAGGTGGGGGAAGGGATTGCCGCCGAGCATTCCCAGGGCCTGGGCCATGCCGAGGTGGGCCAAGAGATGGACGGGGTTGACCTTCAACACGAGTTCAAACATGGCCCGGGCCTCCTGGGCCCGGCCCAGGCGCAGCAGGGCCTCGCCGCGATGCAATTTCGCCTCCACCCGGTCTGGCTCCACCTTGCTCCACCGTTCGGTCACGGCGGCCATTTCCTCCGCCATGCCTTGGGATCGGAAGAAACCCGCCAGGTAGGCAAGGGTGGTCACATCCTTGGGAGCCAGGAGCAGCAGCCGGTCCAGAATCTCGGCCGCCCGCAGGGATTGGCCTTCCCGGTCCAGCCGGTGGGCCCAATCCCGGAGGATCTCCACCTGCCGGGAAACGGGGTGGTTGGGGGTGGACCGGCCTGGTTCGGCTGGATGGAGCAGCTGGGTGCGAACCCACAGGTAGCGCAGGGCATTGCGCCCGTCAGGGCCACCGAGTTCCTCTTCGATGGCGTGGACGATGGTCTTGAGCCCGTGTTCCCAAAGGGGGGGAATTGGCATCTGCACATGGGTGCGAAGTTCGCGGATGAGGGGTTCCAAGGGATTCCCGGCTCGTCCCAGATGCAACCGGAGCCGGATCAGTTCCAATCCGGTATCCCGCCCAGGTTGGAACGCCACCCGCAAAGCGAGCTCTCCCGTGTCGGGGTCGAAGTCATCCATGAGCAGGAAATGTAAGTGGGCCCGCATGAACCTGAGATTAACAAGGATGGAATGCCAAAGGTGGTTGACCAGACTTCAACCTGGGCGGATCATGCAGGGTCTATCGGAATTGGAGGTTGCCATGCGCAAGAGGCTTCTGCTCGTACCCATGATGGCCGTCCTCCCTGTCATGGCTGGAGAATTGGGCCTCCTTCTCGATAAGCAAATCGGCCAGGCCCAGACTGCGACGATCGCTGGCGGCACGAACTTCGACGCCGTGAGCCCCACCGGGCTCGGCATCCGTGGCGGGTTTGACGTCCTGGATCTGAAGGTGGCGGCCCTCCAGCTGAACGCCACCTGGCACAACAAGACCACGGGGGACCTGACAGTCAATGGCGCCAAGCTCGGCGAGCTGGACAACCAGTACTGGGCCGTTGGCGCCATGGTGAACTGGAAGTTCCTGGTCAACGTGGGCGCCGGCGTCGAGTACCGCACCGAGAAGCTCACCTGGCAGACCACCTCTGGTCCACTAGGCAATGGCGATACCAACCAGGGCCGCGCCTGGGCGCGGGTGAACGTCGGCTTCAGCATTCCGACGCCAGTGGTCAGCCCCTTCTTCGCCCTGGAAGTGGCCGCGCCCCTCTCCAAGAACAGCGCCACCAACACACCCAAGGATTTCGCCGAAGCCCTGGCACCCCAGGTCCAGATCGGCCTCTATGGCGGCATCCGGTTCTAGTGTTTGTCCCTTCTGTGAAAAAGGGGCGCCTCCGGCGTCCCTTTTTCGTATGATGAGTCCACTTACATCGAGGAGCGATGGAACTACGGATCCTGGGCTGCAGCGGGGGCGAGGCCAACGGGGAGCGCCTGACGGGGCTCCTGGTGAACGGCTGTGTGGCCATCGATGCAGGTTCGCTCACGGCGGCCCTCACGGTGGATGAGCAAATCAAGATCCACCATGTCTTCATCAGCCATTCCCATCTGGACCACATCTGCACGCTGCCTTTCTTCACCAAGAACATCTTCGGCCATACCCATGAGGCAGTGGAGATCCACGCCCTGCCCGAGACCCTCGATGTGCTTCGGCGCCATCTCTTCAACGATGAGTTGTGGCCTGACTTCAGCGTGATTCCGAGCCCGAATGACCCCACCATTCGCTACACGGACATCGAGGCAGAGCGCACCTACGACGTTTGCGGCCTCCGGATCACCCCCATCCGCGTGAATCACCTCGTACCCTGCGTGGGTTACAAGGTAGAGGATGGCAAGGACGCCTTCATCTTCACCAGTGACACGGCTGAAACCGACCGCATCTGGGAGGTGGCCAACGACACGCCCAACCTGCGGCTCGTCATCGCCGAAGCCAGCTTCCCGAACGAGCAGGCCGGGCTGGCCGAGGCCTCCAAGCACCTCACCCCTGACAAACTCGGGGTCGAGTTGAGGAAGCTGAAATCCGATGTTCCGGTACGGATTTATCATCTGACGCCCGGGGATAGGGCGACCATGCTGCCTCAGCTGCAGGCACTCCGGGACCCCCGGGTCAGTCTGCTCGATCAGGATGAACGCCTGATCTGGTGAGAGCTCAGTTCTGGGGGTAAGCCGTATTCAAGGCGTGAAGTGCCTCTTCATAGGAGGCCGAAAAGACCTCTGTAATCCCGGGTGCTTTTTCTACCTGACCTTCCCTGGCGCGGGATTCGATTCGGGAGACCAGATCCGCGAAGCGCACCAGCCCCATATTGCTCAGGGACCCCTTCAATTGATGGGCCTCCATCATGGCCTGGGGCGCATCCGCGGCCTCGATGGCCGTCTTCAGGATCGCCAGACGGATTGGGACGTCTTCCTGAAACAAGGCGATCAATTCGTGGATCAGGTCCGCTGACCCCCCGAGGTTGAGGAGGTCATCAAGGGGCCGGGGATCCAGGATCGGAAGGTCGCTCAAGGCAGGCTCCGCCAGATCAGAATCCGTGGCCCGCGGGGTGTCCTGCGGCCTGGAGGCGGATGAGGCTGGCATCCAGCTTGGCCTGGGCCGTGGCCAGATCGTGGTCGGTCTGGGCCTCTTTCAGGAGCTTCAGGGCCCGCTGGCGGGAAGCCTCGGCCCGCTCCAGATCGATCATGTCCATGGTTTCACTCTCCCGTGCCAGGATGGTCACTCGATCCGGGCCGACTTCAGCGAAGCCGCCGAAGACCGTGATCCAGTGTTTCTGCCCATCCTGGACGTAGTAGAGAAGGCCATCACCCACTTCGGTCATCAGGGGCGTGTGGCCAGGCAGGATGCCGTAGTAGCCGCGAGAGGCCGTGGGGAACTGCACCTCGGCCACCTCGGCCGAGAAGACCGGCCTCTCAGGGGTCACCACTTCCAGTTTGATGGTTTGTGCCATGGTGATCTCTTTTGAAGACTCGGAATTCGCATCGCGGATTCCGAGCATGGGAAAAACAAAATTACACTGCTGCGAGCTTTTCGGCCTTCTCGGCGGCTTCCTCGATGGTGCCGACGAGGTAGAACGCCTGCTCCGGCAGATGGTCCCACTTGCCGTCGCAGATTTCGCTGAAGCCCTTGATGCTGTCCTCCAGCTTCACATACTTGCCGGCCATGCCCGTGAACTGCTCGGCCACGAAGAAGGGCTGGCTGAGGAAGCGCTGGATCTTGCGGGCGCGGGCCACGATGAGCTTGTCTTCGTCGCTCAATTCGTCCATGCCGAGGATGGCGATGATATCCTGCAGTTCCTTGTACTTCTGCAGGATCGCCTTGACGCGCATGGCCGTGTTGTAGTGCAGTTCCCCCAGAATGCGGGGGTCCAGCAGGCGGCTGGTGGAGGCCAGGGGGTCCACGGCAGGGTAGATGCCGAGGCTGGCAATGTCGCGGCTGAGGTTCGTGGTGGCGTCCAGGTGGGCGAAGGTGGTGGCCGGCGCAGGATCCGTATAGTCGTCCGCGGGCACATACACGGCCTGCACCGAGGTGATGGAGCCCTTCTTGGTGGAGGTGATGCGCTCCTGCAGCTCACCCATTTCCGTGGCCAGGGTGGGCTGGTAGCCCACGGCGGAAGGCATGCGGCCCAGCAGCGCGGACACTTCGGCACCGGCCTGGGTGAAGCGGAAGATGTTGTCCACGAAGAGCAGCACGTCCTTGCCTTCCACATCGCGGAAGTACTCGGCAACGGTGAGGCCCGTGAGCGCCACGCGGGCACGGGCTCCGGGGGGTTCGGTCATCTGGCCATAGATCAGGGCCACCTTGCTCTTCGACAGGTCCTTCTTGTCGATGACGCCGCTGTCCATCATCTCGTGCCAGAGGTCGTTGCCCTCGCGGGTGCGCTCGCCGACGCCCGCGAACACGGAGTAGCCGCCGTGGCCCTTGGCGATGTTGTTGATGAGTTCCATGATCAACACGGTCTTGCCCACGCCGGCGCCACCGAAGAGGCCCGTCTTGCCACCCTTCGCGTAGGGTTCCAGCAGGTCGATGACCTTGATGCCCGTCTCGAACATCTCGGAGGAGGTGTTCAGGTCCTCATACTTGGGAGCCTCCCGGTGGATGGGAAGGGTCATCTTGGCACCGATGGGACCCCGCTCGTCGACCGGTTCACCCACTACGTTGATGATGCGACCCAGGGTCTCGGGACCCACGGGCACATTGATGGGCCGCCCGGTATCGGTCACGATCTGCCCCCGGACCATGCCCTCGGTGGGCTGCATGGACACGCAGCGCACGCGGTTCTCGCCGAGGTGCTGCTGCACCTCCAGCGTGACCGAGGCGGTGACGCCCTGGGCATTGGTGATGTCCGTGAGCAGCGCGTTCATGATCGAGGGCAGGTGGCTGCCGAACTCGACATCCACAGCGGGACCGACGATGGCGATCACGCGGCCTTGAAGGTTGTTTGTCATGGGGAACCTCGACGAAGGAATGGGCGCGAATTACGAGTGTTGGGGATCAGGCGTTGGCGCCCGAGACGATCTCGATGATCTGGTTGGTGATGCTGGCCTGGCGGATCTTGTTCATGGTCAGGGTCAGCTTGGCGATCATGTCGCCAGCGTTGTTGCTGGCCTTGTCCATGGCCGCCATGCGGGCGCCATGCTCGGAGGCGCTGCTCTCCAGCAGGTTGCGGAGCAGTTCTGTCTCCACGAAGCGGGGCAGCAGGGTCTCCAACACCGAATTGGGATCGGGTTCTAGCAGGTGGGAGACTTCTAATGCCTCCCGACTTTCCATGCGAGGCTCCACTTCCATGGGGAACACCCGGAGCACCGTGGGCGTCTGGGACATGGGGCTGTTGAAATAGTTGTAGATGATGTAGAGCGCGTCGATCTCTCCGGCGCCATATTGGGCAGAGGCACCTGCGGAGATCTCGGTCACCACCCTCTGGAGGCCCGTGAGAGGGATGTTGAGGTACTCACCCGCGGCGGTCAGCTGGTGCTTCCGTGCCCATTCCGCCGCGCGCTTGCCGACCACGTCCAGATGGACGATCTCTGCGGGACACTCGGACACGAAGACCGTAGCGGCCTTGAGCACGTTGGCGTTGAAGCCGCCACAGAGGCCCTTGTCCGAAGCCACGAGAACCAGGCGGACGCGCTTCTCTTCGCGGGGGGAGAGGAAGACCTGGGCGGCGGGACCCGGCTGGATCTCGACATCACCCTTGATACGACTCACCACGCGGCGGACGACTTCCAGCATCTTGTTGGCGTAGGGGCGCAGGGCCACCAGGCGTTCCTGAGATTTCCGCAGCTTGACCGCGGAAATCATCTTCATCGCCTTTGTAACCTGCTGGGTGTTCTTCACCGACCGGATGCGGCGGCGAATGTCCTGGAGACCGGCCATCGGACTAGGCTCCCGCAGTCTGGGTCAGGGAGGCCGCGAAGGTCTCCTTGAAGGCCAGGACCTGATTCTTGAGCTGGGCCTTGGCGTCGTCGGAAAGCACCTTGGTGTCGCGAATGCCGCGCAGCACCTCGGGGGCATTCACATCCAGGAAGGCCATGAGTTCGGACTCGAAGCGGCGAATCTGGGGCACCGGCAGGTCATCCGTGTAGCCGTTCGTGGCGGCCCAGATGATGACCACCTGCTTCTCCACCGGCATCGGGCTGTACTGGCCCTGCTTCAGGATCTCGACGAGGCGCTGGCCGCGGTTCAGCTGCGCCAGGGTGGCCTTGTCCAGGTCCGAACCGAACTGGGCGAAGGCCGCCAGCTCGCGGTACTGGGCGAGGTCGAGCTTGATGGTGCCGGCCACTGACTTCATGGCCTTCACCTGGGCGGAGCCGCCCACGCGGCTCACGGAGATACCCACGTTCACGGCAGGACGGACGCCTGCGTTGAACAGGTCGCTCTCGAGGAAGATCTGGCCGTCGGTGATGGAGATGACGTTCGTCGGAATGTAGGCGGACACGTCTCCAGCCTGGGTCTCGATGATGGGCAGGGCGGTCATCGAACCGGCACCGCGCTCATCGCTGAGTTTGCAGGCCCGTTCCAGGAGGCGGCTGTGGAGGTAGAACACGTCGCCAGGGTAGGCCTCGCGTCCGGGAGGACGCCGCACCAGGAGGGAGATTTCGCGGTAGGCGACGGCCTGCTTGGAAAGATCGTCGTAGATGCAGAGGACGTGGCCGCCGTGATTGTCCTTGCCTGCGGGTTTGCCATCCTTGCCGTGCCACATGAAGTATTCGCCCATGGCGGCCCCGGTCATGGGAGCCAGGAAGAGCAACGGGGCGGCTTCAGAAGCCGAGGCCGCCACCACGATGGTGTGCTTCATGGCGTCGTACTCTTCCAAGGTCTTCACCACCTGGGCGATGGTGGAGCGCTTCTGGCCGATGGCGACGTAGATGCAGATCACGCCGGTCTCGCGCTGATTGATAATGGTGTCCACCGCCACGGCGGTTTTGCCGGTCTGACGGTCGCCGATGATCAGCTCGCGCTGGCCACGACCGATGGGGATGAGGCTGTCGATGGCCTTGAGGCCCGTCTGCATGGGCTCATGCACGCTCTTGCGATCCACGATGCCAGGGGCGATCTGCTCGATGGGGTTGGTCTGGGCGGCCTGGATGGGACCCTTGCCGTCGATGGGCTGGCCCAGGGCGTCCACTACGCGGCCCACGAAGGCGGGACCCACGGGCACGGACATGATCTTCCCGGTGCGCTTGACGATGTCGCCTTCCTTGATGGCCGCGGCGTCACCCAGCAGGATGATGCCGACATTGTCCTCTTCCAGGTTGAAGGCGAGGCCCATCACGCCGTGGGGCAGTTCCAGCAGTTCGCCGGACATGGCCTTCTCCAGTCCATAGGCCCGGGCGATGCCGTCACCCACGCTGATGACGGTGCCCACTTCGGCCACGTCCAACTGGGCATCAAAGCCTTCGATCTGGCTCCGGATGATGCGGGAGATCTCTTCCGCGCGAATGTCCATGAATTCCTCCAAACCTGCGGTTGAATAGCGAAGGGTGATGTAAGTGGATCGGGCGGATTAGGCCGAAAGCAGTTGGGTCTTGAGTTGGCGGAGCTGGCCCTGGAGCGAGGCGTCCAGGACCGTGGAACCCACCTGCACCTTGACGCCGCCCAGCAGCGTCGTGTCCTGGTGCCAGGTGAGGCGGATGGTCTTGCCCGTGCGCGCGGTCAGGGAAGCCGTGAGTGCTTTCGCCTGGGCTTCGGTGAGCGGCTGGGCGCTGGCCACCTTGGCCTCCACGATGCCCGCGCGTTCATCCACCAGGTCATCGAAGGTGCGGCGCAGGTCCGGGAGCAGGTTCAAGCGACCGGCCCCGGCCACCACTCGGAAGAAGTGGCGCAGGGTCTCGCTCACCTTGGCGGCGGCGAGAATGGTCTCGAAGACCTCGGCCTTCTTGGAAGGAAGCACCAGGGGCGAGGCCACCAGGCGTGACAGATCGGCATTGGCGGCCACGGCGGCGGCCACGGTGTTCAGCTCCTGCTGGAGCATGGGCACGTTCTCCTGCTTGTCGCCGATCTGCAGGAGGGCCTTGGCGTAGCGCCGGGCGGTCAGGCGGCTGCTCACTGGGCGCCTCCAATCTGCTGAATGGCACGGTCGACGGCCTTGCCGGCCTCAGGTCCTTGCAGCTTGGCCTCCAGGCGCTTGGCGGCACCTTCGACGGCCAGCTCCGCCACCAGGGCCCGCAGCTCGAGCTCCGCCTGACGCTTCTGGTAGCCGATCTCAGCCTGGGCCTGGGTAAGAATCACGGCTGCCTCGGCCCTGGCGGCCTCTAGCAAGAGCTGTTTCTCAGCCTCCGCATCGGCCTTGGCCTTGTCGAGGATGCCCGCCATCTCGCCCTCAAGGCCGGACATCTTCGCCTCCATGGCCTTCATCTGGGCTTCACCCTCGATCCGATCCGTCTCGGCCTGGGAGAGCAGGGTTTCCAGCTCTTCCTTGCGGGACTTGAACATGGCGGACAGGGCTCCCTTCAGCAGGAAGAAGAGGGCGGCACCGTAGATAACGAAGTTCAGGAGCTGTACGAGAAAGGCACCCCCGTTGCCGTATTCCTTGCCGAAGAGCTTCATGGCCGGGCCATGATGGCCGGCCTCGTGAGCCCCCTCGCCATGAGTGGCTTCGGAAGCAGCCTCACCCTCGGGAGACTGCCCCTCATGCCCTGCGGGCTGGGCCTCGTGGCTGGCAGCGGGCGTCTCGTGTTTCTCGACGGCCTGGGTGGTTCCGTGCGTCTGGGCCAGCAGCGCCAGGGGGCTGAAGGACAGCAGGGCGGACAGGGAAAGTCGGGTCAGATTGGTCATGCTCAGGCCTGCTTCAAAAGGGTCTGGGCCATGGATTCGGCCAGGGCGTCCACCTGGACCAGCAGGGACTGCTTGGCCGTGGCCTGCTGGGCCTTCAGGGACTCCAGCGCCGCCCGCTGCTCAGCCTGGGCCTTGGCGCGGGCCTCGTCCAGCAGACGATGTTTCTCCTTGGCCGCCGCCTCGGCCAGGGCCTTGCGCGCCTCGAAGGCCTGGGCGCGGAGCTCCTTCAGCCGGGCTTGGTAGTCCTTCTGCCGGGCCTCCAGCGCCGCTGCGGCCTGGGCCTTGGCATCCCCGCCGGCGTCCAGATCGCGATCCCGGTCCTCCATTACCTTCGTGATGGGCCCGAAGAACACCACCCGAAGATAGACGTAAAGCACCACGAGCAGCACCATCACGAACAGGAGGGCCGGCAGGTCCGGGCGCATGGGGTCCGGCATCTGGGCCAGGATGCGCGCGACGGGGCCATCCCCTTCGGGTGATCGGAGCGTCAAGTTTGCCAGTTCCAGCAGCGCCACAGGCCACCCTCCAGAAACATCCCAAGGCCGCGGCCAACAGTTCAGCCAGGGTCACACCGATACCAGCGTGGGTCCGCGGGAACCCCTGGCACGGAAGTCTTCAAATCTTACCAGAGCGGCGTGGCTCCCTCAATGCCGAGCTTTGGCCTTGACCCCTCCCAGGCCCCGTGGGAGGATCTGGGTTCGGCGATTCGGGCGATTAGCTCAGTCGGTAGAGCGGCTGCCTTACACGCAGCATGTCGGCGGTTCGAGCCCGTCATCGCCCACCAGCCACCTGGTGAAATGCAACAAAGCAAGGGGTTGTAGCTCAGTCGGTTAGAGTGCCAGCCTGTCACGCTGGAAGTCGCGGGTTCGAGCCCCGTCAGCCCCGCCAATAAAAACGCCCCCGCACGGGGGCATTTTTATTGGCGGACCTGCTCTGACGGGGCTCGGACCCGCGAGTGGGATTTTGCTGATTCGGGCTCCCGCCCTCGCCCTCCGGGCGGCATGACCTATGGTCATACCGTCCTATTCTCCTTGCGCTTCGCTACAGTCGAATGGTTGAGCCCCACCTCCCCCTCGAGCAACAATTACGAAGGCTGCCCAGAAGAGACCGCCTCGGGTCTTGGCGCTGCTTACGAAAAAAGGTCTGAAAATATGCAACCAAGGGGTTGCGCGACTACGGGGACGCATTAACATGCAATCTGGAGGTTGCATATGAACCCATCGAGCACTGACCGTATCGAGAAGCAGATCCTGCTTCGCGCCCCTCGGACCCGTGTGTGGCAGGCGCTGACCGACGCCGATGAGTTCGGCACCTGGTTCCGGGTGAAGCTGGAAGACCCTTTCGTCCCCGGCGAACGAACCGCAGGGAAGATCACCTACCCCGGCTACGAGCACATCACTATGGAGGTAAGGGTAGAACAGATAGAGGCTGAGATCCTGTTCTCCTTCCGCTGGCATCCCTACGCCGTCGATCCGAAGGTGGACTACGCGGGTGAGCCCACCACGCTCGTCGAATTCCGGCTCGAGTCCGTGGACGAGGGCACGCTGCTCACGGTGGTCGAATCCGGCTTCGACCGGTTGCCGGCGGGTCGCCGCGACGAAGCCTTCCGGATGAACAGCGGGGGCTGGACGCAGCAGTTGACCAACATTGAACGTCATGTCGCGGGCTGACGCTATCTCTCCGGCCCGGCTGAAGGACGCTGCGCCGCTCTTCGCGGCGCTCGGGGACGCGACGCGGCTGGGCCTGCTCGTCAGTCTCTGCTCGGGCGGACCGCTCTCGGTCACGCGTCTGAGCAGCAAGTTCGCGGTGTCCCGACAAGCCATCACCAAGCACCTTGACGTGCTTTCCGAGGCCGGATTGGTCCGGAGCAGCCGCCAGGGGAGGGAACGCATCTGGGAGTTCGAACCAAAGCGCCTCGAGGATGCCCACCAGTACCTTGAGCGCCTCTCCCGACAGTGGGATGACGCCCTGGACCGGCTCAAGGCATTCGTGGAGTGACCCTAATCCCTCAATTCCCACATCCTCACGATCTTCCCCTCCTTCACCTGATAGACCACCACCACATCCAGCGGTCCCTCCTGCCGGCCCGGCCCTGGATGCGCTCCCTTTCGATGACAAAGGCACCGGACACCATCTGCGCCTCTGTGGAGGCGCGGAGATCGGGGTTGGTCCTGAAGCGTTCGGCATAGACGCCCCGCAGCCAGGCCTTGGTCCGGGTACCCCAGGGCGAGGCCGGCAGATCGGCCACCTCCAGGTCTTCGACAAAGAGGGCCAGGTACCCCTCCAGGTCATGGGCATTGAACCGCTCGATCTGCCTCTGCACCGTGGCCGCAGGGCTGAGGACCTTGGGCATGGGGGCCGCGGCCAGAAGGGCGGGCACCAGCAGGCAGGACATCGGACGGAACATGGGCGCTCCAAGCGTGGAAGCCCCACTCTAGCCCCCGCCTCGATATCCGCCCATCGCCTTTCGGTCCATGCGCGATACACTGAAAGGCTTGGAACAACCATGAAACTGCCCCTCGTCGCCCTCTGTGGACGCCCCAACGTGGGCAAGTCCACCCTGTTCAACCGGCTCACCCGGAGCCGCGCGGCCTTGGTCCACGACCTGCCCGGGATGACCCGGGACCGCAGCTATGGCCGCGTCACCTGCCTGAGCGAGGAGGGCGAGGCCGAGGAACTCTTCGAACTGGTGGACACCGGCGGTCTCGACTTCGAAGGTGACGACGTCATCACCCAGGGCATCACCCGCATGGCCGAGGCCGCGCTGGACGAGGCCCACATGGCCATCCTGCTGGTGGACGGTCACGACGGCCTTACCACTGGGGATGAGGAGATCGCCGGCCGCCTGCGCCGGATGGGCAAGCCTCTCCTCCTCGTCATCAACAAGCTGGACGGCATGAAGGGAGGCGCGCCGGACGGCGGCTTCTACGGGCTGGGGTTTGATCAGGTGTTCTCCATCTCCGCCGCCCATGGCGCCGGCGTGCCCGAACTCCTCGCCGCCATCCGGACCCGCCTACCCTTCCACCGCACACCGGCGGAAGCCGAAATCCACTCGCTTTCGGACGAACTCCGCTTCGCCATCATCGGCCGGCCCAACGTGGGCAAGTCCTCCCTCACGAACCGCCTGCTGGGCTACGAGCGCAGCCTGGTCAGCGAGGTCGCGGGCACCACGCGGGACACGGTAGACACCGTGTTCCATGTGCATGACAAGGTCTACCGGATGATCGATACCGCCGGCATCCGCAAGAAGGGCAAGACCCATGAGGGCGCCGAGAAGCTCAGCATCCTGAAAGCCAAGCAGGCCATGGCCCGGGCCGACGTGAGCCTCCTGCTGCTGGACGCGGTGGAGGGTGCCACCCACCAGGACGCCGTGATCGCCGGTTATGCCCAGGAGGCAGGCGCCGCGGTCATCCTCGTGGTGAACAAGTGGGACCTGGTGGAGAAGGACACCCACACCATCTACGGGGCCGAAGAGGATCTGCGCCGCAGCCTGGGCTTCCTGCACCACGCCCCGATGATCTTTCTGTCCGCTTTGACAGGCCAGCGCGTGTCCAAGCTCTTCGCCATGATCGACGGGCTGGCGGAAGCCCACGGGCGGCGCATCCCCACGGGCGAACTGAACCGCTTCCTGCGGGATTCCGTCGACACCATGAGTCCCCATGCCATCGACGGCAAGCTGCCCAAGCTCTACTTCATGACCCAGGTGGGCGTGCGCCCGCCCAGCTTCGTGGTGAAGGCCAACACGGACCGCGGCCTGCACTTCAGCTACGTGCGCTACCTGGAGAACCGTCTCCGCGAGCAGTTCGGGCTGGCGGGTGTGCCCCTGCGCCTCAGCATCCAGAAAAAGCAGAAGGGCGAGGGCGAGGAAGGCGAAGTCGCCGCGGTGCGTCGCATCCTGGATCCGGGTGAAGGGCTCAAGCCCTCCCGCAGCAACGAGTCGCTTCAGGCTCAGCGCGTCGACAAGGTCAAGGCTCGCCCCCGCCCCAAGAAGAAGGAAGGCCCCAAGCCCGCCACCAAACAGGCCCCCCGCAAGGGGCCCGGCGGACCGCCAAAACGGGTCCGGCAGAAATCCACCAAGCGGCCCTAACCTTCCAGCAGCACCTTGGCGTGCTCTAGTGCCTCGGCCCGATCCGGTTGGCCCGACAGCAGCCGGGCGAGTTCTCGGTTGCGCCCTTCGCCCTCCACCCAGCCGAGGGCGCTGCGGGTGCGGCCGCCTTCGGTCTCCTTGCGCAGGGTGCCGTGCCGGTCCGCCCGGGCGGCTACCTGGGCGAGGTGGGTGACGGCCAACACCTGATGGGCTTTCCCGAGTTCGGCCACGGCCTGCCCCACCGCCAGGGCCGCCTCCCCACCCAGGCCCGCGTCGACCTCATCCAACACCAGAGTAAGGCCATCGCGCACTCCTGAACCCAGGACCAGGCCTGCGCCCACGAGGGCCAGCATGAGACGGCTCAGTTCACCACCGGAGGCGATCTTGGCCAGGGGGCGGAAGCCCTCGCCGGGGTTCGGCTCGATCCAGATCGCGAGGGCCGAGAAACCCTGGGCGGTGACCCGCACGGGTCGGCCGCTCTGCTGGACCGGACTGCCGGACTCCTCCGCCAGGGAAAGCCGCAGCTGGATCCGGGCTCCCTTCATGCCCAGCCGACCCAAACGATTCTGTACCTCAGATTCCAGCTTCGGGATGGCCGCGGAGCGCAGCCCATGGAGGGCTTCCGCAGCCGCTCGGTAGCATTCCGCAGCCTTCGCCAGGGCGGCCTCCAGCTCCTTCAAGGGAGCATTCCCCGCCAGCAGAGAGCGCTGCTCATCCTTCAGGGCCTGCCTCCTTACGGGAAGCTCCTCGGGCTCGCAGCGGTGGCGCCGCGCCAGCCGCTCATACAGAGCCAATCGCGCCTCCATGGCCTCGATGCGGTCAGCGCCGGCAGCCCCCCAGCGGAGGGCCTGGTCCTGGGCCAGGGCGAGCAGGTCCTCCAGTTCCAGGGATGCTGAACGCAGGCGATCCTGCTCGGTGGCGGCGGCCGGCCAATGGGCCACGGCGCGCATCAGGGCCTTGTGGGCCATCTCCACCTTGGGAAGCCCCTCGTTCAGGGCCTCGGCCGCCTCGCGGAAGGCTTCTTCAAGGTGCACCGCGTGGCGGAGGGGCTCCCGGTCGGCCTTGAGCTGGCCCCACTCGCCGGGCCGCGGAGCCAGCTTGTCCAGGTCCGCCAGGGCCTCGGCCAGTTGCTCCAGACGCTGTTCCCGCTCGGCCTCATTGCGGCGCCGGGCTTTCAGGGCGTCGCTCGCCTCCCGCACTGCGACTGCTTCAGGCTCCAGGCGGGGCTCGAGGCCCAGGACCTCATCGGTGAGGGCCAAATGCCGGTCCTCGCCCAGGAGCGACTGGTGGTCGTGCTGGCTGGTGAGACGCATCCAGAAGCGGCCCGCCTCCCGGAGATCCGCCAGGGCGCAAGAGGCGCCATTGATCCAGGCGCGACTGCGACCCTGGCCGACCTCACGGCGCAGGACCACGGGTTGTTCTTCGGGTAGCCCCCGCTCCTGGAGGAAGGCCTGCCAGGCCTCGAAGCGGCCTTCCACCACGGCTTCCACCGTGGCCCGTTCGGCGCCATGGCGCACCAGCTCTGAATCCCCGCGGGCGCCCACCAGCAGCGAAAGCGCATCCACCAGGAGGGACTTGCCCGCCCCGGTCTCACCCGTGAGCACCGTGAAGCCCGGCCCCCAGTCCAGGGACAGGTCCTCCACCAGGGCCAGATTCTGAATCCTCAAGGACGAAAGCATCTGCCTAGTCTAGCCCGGGGGGGACGGGTGACGAGGCTCGTCAGTCATACTGGCCTCTGGAGGAGGTCCCATGTCCTACCGGAAGCCCTGCGGAAGCGTCATCGAGGCCATCGGCAACACGCCCCTGGTCCGGCTCCGCCGCGTCGTCGAGAATCTGCCGGTGGAGGTCTTCGCCAAGCTGGAATTCATGAATCCCATGGGCAGCAGCAAGGATCGCATCTCGAAGTACATGATCGAAGCGGCGGAACGCGATGGCCGCCTGAAGCCGGGCGACCTCATCATCGAGAACTCCTCGGGCAACACGGCCATGGGACTCGCCCTCATGGCCATCCAGAAGGGCTACCGGATCAAAGTCGTCGTGCGGGACACCATCTCCCAGGAGAAGCTGAACCAGCTGCTGGCCCTGGGCGCAGAGGTGCACAAGGCGGACACCAGCCTACCCCCCGAGCATCCGGACAGCTACAACAACATCACGCCGCGCCTGGCCCGGGAGACGCCGAACAGCTACTTCCCTGACCAGCATGGCAATCCCGAGAACAACGCCGCGCACTACCACGGCACGGGCCCCGAGATCTGGGAGCAAATGGAGGGCCGCATCGACTATCTCGTGGCGGGTGCGGGTACTGGCGGAACCATTGGCGGCGTGGGGCGCTACCTGAAGGAGAAGGACCCAAAGATCCAGGTCGTGGCTGTGGATCCCGTGGGTTCGGTATTCTCCGACCACTTCCACGGCAAGAAGGATCTGAAGGCAGGGCCCTATTGCCTCGAGGGACTGGGGGACGAATTTCTCATCCCCACCATGGACTTCGGTGTCCTGGACGACATGCTCCAGGTGACCGACCGGCAGGCCTTCCACCATGCCCGCCGGCTCGTCAAGGAAGAGGGCATTCTCGGCGGAGGGTCCAGTGGTGCCGCCCTCTGGGCCGTGCTGCAGGTCGCGAAGAAGCTGCCGCCCAGGGACCGCCCGGCCCGGATCGTGACCGTGTTCCCGGATGGCGCGGGCCGCTACCTCAGCAGCATCTTCAACGATGCGTGGCTGGCCGAGCGGGGACTGCTGGAGGAGGAATGAGCTTTTCCGGCACCTACGTCGAGGCCGTCCGCCAGGCGCTCTTCGACGCCATGGAGGCGGACCCCCGCGTCTGCTGCCTGGGCGAGGATGTCGGCGCCTACGGTGGCGCCTTCCGGGCCACGGAGGGCCTGCAAGAGCGCTTCGGTCCCGACCGCGTGATCGACACGCCCATCGCGGAGCAGGCCATCGCGGGCGCGGCCATCGGCGCGGCCCTCATGGGCCAGCGACCCGTGGCGGAATTCCAGTTCATGGACTTCGCGCTGCTGGCCTCGGACCTCATGGTGAATTTCGCCGCCAAGACCCACTGGCGCTGGGGTGCCTCGGTGCCCGCCGTGTTCCGCGCCCCAGCGGGGGGCGGCAACGGCGGCGGTCCCTTCCACAGCCAGAATCCCGAGGGCCATTTCCTCGGCAGCCCCGGCCTGAAGGTGGTGGCGCCGGGCACGGTGCGGGATGCCTACGCCCTGCTCCGGGCCGCCATCGAGGATCCCGATCCTGTGCTGGTCTTCGAGCACAAGCACCTCTACCGCCGCCTCAAGGACCAGTGGGACGAGGCGCCCACGGCCCGGCTCGGCGAGGCCGCCCTCCGCAGGGACGGCGCCTCGGCCTGCGTCATCACCTATGGCGCGGCCCAGCACGTGGCCCTGGAGGCCGTGGCGGACCGCGACGTGGCCGTGCTGGACCTGCGCACACTCTGGCCATTAGATGACGAGGCTATCGCTTCCTTGGCCCGGCGCACCCACCGCGTGCTGGTGCTCACCGAGGCCCCACGTACCTACGGCCCCGGCGCGGAACTGGCCGCCCGCATCGGCGAGACCTGTTTCCCCTGGCTCGATGCCCCGGTCCTGCGGGTGGGCGCGGCGGATACGCCCACGCCCGCCAGCCCACCCTTGGAGGCAGCCCACCTGCCCAGCGTTGGGACCATCCGCCACGCCCTCAACCAGTTGCTCGCATGGTGAGGCCTGGAGTGTTTATGCGTACCTTCATTTTGGCCTGCTTCTGCACGGCGCTCGGAGCGCAAACCCTCACCCTCACCTTCGATGACGGGCCAAATCGCGTAAAGACGCCCCGCCTCTCCCCGGAGGAACGGAACACAGCCCTGCTTGCAGCCCTCCAAAAGGAGAAGGTGCAGGCCATCGTGTTCGCCAACGGCATCGATGGCGGCGACACGCCGGAGGGCCGGACCGCCCTCGGGGCCTGGGGACAGGCCGGCCACCTGGTGGGGAACCACACTTACTCGCACCTCCGTTTCACGGATCTCGCGACCTTCCGACAGGACTTCCTCCGCGGCGACAGCCTCATCAAGGGGATCCCTGGTTACGCTCGGCTCTTCCGCTTTCCCTACCTGAAGGAGGGACCCACTCTCGAAGCCCGGGACGGCATGCGGAAGGCCCTGGCGGAAGCCGGCTATCGCAATGCCCATGTGACCATCCCTACCTTCGACTGGCTCATCGACGAGCGGCTCCGCAGCCGGCTCAAGGGACATCCGCTCGCGGAACTGGAACCCTACCGGGTCTACTACCTGGAGAGCGTCCTAAACCAGGCCGATCACGCCCGGGATCTGGGCCTGAAGCTCGCCGGCCGGGAGGTGAGGCACGCCATGCTGCTGCACCATTGCCTGCTGAACGCCCTCTTCCTCCGGGACCTCATCCAGGCCCTCAAGGCCAACGGCTGGACCCTGGTGGGGCCCCTGGACGCCTATGCCGATCCCATCTATGAGCAGACGACCACGAGGGTGGAGACAGATGCCAACTTCCTGGAGACCCTCGCCCGCGAAAAAGGTCTCCTGCCCGGCAGGGCTGTGGGCTTGGATGAGGCCTACGAACGCGAGAAGACCGCCCTCCGGGAGGCTGGCCTGTGATGCTCCTGGTCCCTCCCGCCCTGGTCCAGCCGCCACCCCAGGAGAGCCTTCTCCAGCAGGGCCGGAAAGCCCTCTGGGCGGGCCATCCCGCCGAGGCCCGCCGCCTCCTGGAGGACTGGCTTCAGATCCATCCTGATGACGCCGATGCCCATGTGTCGGCCGGATTCGCGGCCCTGCGCCTGGACCGGGTGCGGGAGGCCTCCGATCATTTCCGCCGAGCCCTGGACCGGGCACCTGGTTATCCCGATGCCAGCTACGGGCTGGGGCTCTGCCTCCTCCGGCAGGGACGGAACATGGAAGGCCGGGTCCAACTGGAGAAGGCCCTGGCCCTGGAGCCTTCCCGGGCCGATCTGAAGGAGGCCGTGGACCGGGCCCGGCTCCTGGCCCCGGATCCGCCGCCGCCGATGGTTCCGCTTGTGCTTCCCAAGCATCTGCAGATGCCCGCCCGGGTCACAGGTCGGAAGATCGAGGTCGCCACTGCCGACGGCGGGTGGCGCCCCTTTTTCATCAAAGGCATCAACCTCGGCGCGGCCCTGCCCGGCAAATACCCCAGCCAGTTCCCGGACAAGGCCACCTACGCCGGGTGGATCGGGGAGATGGCGGAATTAGGCGTGAATGCCATCCGTGTCTACACCATCCATCCGCCCGGCTTTTACGAAGCGCTGGCGGAGCACAATGCGAAGGCCGCCAAGCCCATCTGGCTCATCCACGGCGTGTGGACGGAACTCCCGCCTGAGGACGACTTCCGCAACGAGGGCTGGTGGTCCCAGTGGCGCGTCGAGATGCGCAAGGTGGTGGACCTGCTCCATGGCCGGATCGACATCGAAGCCGAACCCGGGCATGCCTCGGGGGCCTACCGCGCGGACGTGTCGAAGTGGACGCTGGCCATCATCCTGGGCCGCGAGTGGGAGCCCTACAGCGCGGAGGCCTACAATGCGCTGCACCCGGGCCTCAGCGACTACCGGGGGCGGTTCCTCGCCGTCAAGCAGGGCAACGCCACGGAAGTGTTCATGACCATCGCCATGGACTACTTCCTGGACTACGAGTTCGACACCTACCATGCCCAGCGCCCGCTGGCCTACACCAACTGGCCCACCCTGGATCCCCTCACCCACCCGACGGAATCCACCAAGGACGAAGAACTGGAATGGCGGCGCAAGCTGGGTCTCCCCCTCGGCAAGAGCCAGATCCGGGAGTACGACAACGATGCCCTGGGCCTGGACATGGAGAAGATGGATGTCCTGCCACCCTGCAAGGCGGGGGTGTTCGCCAGCTATCATGCCTATCCCTACTACCCTGACTTCATCAACCTCGACCCGGACTACGGGAAGGGCCGCGATGGCGAGGGCCCCGACAACTACTTCGCCTACCTCCAGGACCTGGTGAGGCACCACCGCAAGTACCCCGTCGTCATTTCCGAGTTCGGCGTGCCCAGTTCCAGGCTCGTGGCTCACTGGCAGGCCCAGGGTATGACCCACGGGGGCCAGAACGAGCGGGAGCAGGGCGAGCAGGATGCCCGCCTGTTCCGGAACATCCACGATTCGGGTTGCGCCGGGGGCATGCTCTTCGCGTGGATCGATGAGTGGTTCAAGAAGAACTGGCTGGTCATCGAATACGAGGTGCCGCTGGACCGCAAACCCCTCTGGTACAACGTGCAGGATGCCGAGGAGAACTACGGCCTCATCGGCTACCGGCCGGGTTCTCCCGGACCGGCCATCAGCATCGACGGGAAAGCGGATGACTGGGGCGCCGTGCCCGACTATCTCTCCGGCCCCGACCTGAAGCTCAAGGTCCTGGCCGACGAGGGCTGGCTGCACCTCGGCCTCTTCTTCAAAGGCCCGGTCCCCGACTGGGCCAGGGAGGGCTTCGCCGTGGGCATCGACACCCACGACGCCAAGCTGGGGGACCATCTCCTCCCCTGGGGCCTGGACCTCCATTCCCAGGCGGGGCTGGAATGTCTGGTCCGCTTCCAGGGCAGCCAGAGTGCCCTGTACGTGGATGCTCCGTATGACCTCTTCACGCACCGGCTGGACCGACCCATCCGGAGCGTGGACAACGAGGCGGGGGCATTCCTCATGCCCAGGACCGAAAGCAACCGCTTCCGCATCGGGCGCGACGGGACCCGCTTCCCGGGGCACCAGCAGGAGATCGGCTGGCTGCGCCGCGGCACCCAGGACCGCACCAATCCTGCCTTCGACTCCCGATCGGAATGGCTGGAGGGAGATGCAGGCGGGGGTTGGAGCTTTCTCGAGGCCCGCCTGCCCTGGGGCCTGCTGAATGTCACCGACCCCAGTTCCCGGCGGGTCATCCGGGACACCGTTCCGCCGGGCGACGAGGTCGGCACGGTCGTCACCGAAGGCTTTCGTCTCTGCCTGGTCCGGTTCAAGGCCGAGAGCCAGGGGCGGCTGGTCCCTGTAAGTTCCCTACCTGAGGCTCAGGCGGGGAGCCTGCCCATGCCTCCCCTGTTCACCTGGCCGACCTGGGAACAGCCCATGTACCACCGATTCCGCAAACAGTCCTTTGACCTGATCAAGACCTGCCTTCACAGCCTGCCCGACTGAGGAGCATCGATGCTGCCCATGCTTTCTCTGCCAGCACTCCAGGAAACCCAGGCTCCAGAGCCCCTTGGCCGCCTGCTGGAGCGCGCCCGGCTGGCCAGGGATGCCGGCCGGCTTCCGGAAGCCATCCAAGCCTACGATGCCATGCTGTCCCAGGTTCCAGACCACGAAACCGCCCTCCTGGAACGTGCGGAAACCCTGGGGTGGGCCGGACGGTATGCCGAATCGCGGGAAGGCTATCAGACTTTCCAGAAGTACTTTCCTGCGCGAGCCTACACCGCCGATCTGGCCCTGGCTCGGTTGGCCGCATGGCAGAATCGAACCACGGAAGCCATTCGGATCCTTGACCCCTGGGTCAAACAGGAGCAGCGGCAGGCCATCCTGGATGCGGCAACCTATCTGAGTTGGCACAGCCAGTTCTCCGAGAGCCTGGTCCGGGTGCGGCGGTGGCTACGTGCCCATCCTGAGGATCGCCAAGCCATCCTCATCGAGGCACGGGTGTTGTCCTGGGCTGGCCGGATGGCGGAAGCGCGGGAGGCCTACAACCGCATCCTGACTTCAGTAGCGGATGATCGAGAGGCCATGGCGGGGCTGGCCCGACTCTCGCTGTGGGAGGGGGATCCATCCCAGGCCCGTCGGATCCTGGACCGCATGAGCCCGGAGGCGCTGGCGCAGCCCGAATCCCAGGTCATGCTGGCCCAGGTGGAAACCGCCGAAGGCCATACCCGCACGGCAGTGCAACGGCTCGAGAAGCCAGCCCTGGGGGGGCCAGCCCAACGGGATGCGCGGGAGATCAAGGATGACCTGGTCCGTGCCTACGGTGCCTGGGTTGAAATCACGGCTGATCGGACCGATACGAGCGACGGCCTCCGCACCGAGAATCCCGGCATCCGGGCCAGGCTTCCCCTGGGGGATGGGGCTGTGACGCTGGGCCAGTTCACCCACCGGAGCAGCTTTCAGGATCTTCAGCGTCAGCCTGCGGAGACGAGCCTGGGCCTTATCTATCCCCTGGGCAGAGGCCTCACCGCCACCGGATCCCTAGGCCGACTTTCAGATGTCGCTGGCGATCCGGCGTGGGACTACGCGCTGGGTATCGTCTACAACCCCCTTCCCGGTCTGGACCTGAACCTGGCCCGGGAGCGAGCCCTTGCCCTGTACACACCCCAAGCCGTGGACCTCCGTACCGCCTTGATCACCACGGACCTAGGAGCGATCTGGCGCTTCGGCGAGGGGCGCCACGCCCTCAGCGGAGGGCTGGGCCAAGCCGACCTCTCATCCACCATCGGCGGGGTGGAGCAGAAGTCCACCCGCCATAGCTACGTGGCCTCCTACGAGTACCGATTCCCATCCACCTCCCTCGACCTTCGAGGAGGCCTGCTGATCCGCAACTTCGGCTACAGCCCGACCCTCCCCTTGGGCTTTTTCAATCCCCAGGATTACCGTTGGGACGGCGTCTTCGGCAGCGCTGCGTGGCGACAGGGACGTATTTTAGAGATCAGTCTTTCAACCCAGGCGGGCATTCAGACCGTGGACAGCGGTTCGGGCCAGTTCAGCTGGTCCTATCGGTGCGGGATCACCTGGAGCCCTAGTTCATGGCCGTTGGACCTCTCGGCTTGGTGGAGCCAGAATTTCGCTGGGCTTCCCGTGACCACCCCCGTAGATCCCAGCGCCTACAGGGAACACACCCTCGGTGTTTCTCTCAAGATCCGCGGAAATGGCTGGATCTAGTGAAACCCTTGCTAGACTTGAATTATGAGTCGAATTTGGCCCGAAAACACGCAGGTGCTGGTGGTTGAAGACGATGCCGCCACCGCCCGGATCATCCAGGCGCGCCTGGAGATGGAGGGGCTGAAAGTCTTTGTGGCCTGGAACGGCGTCGAGGGTCTGGAAATCCTGCACCAGCAAGAGATCGACCTCATCACCACGGACCTCATGATGCCGGCCATGAACGGATTCCGGTTGGTCCAGGAGATCCGGGATCTGCCGCCTCCCAAGGGGCGGGTTCCCATCCTGCTCATTTCAAGCAACCAGAATGAACAAGACATGGTGCGCTGCCTGGCTGCTGGAGCAGATGACTACATCACCAAGCCCATCTCGGCCCAGGTGCTGATGGAACGCCTTTGGCGCATGCTTCAGCGCGCCTCCGCCGCAGGCTGAGACCCCCCCATGCATCTGCCCGCGGATCTGGTGTTCAGAATCCTGATCGGGGGGACGTTGGCCCTGGGCTTGTTGCTCACCTGCCTGGTACTCATGGGCGCAGTAATCCAGTACCGATGTGACAAGCAAAACCGCCACCGCATTGCCCTGTACCAGGTCTGGGAAAAGGACCTGGCCGCATTCCTCTTCAACGCCTCAGGTACCGCCCGCCCGTTCCCTGAGATTGCAGTAGGTGACCAGTTCATCTTCGAGAAATTCCTGGCCCGGTATTACGCCACCCTGGCGGGCCAGGAGGCGGAGGCCCTGCGGGAACTCTACCTGGGACTCGGAGTCGTGCACGACAGCCTTCCGGGGCGGCTCAAGCATCGAAAAGCCAACGTCCGGGCGCAGGCGGCACAAGAGGTTCGCATTTTCCATCTGGATGATCAGTTGGAGGCTGTCCTCCCCCTCCTGAATGACCCGGTTCCCTACGTCACGCACCTGGCCGCCCAGGCGCTCACCAGGAGCGGCAACCTCCGCTATGCGCAGCCGGTGCTCGACTGGGTCCTGCGTGAGGAGCAATACCAGCGCGAGCGCCTGCTGCGGGTGCTGGAGGGATTCGGACCGGAGCTGCTGCCCTGGATGAAGGTCCATCTGGTGTCCCCCAACCAGTACCCGGAACCCTGGATCCTTTACGTGATGCTGGTGGGAGCCCACCGGCATTCGGAGTCCCAACCCCGCCTGCTCTGGCTTCTGGAGGTCCCCCACCTGAATCTCCGGGTCTCCGTGTTGAAGGCGCTCATCGTGCTCGCGGATCCGACGGTCTACCCCCGAGTGCTCCCCTTCGCCTCCAGCCCAGCCTGGGAGATCCGTGCCCAGGCGGCCCGGGCTCTGGGTGTGCTCGGAGGCCCTTCCGCCATCCCGAAGCTGTTGTCACTGATGGCCGACCAGGTGTATGAAGTCCGCCGTAACGCCGCCCAGGGGTTGGCAGATCTTGGACACGCGGGGATCTCCGCGCTGACCTGGGTGGCCGGGGATGCCGCGGCCGATCGGTTCGCCCGGGACATCGCCCGGGAGCGCCTTGAATGGGCCGATGAGCGGGGGCATCAGTGAACTTCGGCGGCTTCGTCTCTGTCTTTTTTGAATGGGGGATCCTGGCCTACTTCCTGGCCCTTCACCTCACCCATCTGTCCCTGATCCTTCGCGCCTTCTTCTCGATCCGGGAGTACCTGTACGAGGTGGATACCGATCGCCTCGATTCCGCCTTCGAGACCAGCCACTACAAGCCCATGACCCTCATCTGCCCGGTCTACAACGAAGAAGCGGGCGTGGTGCACAGCGTGAACAGCCTCATCAGCCTCCGCTACCCGGAATTCCAGGTCGTGGTCGTGAACGATGGCAGCAAGGACGCCACCCTGGAAAAGCTCATCGAGGCGTTCCGGCTCAGGCCCAGCCAACGGGTGCTCCGCCAGCTCCTGCCCACCAAAGAAGTGCGAGACATCTACGAGAGTGCCTACGTACCGAACCTTGTCGTGGTGGACAAGGCCAACGGGGGCAAGGCCGACGCCCTCAACTGCGGGATCAACCTCGCCCGCTACCCGCTGGTCTGCTGCATGGACGGCGACAGCCTGCTGGAGAACGATTCACTCCTGCGCATCGCCCGGCCCTTTCTCGACCGCCCCGACCTCGTGGCCTCTGGCGGCGTCATACGCCCGCTCAACGGATGCCGGGTCACGGCCATGGGCATCCGGGGCATCCACCTGCCGGACTCCTGGCTGGCCCGATTCCAGGTAGTGGAGTACCTGCGGGCCTTCCTCTTCGGTCGGGTGGGTCTCGCCTCGCTGGACACCATGTTCATCGTGAGCGGCGCTTTCGGTGTGTTCCGTAAGGATCTCATCGTCGAGGCGGGTGGGTTCGAGACCGCCACCATCGGCGAAGACTTCGAACTCGTCGTGCGCTTGCACCGCCATCTCCGCGAGGCGAAGCGCCCCTACCACATCACGCTCGTACCGGATCCGGTCTGCTGGACCGAAGTCCCCGAAAACCTCGGAGTGCTGGGGCGGCAGCGGAATCGCTGGCAGCGTGGCCTGCTGGAGACCCTCTGGAAGCACCGCCGCATGTGGTTCAACCCGAAGTACGGGCGCGTGGGGCTCTTCTCCATGCCCTACTTCATCTTCTTCGAGGCTCTTTCGCCGCTGATCGAGGTGACAGGCTACGTGGTCTTTGTGTGGTACCTGTGGCACCACTCCATCAACAGCACCTTCGCCATTCTCTTCATCAATGTGGCTCTCCTGCTCGGGGTGCTGAACTCCGTGGTGTCCGTGGTGCTTCAGGAGATCAGCGGCCACCGGTACCAGGGGTTCAAAGCCTGGTCGCTCCTGCTCGTCGCCGCCGTGGCTGAGAACTTCGGCTATCGCCAGATGACCGTATGGTGGCGGCTGAGAGGCACCATCGACTGGCTCCTGGGCAAGGAAGACTGGGGCCACATGGAACGAAAAGGCATCGGGCCCACACTGCCTCCGAAGCCAGTGGCTTGACGGACCGGGCAGCTCCATTCATTCTTAATGCTCGATCTTTGGCAGTCCAAGAGCGCTATCCAGAAAGGTGGAGGGAAAGGCCCTGTGAAACCTTGGCAACCTGCGAATGCAAGGTGCCAATTCCTGCCCTTGGCTCATCCGAGGGGAAGATACCGAACCGTCACAGACTGACCCGAGCCGACCTGGATGCCGATCAACGGGCTGCTGCTTCCCGGGCGCCTCCATGACTCATCCCAGCTTCCAGCAGGCCCTTGATTCGGGCGAGTGTTTCCTCTTCGACGGGAGCACAGCCACGGCCCTGTACGATCGTGGCATCACCCTCCAGCGCAGTTTCGAGGAATGCAACCTCAAGTCGCCCGATCTGCTGTTGGCCATCCATGGGGAATTCCTTGCCGCAGGCGCCCAGGTGCTCACCACCAACACCTGGGGTGCCGGCCGGCTGAAGCTTGCGACCCGGGGCCTCGAAGGGCAAATGGACGCCATCAACCGCGAAGGCGTGGCCCTGGCGAAGCGGGCCATCAAGCAGCAGGGCGCCCGCGCCTGGGTGGCGGGCTGCATCGGCCCCCTTGGCGTGCGCATCGAACCCTGGGGCCCCACTTCCTTCGACGAGGCCCGGGCGCTCTTCCGCGAACAGGCGACCCCGCTGATCGAAGCCGGGGCCGATTTGATCGTACTCGAGGGCTTCGAGGACCTCAACGAGATCCACCAGGCCCTCCTCGCCGTGCAGGAGCTGGCCGACCTGCCCATCGCCGCGCTCATGACCACCAACGAGGATGGCCAGGCTCTCTTCGGCGCCGAGCCAGAATGGTTCATCAAGCAGCTTGATGGCTGGGGCGCCAACCTGGTGGGCCTCATCGGTGGCAACGGGCCCGCCCCCCAGCTGCGCCTGCTCGAGCACCTGAAGGTCGTCACCACCAAACCCATTGTGCTCCAGCCCAATCCCGGGCTGCCCCACATGGTCGATGGCCGGCTCATCTACGGCGCCAGCCCAGAGTACCTGGGCGGGTTCGCCGCCCGCGCCCTGGCGGCGGGCGCCCGGGCGGTGGGCGGCTGCAGCGGCACCACTGCCGCGCACATTCGCGCCATGCGGGGAGCCTTCAAGCAGGAGCGGGCCTTCGTGCAGGCCGGAGGTGGGTTCGAGCTCAAGCCTCACGAAGAACCCCAGCCCGAGGTGCCCTTCGCCTTCCGCAGCCGCTTCAGCCTCAAGCTGGCCCAGGGCGAGTTCACCCATACGGTGGAGCTGGTGCCCCCGAAGGGCATGGAATACGACAAGCTCGTGGCCAAGACGCGCCAGTGCCGGGCCCTGGGCGTGGACGCCATCAACGTGCCCGACGGCCCCCGCGCCATGGCCCGCATGTCCGCCCTGGCGACGGCGCTCATCATCGAGCAGCAGGTGGGTCTGGAAACCATCCTCCACTATGCCTGCCGGGACCGGAACCTGCTGGGCATGCAGAGCGATCTGCTGGGCGCCGCGGGCCTGGGCCTGCGCAACATTCTGGCGGTCACCGGCGATCCCCCGAAGCTGGGGCCCTACCCCCAGGCCACGGCCGTCTTCGACGTGGATGCCATCGGCCTGGTGAACATGCTCCGGCGCCTGAACACCGGCCTCGATCTCGGTGGCGCGGGCATCGGCAAACCCACCTCCTTCAGCATCGGTGTGGGTGCCAATCCGGTGGCCGAGGATCTGGAACGGGAGAAGACCCGCTTCCGCTACAAGGTGGATGCCGGGGCCCAGTGGGCCATCACCCAGCCCGTGTTCGAACCCGAGGGCCTCTTCCGCTTTCTAGACTTCACCGAAGCCCTCGACGGCAAGGGGGGAGTTCCCATCATCGCGGGCATCTGGCCCCTCAAGAGCCTGCGCAACGCCGAGTTCATGGCCAACGAGGTGCCGGGCGCCTACGTGCCACCGGCCGTCCTGGCCCGCATGGCCAAGTGGCCTGCGGCCGAGGATCAAGTCAAGGAAGGCTTGGCCATCGCCCAGGAAGTCATCGAGGCCATCCGCCCCCGCATCCGCGGACTCCAGCTCTCGGCCCCCTTCGGCCAGGTAGAGCTGGTAGCGCCCCTGCTGCCCAAGCGGGAGACGCCATGGTGAAGGTCCACTTCCTCCTGGAAGACCTCCTGGTGGAAGCGCCCGCCGGGACCTCGCTGCAGCGCATCGCAGACGCCGCCGGTGCCGACATCACCTTCGGGTGCCGCACGGGCTCCTGTGGCACCTGCCGTGTACGCATCGCCGAAGGGCTGGCCCATTGCAACGAGCCAGGGCCAGAGGAACGGGATTTCCTGAAGAGCCTCGATGCTCCACCTGACCAGCGCCTCGCCTGCCAGGTGACCGTCCAGGGTGATCTGGCCATCGAGTATTTGGGACTTTGACATGACGACCCTCGACACGCTCCTCCGTGAGAAAGTACTGCTCCTGGATGGCGGCATGGGGACGCAGATCTTCGCGCGGAAGCCCACCATGGAGGATTACGGTGGCGCGGCCCTGGAAGGCTGCGTGGACCTGCTGACGGAACGTCGACCCCATTGGATCCGCGAGATCCACGAGAGCTACTTCCGGGCCGGCGCCGATGCGGTGGAGACCAATACCTTCGGCGCGAACCCCCTGGTTCTGGGCGATTTCGGGCTGTCGGCCAAGGCCTATGACCTCAACGTCCAGGCCGCTTCCATGGCCAAAGAGGTGGCCCGCAGCTTCGACCGGCCCCGCTTCGTCATCGGATCCGTGGGCCCTGGCACCAAGCTCATCACCCTGGGTCACGTGAGCTACGCCGACCTGCTGGCTTCCTACTGCGTGCAGATGGACGGCCTGCTGGAAGGCGGCGCCGATGCCATCCTCATCGAGACCTGCCAGGACCTGGGTCAGATCAAGGTCGCGGTGCGGGCGGCCCGCGAGGCCATGGCCACCAAGCGGTGCAGAATTCCCATCTGGGTACAAGCCACTGTGGAGACCACCGGCACCTTGCTGGTGGGCTCGGACATCTCCGCCGTGCTCACCAGCGTGGAGCCCCTGGGCATCGACGTGCTGGGCCTCAACTGCGGCACGGGCCCCGATGAGATGCACGCGCACTTGCAGACCTTGTCGGAAACCAGCCCCTTCCGCATCAGCTGCCTGCCCAATGCGGGCCTGCCGGAGAACCGAGACGGACAGGTGGTCTACCCCCTGGCGCCGGAGCCCTTCGTGCAGAAAGTGCTGCACGCCGCCTCGGAATTCGGCATCGCCATCCTGGGCGGCTGCTGCGGCACCACGCCGGACCACATCCGGGCCCTGGTTCCAGGAGTGGAGAAGCTGAATCCGCCCAAGCGGACTCCCAAGCTCGAACGCAGCGCCGCCAGCCTCTACCAGAGCGTGGCCCTGAAGCAGGAGCCAGCCCCTCTCATCGTGGGCGAGCGCACCAACGCCAACGGCTCGAAGAAATTCCGGGATCTGCTGGCCGCCGAGGACTGGGACGGCATGATCGCTCTGGCCAAGGAACAGCAGCGGGAGGGCGCCCACCTGCTGGATCTCTGCGTGGCCTACGTGGGCCGGGACGAGGTGCGGGACGCGGACGAACTGCTGAATCGCCTCATCACCCAGATCACCCTGCCCCTGATGATCGACAGCACGGAGTTCCCGGTCATCGAGCGGGCTCTCCAGCGCTCCCCCGGCAAATGCGTGATCAACTCCATCAACTTCGAGGATGGCGAGGCCAAGGCCCAGGCCATCTTGGAATTGTGCAAGACCTACGGCGCCGCCGTGGTGGCTCTCACCATTGACGAGCGGGGCATGGCCAAGACCCGGGAGCAGAAGCTGGAGGTGGCCAGGCGCCTCCATGCCCTGGCCGTGGGCGAGTATGGCCTGAACCCCGGCGACCTCATCATCGATCCCCTCACCTTCACCCTGGGCAGCGGCGACGAGGAGTTCCGGGGATCGGCCATCGAGACCCTGGAGGCCCTGAGACTCATCAAGGCCGAGCTGCCGGGCGTGATGACCATCCTCGGCGTGAGCAACGTGAGTTTCGGCCTCAACCCCGCCAGCCGCCACGTCCTCAATGCGCTGATGCTCTACCACGGCGTGAAGCACGGCCTGGACATGGCCATCTTCAACGCCTCGAAGGTGATCCCCGTGGCCAAGATCGATCCCGAGGACCGGCGCATCGTGGAGGACTTGCTCTTCGACCGGCGCAGCGAGGGCTACGATCCCCTCAAGGCCCTCATGGCCCGCTTCAGCAGCCGCAAGGCAGCCGTGGCGGACGATCACCGCGCCGACCTGCCCGTAATGGAGCGTCTCCACCGGGGGATCCTGGACGGGGAGAAGCAGGCCATTCTCGCCGATGTGGACGAGGCACTGAAGGACCATGACCCACTGAAACTCATCAACGAAGTGCTGCTGGGCGCCATGAAGGTGGTGGGCGAGCGCTTCGGTTCAGGCGAGATGCAGTTGCCCTTCGTGCTGGAGAGCGCCGAGGCCATGAAGGCCGCCATCAAGCGCATCGAGCCGCATCTGCCCAGAGAATCGAACTACCAGAAGGGCCGCATACTTCTGGCCACCGTGAAGGGGGATGTCCACGACATCGGCAAGAACCTGGTGGACATCATCCTCAGCAACAACGGCTTCGAAGTGAAGAACCTGGGCATCAAGCAGCCCATCGAGGCCATCCTCAAGGAGCTGGAGGCCTGGCCCGCGGATGCTATCGGGCTGTCGGGCCTGCTGGTGAAGTCCACGGTGATCATGAAGGAGAACCTGCACTTCATGGAGGAGCTGGGCCACAAGGTGCCCGTGATCCTCGGGGGCGCGGCCCTCACCCGGGACTATGTGGAAGGCGACTGCCGGCGGACCTACTCGGGTTCCGTCTTCTACGCCGAGGACGCCTTCGAGGGACTGAGGCATATGCAGGCGTTGGTCTCTGGCGAAACGGACGTTCCGGCGGCTGCTCCAGCCGCGGACGCGGCTGGAGAGATAAAAATCCTCCGGCGGGGGAGCGCAGCGGTGCCGCTGACAGCGCACGGCCAGAGCAGTTGGGTTCGGCACGACGCGCCCCCACCTCAGCCACCCTTCTGGGGTGTACGCGAGCTGACGGACGCACCGGTGGATCTGTTCGACCACTTGGACGCGTTTGCCCTCATCCGCAACCGCTGGGGTTTCAGCCAGGGCAGCCAGAGCGACGAGGCCTTCACCGCCATCCTCCGCGACAAGGCCGTGCCCCAGTTGGTCCGCTGGAAGGAACGACTCGCGACCGATCCGCTCTTCCAGCCCAGGGCCCGCTATGGCTACTTCCCCGTGCGCGCCGAAGGGGATGCGCTGCGCGTGCTCGATCCAGCGGATCCGACCCGCAGCCTCGCCGTGCTCACCTTCCCCCGCCAGGCCTCGGGCCGCCGCCTCTGCATCCCGGACTTCTTCTCCACCGATCGGACAGATGTGCTGGCCCTCCAGTTGGTGACGCTGGGGCAGGGCGCGGCGGATCACGCGGCCAGGCTCTACCGGGAGGACGGCTACGGGGACTACTTCGCCTTCCACGGCCTCGCCACGGAACTCACGGAGGCCTACGCGGAGCGCGTCCATGCCCGCATCCGCCGGGAGCTGGACATCGCTGCCAAGGACCTGCCCGGCCGGGCCCTCTTCGCCCAGGGCTACCAGGGTTCCCGCTATTCCTATGGCTACCCCGCCTGCCCGGACCTGGAAGGCAACGGCCCCCTCCTGGACCTGCTGCAGGGCGGCGCCATCGGCGTCCACCTCAGCGAATCCCATCAGATGGACCCCGAATACACCACCAGCGCCCTGGTGGCCTGGCATCCCCAGGCCCGCTACTTCTCCGTCTGACCTGGTCAGAAAAGAAGGATGTAAGCGGAGGAAAACAGAGGAACTGAGGAAAGCGGAGAAAGACAAATGATCCTTTCCTCAATCGGTTATCTTTTATCCCCTTTCCTCCGCCTCTCCGCGACCCTCCGCTTATCAACATTCTTTTCTGTAGGGACATCAAAAGGACTTGCCACTGGGCCATGGTGACGCTACCTTTTTCAACCGGCCCTGCGGGGTTGTTTTCATCGAGATCCTTGTCAGTTCCATAGCGAGTTATCCAGAAAGGTGGAGGGACGGGCCCTGTGAAACCTTGGCAACCTGCGAAAGCAAGGTGCCAATTCCTGCCGCGAGTGATCGCGGAGAGATGTCGAGCTGTGTCGAACTGACGACAGCGACAAAGGGGCCCGAGCGATCGGGCCCCTTTGTCGTTTTTGCTTTTCCTGGACTTGCTTGGACAGACGAGGCCTCGGCCTTCTCAATCTCTCATCGCAGGAGACGCCGTGAGCGCCACCCCTCCCCGCTTCGAAACCATCGCCCTCCACGGGGGCCACACTCCGGACTCGGATACCAAGAGCCGGGCCGTGCCCATCTACCAGACCTCGAGCTATGTGTTCGATTCCGCCGAGCACGGGGCCCAGCTCTTCGGCCTGGAGGTGCCCGGAAACATCTACACCCGGATCATGAACCCCACCCAGGCCGTGTTGGAGACCCGCGTGGCCCAGCTGGAGGGCGGCATCGCCAGCCTCGCGGTGGCCTCAGGGCAGGCGGCCATCACCTTGACCTTCTCGACCCTGCTTCGGGGCGGTGAACACATCGTCGCGGGTGACAACCTCTATGGCGGCACCTACAACCTGCTGCACCACACCCTCCCCCGCACGGGCATCACCACCACCTTCGTGAATTCCCGGACCCCCGAGGCTTTCCGCGCCGCCATCACGCCGCAGACCCGCGCCATCTACCTGGAGGCCCTCGGCAACCCCAAGCTGGATGTGCCCGACTTCGGGGCCATCGCCGCCATCGCCAAGGCCGCCGGCATCCCCCTCATCGTGGACAACACCCTGCCCAGCCCCTACCTGCTGAACCCGCTGGCGCTGGGCGCGAACATCGTGGTCCACAGCGCGACCAAGTTCCTGGGCGGCCACGGCACCTCCATCGCGGGCGTCATCGTGGACGGCGGCACCTTCGACTGGAAGAACGGCAAGTTCCCCGAGTTCACGGAGCCCTTCGCCGCCTACCACGGCGCCGTGCTGGCCGACCTCGCGGGCCCGGCAGCCTTCATCACCAAGGCCCGCCTCGAGGGCCTGCGCGACACAGGACCCGCCATCAGCCCTTTCAACGCCTTCCTCATCCTCCTGGGCATCGAGACCCTGCACCTGCGCATGGAGCGGCATGGCGCCAACACCCTGGCCGTGGCCCAGTGGCTGGAGAAGCATCCCAAAGTGAGCTGGGTGAACTACCCCGGCTTGGCGAACAACGCCAACCACGCCGATGCCGCCCGCTACTTCCGCAAGGGCGCGGGCTTCGGCGGCATCCTCACCTTCGGCGTCAAGGGCGGGCTCGAATCGGGCAAGGCCGTCATCAACGGCGTCCAGATCTTCTCCCGCCTGGCCAACGTGGGCGATGCGAAGAGCCTCATCATCCATCCCGCCAGCACCACCCACCAGCAGCTCTCCGCCGCGGAACGGGAGACCACCGGCGTCACCGACGACCTGATCCGCCTGTCCGTAGGCCTCGAGAATATCAACGATCTCATCGAGGACCTGGATCAGGCCCTGTCAAAGGCTTAGAAGATGCCTGTCAAAATCCCCGACACCCTGCCCGCCCGCGGCATCCTCGAGGCGGAAAACGTGTTCCTCATGGAGGAACGCCGCGCCCTCCACCAGGACATCCGTCCGCTGCGCATCGCGATCCTGAACCTCATGCCCACCAAGATCGCCACGGAAACCCAGCTCCTGCGCCTGCTCGGGAACACGCCCCTGCAGGTGGAGGTCACCCTGCTCCACACGGCCTCCCACAGCGCGAAGAACACGTCCGCGGAACACCTGTTGGAGCACTACGTGTCCTTCGCGGAGGTCCGCCACCAGTCCTTCGACGGCCTCATCGTCACCGGCGCTCCGGTGGAGACGCTGCCCTTCGAAGCCGTGGACTACTGGCCGGAACTGACGGAATTGCTGGACTGGGCCCGGACGAATGTCTTCTCGGGCCTCTTCATCTGCTGGGGGGCCCAAGCCGCCCTCTTCCACTACTACGGGATCCCCAAGTACCCCCTGCCCGGGAAGATGTTCGGGGTCTTCCCCCACCGCCTGATCACGCGCCATGAGCGGATCGTGCAGGGCTTCGACGACGTCTTCTTCGCGCCCCATTCGAGGTACACGGCGAACCGCCGGGAAGACATCCTGGCGGATCCCCGACTGATGCTCTTGGCCGAGTCTGACGAGGCGGGTGTCTACATGGCTCAGTCTGCGGACCACCGGCAGGTCTTCGTGACCGGCCATTCCGAGTACGATCCCTGTACGCTCCAGGGCGAGTACAACCGGGATCTCGGGAAGGGCCTGCCCATTGGAATCCCGCAAAACTATTTTCCTGCGGATGACCCCTCCCGGGACCCCTTGGTCCGCTGGCGCAGCCACGCCAATCTCCTCTTCTCCAACTGGCTGAACTACTTCGTCTACCAGGAGACGCCCTACGCGTTCGTCCCCCTCCCGGCGGAAGGAGGGGAGGAATGAGCCTGAAGGTCCTCAAGTTCGGGGGCAGCTCCATCGGCGACGCGGAAGCCCTACTGCGCGCCGCGGCCATCGTCCGGGATGAGCTGCCAGCTGGAGGCCTGGTGGTGGTCTCGGCCCTGCGGGGCACCACGGACAGCATTCTCGAGGCCTGCACGGCGGCCGGCCAGGGGGATCTCGTGGCGGCCCAGGCAGTGCTCGAGGCGCTCAAGTCGCGTCACCAGGAGGTGGCCAGGGAGCTGGGATACCTCCAGGAGGTCCGGACCGAATGGGATCCGCTCTTCGGGAGGCTCGACCAAGTCCTCACGGGCATGGCCATGCTGGGGGAGGCCACGCCCCGCGGCAGGGACGGGGCCCTGGCGATCGGTGAAACGCTCGCGGTCCATCTCGCCGCTCGGTGTTTTGGCGGCGAATTCCACGAGGTGCGTGACGTGATGAAGACCGATTCGCGCTTCGGCAAGGCCCGGCCCCAGCTCGGGGCCATCCGCCACGCAGCGACCCCCTGGCGCGCAGCCCTCTCCCAAGGCGCGCTCTGGGTGACCCAGGGCTTCCTGGGATCCACACCGGACGGTGTCACCACTACCCTCGGACGGGGGGGCTCTGACACCACCGCCACCCTGCTGGGAGAGGCCCTGGATGCGGACGAGGTGCAGATCTGGACCGATGTGGATGGGGTTCTCACGGCCGACCCGAGCCTGGTGCTGGGGGCCAGGCCCATCCCCCAGATGAGCCTGGGCGAGGCGGAGGCCCTGAGTGCCTTCGGCGCCAAGGTGCTGCATGCCGATTCCCTGGCGCCCGGCGGGCGGGCGGGGTTCCGCCTAGTGGTGGCCAACACCCTGCGCCCCGGTGCCTCCCGGACGGAGATCCTGCCGGTGCCCCCAGTTCGCCCCGCCGGTGCGGTCACTTCCGTGGCCTACAAGGAAGGCATCTTCCTGTTGCGCTTCCCCGCCTCGGCCGGACTCGAACCACCCATGGAAGCCGCCCGAAGCCTGGAGGAGGCCGGAGCCCTGCGCTTCGGGTTGATCTCCAGCCCGGCGGGTACCCTGCTGGCGGTACGTCCCGAAACCCACCCGGCCGCCGAGGTGCTCGGCACCCTTGCCGCCTCGGGGGTCATCTGTGAGTCGGGATGGGCGGTGGTCGCCCTGGTGGGCGAAGGGCTGCGGGCCGATCCCGTGGCGGCCCTACGCCACCTCGCCGCCCTGGGACACGAGCCCGTGGGGGGCCTGCTCACGGGCAGCAGCACGGTCTCCATCGCCTTCCTTGTTCCCGAATCCCGCCTGGGGGATCTGATTCCCCGCCTCCACGACCGATGCGTGGATGGCCACACCTCCGATGATCGGCTGGCCGGATCGACGCAGCTTCAGCCCTGACGAAGCAACCAGGCGGTGAGGCGCGAGTGGAATTCCTGGGGGTCCTCCAGATCCGAGGGGAGGAGGCGGGCCGGATGGGCGGGATCCCCCACCACCAGGGGACTGGATTCCACCAGATTGGGCAGGCGCTGGCCATCGGGTAGGGACCAGAGGGCCCCCCGGGTTTCGGCTTCCCTGGGCTCTGAGGCCTGGCGCCGCTCCCCCTTTATCTCGCAGACCATCATCTTTCTCCTGTGGAATCTAAAAGATAGGCCTCCCGGCGGCCCGCGCCACCTGCGACCCTCTTGGGGAGGTAGGCTCATGACCCGAAGCATTCTCATCAGCGGCGGTTCCCGTGGCATCGGCCGGGCCTGCGCCCTGCACTTGGCCCGGGCCGAGGCGGCCCATCTGGTCCTCTTGGGCCGGGATGCCGGGGCCCTGGCAGATACCGCCCTAGCCGTCGGCGCGGCCGGTGGCACCGCAGACGTCTTTGTGGCGAATGTGACGGAGCGCACCCGCTTGGCAGAGGTGGCCGGGCACTTGGACCGCCTGGACGGTCTGGTGGCCGCAGCGGGCATCTCCGGCATGACGCCGGTGGATGGCCCCACGGATGCCTTCTTCGATGAGATCCTGGCCACCGATCTCGCGGGGCCATGGAACACCGTGCGGGCCTTCCTTCCGAAGATGGCCTCAGGCGGCCGCATCGTGCTGGTGTCGAGCGTGCTGGGCCGGTTCGGTGTGCCGGGCTACGGGGCCTACTGCGCGGCCAAGCATGGCCTCATGGGCCTCGCCAAGGCCCTGGCCCTGGAACTCATCGACCGGGGCATCGTAGTGAATGCCGTGGCGCCAGGCTGGGTGGACACCAACATGGCCAAGACCGGCATCCAGCAGATCGCCGCCGCCACTCACCAGACGGAGGCCCAATTCCGTGCCCAGGCCGAGGCGGCCGTGCCCGTGAAACGGTTCTTCCAGCCCGAAGAGATCGCCCACGGCATCGCCTGGCTGCTGGACCCCGCCAACACCATGCAGGTTGGACAGTGCCTGAATCTGGATGGGGGCGTGGTGCAGTCATGAAAATTGCTGTCGTGGGCCTCTAACACGATCTGCACAACGGGCGTACATTTCCCGTTGCGCGGATGCATCCCCGCGAGAAAGGGGCATGCCATGAAATCCCTCGTTGAACACCCAGCCACTTCCTTGAAGTGGCGCAAAACTGGTGTCTCCCCCCCCGACTTCGAACTGCTGGGGACCGAAGGGGTCTTTGCCACCCTCGCCTTTCTGGACGATAAGCACACCCTGGCTCGCGTCAGGACCGCCGAGGGGGTCTGGACCCTGAAGCACCTGGGCATCTTGACCCCAGTTGTGACCTTGCGTGGACTGGGAGACACCACGAACCTGGCGACCTTCCATCCTCACGCCCTGCGGCACGGGAAACTGCAATTCCACGACGGGGCCTCCTTTGATTGGAAGTGGCTCCACAAGGGGGGACCCGGTGGGGCCTTCCTGGATTCCGAAGGCGAGTCACTGGTCCGCCTCCACCCTCCCGCTGGATGGGATCCCAACTCCACGGCCGACCTTGAGCAGTGCGACGTGGATCTGATCCCGGCACTCTCCGCCCACCTGCCGAGCGCTCTGCTCGCGGCATTTGGCTGGTATTTGATTCTCTTCGATCAAATGAAAGAGAGAGATGCCGTGGTCGCAGAAACCACCCTGAGGCTCTGATCGCTGCGCCTCTTGCCCAGATGGCTCATCCGGCAGGGTGACGATGGGTTGCGGACCATGCCAGGTCCATAGATCTGACCTTGAGACTTCCCGGAGCAGGCCTTCTGGTCCACCCTGGAAAGCTCCGAGGTTCTTTCATGCGCCGAATTCTGTCTCCCCTGGCCCTCTGTCTGGCTGTCCCCGCGTGGGTGGCCGCCGCCTATCGGGCCGCCACCGTCCGGAACCTCGACGCCTGGTACCCGACCTTCGAGGTGTAACCCGGCCAGGCCCCGTACCTGGGCCCCGCAGATCGCATCAAGGTCTGGTAGGCCGCCCTTCGACGGGTCCCGAATCCGTTCGGCGGGGCCGACAGCAGGATGGGCCCTAACCGAACAGCAGGTCCAGCGCAGGCTATTCTGTAAGGATCCCCAGGAGGAACCTCATGCCCCTTCTCGATTCCAGCCGCAGCATCCTGGTGGTCATCGACTTCCAGGGCAAGCTCGTCCAGATGGTGCACCGTCCGGCCCTGGTGCTGGAATCGACCCGGCGCCTGATGCGGCTGGCGGACCTCTTCTTGGTGCCGGTCGTGCTGACGGAGCAGTACCCCAAGGGCCTCGGCCCTACAGAGGAGAGCATCCGGGCAGTGTTTGATGGCCTTTCCACGCCGACCTTCTTCCTGGAGAAGACCTCCTTCGGCTGCTGCGGCGATTCGGGCTTCGAGGGCCTGCTCCAGAAGGCGCGGCCCGTCCTGCGCCCCTCCCAGCGCCAGATCGTGGTGGCGGGCATCGAGGCCCATGTCTGCGTCATGCAGACCGTGCTCGACCTGCTGAGCTCGGGGCATGAAGTCCAGCTCTGCTGGGACGCCATCAGCGGCCGGGGTGAGGAGTACCGCAGGCATGCTCTGGACCGCATGGCCGCCGCCGGGGCCACGATCACCAATCACGAATCCGTGGCCTTCGAGTGGGCCCGGGACAAGAATAATCCCCAGTTCAAGGCCCTGTCGGCCCTCATGAAGGAAGGACAGCCCCAGGGCTGATCCTAGGCGAGGAGGGCCGCCACCAGCTGCTCTGGGGCGCTGATCATGGCGTCGTGACCTGTGGCAATCTCGACGACCGTCCAGCCGGGCTGGGCCCGCACGCGCTCCCGCATGCCGGCTATGGTGGGCAGGGCCGGGGCGTGGCAATCGATGAAGGTCCGGGGCGTCGCAAGCCAGGCGGCCTCGTCGAAGGCGAGGGGCGCATCGTAGACACCGCCGGGCTGGGGGTTGAGCCGCCGGGCCACCCAGTCCCGGTCGGCCCCTTCCAGGCCGAAAATGGCCGGATCCGGCGGGGGCAGCCTGCCCAGCTCGGCAATGAGCCGCCGGCGTTCCCTCTGGGTGGATTCCGGATGGCCCGAAGACCAGGCCTCGCCAGGGCGGGGCACGACGGCGTCCAGGTAGACCAGCCTCCCGATGCGCCGAGGCTGCCGGGCCGCCGCACCGGTGATCACCATCCCCGCGTAGCTGTGCCCCACCAGCACGCAGCCCTCGAGTTCCTCGGCCTCCAGGACGGAGACCACGTCTTCGATGTGCGTATCGAGGGTGATGGCAGGCGACAGCAGATGGGCCTGCTCGCCCACCCCCGTGAGGCTCAAGGTGAAGGCCCGGTGGCCCTGCTGCCACAGGGCAGGCAGCACCCGGCGCCAGCACCAGGCCCCATGCCAGGCGCCGTGGATGAGGACGAAGTCGGTCATGAAATCCCCCTTGTGACTTTCCCTACACCTTTAAGCTGACGCGAGGCCATTCCCTGGACAAGGGGCTTCCTGCGACTTCAGGCTGGATACATGTCCCGCATCCACGGCCACCCTGTCCCCGCCCTGTTCCCGGACGCTGGCCCCGTGTCGGTGATGCTCTTCGGTGAGGCCCCGGGACCTCGGGGTGCGGATCAGTCCTGCATCCCCTTTTGGGGCGATGGCGCGGGCATCACTGTCTACCGGGCCCTGGTGGCCACGGGCCGGGCAGATGTCCCCGAAACCGCCTGGGAGGACTGGGATGGCGCGAGGTTCAGGGCCCTGGGTCTGAAGCCGCACTTGTTCGGGACAGCCCTCAGCAATGCCTACCCCGCCTGCCCCACCAAGGACGGCGACCATTTCCATGCGCCTTCGAACCGGGACCTTATGGCACCCACCAACCTGACACGACTATCGGGGGAACTCACACGGGCGGCAGCGGGCAACACTTCACCCCTGCGCGTCATCGCCTTGGGCAAGCGGGCTGAATGGCTGCTCAGTCCCCTCACGAACGCCCTGTCCCTAGAGCTTCACGCCCTGCCCCACCCCAGTGCCCAGGGTCTGCTGCAGGGGGCACCCAATCGGGGGAAGGGGCTTCGCCTGGATGATTTAAGAAACGAATGGCAGAACCGGCTCATATCTTTTCTATCGGAGCCATGATCATCCTTGATCGGCGCTTTCCAGATCCTTCTCTTCACGTGATGCCCCGCCCCAAGTGAGAACTTTCTTTACCCGGAGACACCATGTCCTTATTCCGTCGATTCATCTTTTCCTTGTGCGGAATCCTGGCCTTGGCCCTGGCGGCGGGGGACGCCCCCAAACCAGTTGCCAAGGCAGTCACCCAGGCGAAAGCCACCAAGCCCGTTCCCCTGCCCGCCCCCTTGAAGGTGGCCTCGGTCGAGGGCATCACCGAATACCGGCTGGCCAACGGGCTGCGGGTGTTGCTCTACCCGGATGCCAGTAGGCCTACGACCACGACCAACATCACCTACATGGTGGGCAGCCGTATGGAGCACTACGGCGAAACGGGCATGGCCCACCTTCTGGAGCACATGCTCTTTAAGGGCACACCAGCATACCCCGATGTGCCTCGGCTGCTGAATGAGCTTGGCGGCGACTTCAACGGCACCACCAGCCTGGACCGCACGAACTATTACATCTCCTTCCCGGCCTCCAAGGAAAACCTCAAAAAGGCCCTGGACCTAGAGGCGGACCGGATGCTGAATTGCAGCTTCACCGCCGAAACGCTGTGGGGCAAGGACGGCAAGGGCGGCGAGATGACCGTCGTCCGCAACGAGTTCGAAGCGGGCGAAAACAATCCATTCCAGGTGACCATGGAGCGCCTGGAGGCCGTGGCCTACGACTGGCACAACTACGGCAAGCCCACCATCGGCGCGCGCAGTGACATCGAGCATGTGAACGTCGACCACCTGAGGGCTTTCTACCGGAAGTACTACCAGCCGGATAACGCGGTGCTGTTGGTGGCCGGGAAATTCGATGAACCCGGGACCCTGGCCTACATCAATGCCACCTTCGGCCGCCTGGCCAAGCCCACCCGCGTCCTGGAACCCACCTACACCGTGGAGCCCACCCAGGATGGGGAGCGCGCCGTCACCATTCGCCGGGTGGGGGGCGTCCCGCTCTTGATGGTCGGCTACCACACGGCCCCAGGGGCCCACCTGGACCGCACCGCCACGGACCTGGCGGCTTCGATCCTGGCGGATGTGCCCAGCGGGCGCCTCTACCAGGCCCTGGTGGAGAGCAAGCTGGCTGCCCAGGTCTTCCAGGATTCCAATGGTTCCTACGAGCCGGGCCTCCAGATGTTCGGGGCGGTGCTGGCGAAAGACGGCGATGGGGAGAAGGCCAAGGCGGCCCTCCTCCGGGAACTGGAAGGCCTGAAGGAGAAACCCCTCACTCAGGCTGAACTGGACCGGGCGAAGATCCAGGCCCAGAAGGGGGTCGATCAGGCCCTGGCCGACACCAAGAGCATGGCCATCAGCCTCTCCGAAGCCATGGCCACCGGCGACTGGCGGGAGTGGTTCCTGGACCGGGACCGCACCCAGGCGGCCACCCTGGAACAGGTCCAGGCGGCCGCCTTGGCCTACTTCAAGCCCAGCAACCGCACCTTGGGGTCTTACGTCCCCACGGAGAAGCCTGATCGCACCGTGGTTCCTGGCATGCCCGATATCGCGGCCGACGTGAAGTCCTACACCGGAACGCAGACCATCGCCCAGGGGGAGGCCTTCGATGCCAGCCCCGCCAACGTGGATCAGCGCGCGGTCCGCTTCACCGCGCCCAACGGCCTGAAGGGAGCCCTGCTTTCGAAGAAGACCAAGGGCAGCATGGCCTCCGTGCACCTCACCCTACACTTTGGGAACGTGGCTGCTCTGCAGGATAAAGGGGCAACGCCAGGTCTTACCGGCGCCATGCTGATGCGCGGCACACTCAAGCACACGCGCCAGGAGCTTGTCGATGCCTTCGACAAGCTAAAGGCCGAAGTAACGGTCAGCGGGGGTGCCACCTCTGCCAATGCCACGATCAATGTTCCCCGGGAAAGTCTCGCTGCGACCCTGAAGCTGGTGGCCGAAGTGCTGCGGGAGCCTGCCTTCCCCTCTGCCGAATTTGACACCCTCGTGAAGCAGCAGATCACAGGCATTGAATCCCAGCGTCAGGAGCCCCAGTCCAGGGTCATGGAATTCATGAGCCAGTCCTTCGATGCCTTCCCCATGGGGCATCCTTCGGCCTATCGCTCCTACGAGACCAGGATCAATGAACTGAAGGCTGCCAAGGTCGAGGATCTGAGGGCCTTCCACGCAGCCTTCTACGGCGCCGGCCACGCCACCTTCGCCGCCTCCGGTGACTTCGACGGCAAGGACATTCAGAGCCTGGTGATCGAGCTCTTTGGTTCCTGGACATCCGCTGCTCCCTACGAGCGCATCCCTGCGCGCCTGAAGGAAGTGGCAGGTCAAACAAAGGTGCTCGAGACCCCTGACAAGCAGATGGCCTTCTTCCTGGCGGCGGAACGCTGGGCCATGCAGGACACCCATGCCGACTACCCCGCCTTCCTCATGGCGAACCAGATCCTCGGCGGCGGCGCTTTGAAGAACCGCATCGCCGACCGTCTGCGGCAGAAAGAGGGCTTCAGTTATGGCGCAGGCTCCTTCGTGAATACCAGCAGCCAGGACCCCGTCACGTCCTGGCAGGCCTACGCCATCTACGCCCCCCAGAACGTCGCGAAACTGGAGGCGGCCTTCCATGAGGAGCTCCAGAAGGCCCTGAAGGACGGTTTCACTCAGGAGGAGCTGGAATTCGCCCGGAAGACCTGGCTCCAGGGCGAGGAGGCCCAGCGCCAGGAGGACAGGGAGATCGCGAGTTGGCTGAACAATTCCCTGTACCTTGGCCGCTCCGTGCTCTTTCAGGCGGAACTGGAATCGAAGGTCAAGGCCCTCAAGCTGGATGAGGTGAATGCGGCGCTGCAAAAGTACCTCGATCCCGCCCGGCTCGTCGTGGTCAAGGCTGGCGACTTCACCAAGGTTGAGAAGAAGTAGCTTTCATCACTAGCAAAATGGGGGAGCGGCATGCCGCCCACCCATTTTGCTAGGTGGCACAAGCGTTCCATGGTCTGCTGATAGTCCGTTCAGCGTTGATCAGGACGCGGGGCGATGACGGAGGGCGGCGCCATGGCACGCATCGAACGAGAGTGGCAGGCGGAACACGAGGGCTCGGCACTGGCCTCTGAGTTGCACCGGATCATGGTCATCAGCCACCGGCAGGCCAAGGGCTTCATCGACTGCCACTGCGTCACCGTGAATGGCGAGATCTCGGAGAAGCACGGCCATCGGCTGAAGGCCGGCGACACGGTCAAGGTGGCCTTCGATCCCGAACAGACCTACGAAGTGATGCCTCCGGCCCGCAAGCTCCAGGCAGGCCCCTTCGAAACCCTGTGGGAGGACACCCACCTGCTCTTCGTGTTCAAGCCCGCGGGCCTCCTGACGGTACCCACCGAACAGGCCGGCGAGGCCAGCCTGGCGGAGGCCATCACCGAATCCTATCGCCGGCGGGGCTTCAAGCGTTTCAACCTCTATATCGTGCACCGCCTCGACCGCTTCACCAGCGGCGTGCTGGTCTTCGCCAAGACGCCCGAGGCCCTCCACGGCCTGAAGAAGCACTTCGAACTGCACCGCCTCCAGCGCGTCTACTTTGCCATCCTGGTAGGCGAGCTGCCCGAGAACAGCGGCACGCTGGCGGGGCATCTCATCGAGCACGCCAAGTCCCTGAAGATGTCCGTGGCCACCCCCCGCAAAGGCCCCGGCGGCGGCAAGCGCATGCCCGCCGGCGCCAAGGAGGCGGTGACCCACTACCGCGTGATCGAACGCCTGCCGGGCCATACCGTGGTGGAAGTGAAGCTGGAGACCGGCCGCCGCAATCAGATCCGCGTGCAGTTCGCGGACCGGGGGTTCCCCCTGCTGGGCGATCAGGTCTATGGCGTGGAAAGCCCCCTGCTGGATCGTCAGGCCCTGCACGCTGAGCTGCTGGGCTTCAAGCATCCCGTCACCGAGGAGCAGGTCACAGTCACGGCCCCCATGCCCGCGGACATGGAAGCGGCACTCAAGGCCCTGCGCAACCAGGCCCGCATCGTCAGGGCCGCAACGGGCGTGAAAGGCGAGGAAGGCATCTTCCAGCCCACCGAAAGCCGCGACCACAAGCTCAAGCGCGTGGCCCGGGCCAAGCGGTTTGACACGCGCGATGAGGCCTCTGCAATGTCGACACGACCCCGTCGGGACGAAGGCCCGGACCGCCCTCGCCGCACCTTCAGTGCCGGGGATCGCCCGCCCCGTTCCGCTTCAGGCCCCGGTGATCGCCCTGCCCGGCCCCGCCGTGAGGAAGGCGATGCGCGGCCGCGTCGCACCTTCGATTCCGCGGAGCGGCCTGCCCGTCCCCGTCGCGAAGACGGCGATGCACGCCCCCGTCGCACCTTCGATTCGGCCGAGCGTCCCGCCCGTCCCCGTCGCGAAGAGGGCGAGGCGCGGCCCCGTTCCGCTTCGGGCCCCAGTGATCGCCCCGCCCGGCCCCGTCGCGAAGAGGGTGAAGCTCGGCCCCGTCGCGCGGGAGGTCCCGGTGAACGCCCCGCCCCTTCCCGCAGGAACGAGGGAGATGAACGACCCCGCCGCACCTTCGGCACCACGGATCATCCGGCGGGTCCCCGCCGGGAGGGAGCAACCGACCGGCCCGCACGCAAATCCGTGCCTCGCACCGGAAAGCCCAAGCCCAGGAAACCCTGAGCGAACCAGATCTACTTCAAACAACCTGCCCGCCCGGCGGGGCTGCAAGTGAAGTGGGTAGGAAGCAGGCTATATATGCTCCTGGTACAGGCTGTCGAGCGTCTCGGCCAGATCCAGATCCCGCTGGGTGACACCGTGGCTCACATGGGTGGTGAGGACGGCCACGACCCAGCGATAGCCGAGGGTGAGGTCCGGGTGATGATTCACTTTTTCGGCATGTTCCGCCGCGGCCACCACGAAGCCGAGGCCCCGGGGATAGGCTGAGAACGCAAAGCGGCGGCGCAAGGTCAATCCGTGGGAATCCCCCTGTGCCACCCAGTTTGGGTGCGTCTTCAGGAAGGCCTCCATGGCTTCAGGGCTGACCAGATCCTTGGACATGCTTTCCCCCCTGGTGCATCCTAATCCGTTGCATCTGGATCTTGCCATGCCCTTCGCCACGCCACCCCTTCTCGGCCGCATCGCCTTTGTCACGGGTTCCTCCCGTGGCATCGGACGTGCCATCGCGGTGGAGTTCGCCCGCTGGGGGGCCGACGTGGTGGTCCACGGGCAGAAAAACCTGGACCTGGCCGAACAGGTGGCGTCAGAGATCCGAGCCTTGGGCCGCCGCTCCATGGCCGTCCTGGCGGATGTGCGGGTGAAGGCCGAACTGGAAGCCGCCGCGGACCGGGTCAAAGCCGAACTCGGCCCCGTGGACATTCTCGTCAACAACGCCGGTACGCGGCAGGATGGTCCCTTCATCCTCATGGGTGACGAGAAGTGGGAGGAGGTCATGAACGTGAACCTCCGCGGCACCGTGTACGCCACCAAGGCCTTCGTGCGCGGCATGATGGCCCGCAAGTGGGGCCGCATCGTCAACATCGTGAGTCCCACCGGCATCATCGGGAAGGCCGGACAGACCAACTATGGGGCCAGCAAGGGCGCGGTGATCGCCCTCACCCGCAGCCTGGCCCGGGAGATGGCGCCCTTTGGGGTCCTGGTGAACGCGGTGAACCCTGGCCTCATCCACACCGAACTCACGCAGGACATCTCCGAGGAGCTGCGCCGCGAGATGCTCGCGCCCGCGATCCTCAAACGCGAGGGCGAACCCTGGGAGGTGGCGGGCGTGGTGGCCTTCCTGTGCTCCGACTGGGCCAGCTATATGAGCGGCCAGATCATCAACGTGGACGGGGGGCTGTGCCCCTGACGGGTGGCGAGGGACGCTGCATGGCAGCATTCCGAGCCGGGCACCCGTCGGGCAGAGCATAGCAACCAGGTTGGCCCACCCCTATCGCCTTCACGCGTTTTCACGTCTTTGGCGGTTTCAGGTCCTATTTCCTAAGCGTTCGCAGCCATCAGGGCATTGGTCAGCAGGCCGGCGATGGTCAGGGGGCCGACGCCACCCGGCACAGGTGTCACGGCCGAAGCCACCAGCATGGCCTCGCCGAAGCGGACATCCCCGCACAGCACAGCTCCTTTGGACCTCAGGGTTTCAAGCTTCCTGGGTTCGGCCGCGAAGATCCGCTGCCCAAGGGCCGGATCCTCGATCCGGTTGATGCCCACGTCCACGACCACCGCGCCCGGCTTGATCCAGGATCCCTCCACCAGGCCGGGACGACCCACGGCGGCCACCAGCAGGTCCGCCTCGCGGCAGACACCAGGCAGGTCCTTCGTGCGGCTGTGGGCGATGGTCACCGTGGCGTGCTGCTCCAGGAGCATGAGGGCCATGGGCTTCCCCACGATCTCGCTGCGTCCGAGAACCACAGCCCGCAGGCCCTTGAGGTCCACGCCATGGTGCGCCAACAGGGACATGCAGGCGCTAGGCGTGCAGGGTCGCAGACCGGGCAGGCCCTCCAGAAGCAGGCCCTGGTTCATGGGGTGGAAGCCATCCACGTCCTTGGCGGGACTGATGCGATGGAGCGCCTCCTTGGAATCCAGGCCCTTGGGCAGGGGGAGCTGCACCAGGATGCCATCCACCTCGGAATCAGCATTGAGTCGATCGATGAGGGCATCAAGGACCGCCTGGGGGGTGTCCGCGTTCAGCCGGTGCTCGATGGAGGTGATGCCCACCTTGGCGCAGGCGGCGGACTTGTTGCGCACATAGACATGGCTGGCCGGATCGTCACCCACCAGCACCACCGCCAGACCTGGGGCCCTCAGCCCCTTGGCCTTGCGGTCTTCGACCCCCAGACGCACGGATTCCAGCATGCGGTCCGCGTGGGCCTTACCGTCCAGGATCGTGGCCATGGGATCCTCCTCTTTCCATTGAATCCCCAGGGAACTGTGGACCGGATCAACAATTCTGCGGTCTTGAGGTTCTGGGAGAAAGGCGATAGACTCCAAGGTCAATTCGGCCATGGCTTCCCGACTCGGGTGCCAAGACTGGGTGGGTTCGGCCCACCTTTTTTGTTGTTCTGTCGGAGTCTCAGTGGACCTGAAGAAAGTGCAGCCTCCCCTCGAGCGCCAGCTGGCCCTGCTGGGCTACGAGCTGGTGCACCTGGAGACGGCCCGCGAGGGCAAGGACGAGGTGCTGCGCCTCTACATCGACCACCTGGATGCCGAGACCAGCCACCGCACGGTCACCCTGGATGACTGCACCAGGGCGCATGAAGGCCTGCTGCTCTGGATGGACGTGGAATTCCCCGATCTCCGGGAGAAGTTCGGGGTGGAAGTCAGCAGCCCCGGCGTGGAACGCCCCCTGGTCAAGGCCGATCACTTCCGCCGCTTCACGGGACGGCTCTGCCGGGTCCAGACCGCCGCGCCCATCAACGGCCAGAAGCGGTTCAAGGGCTGGATCGGCCCCGTCGCCGAAGGCAGCATCACCCTCGAGGAAGATGGCGTACTCAAAACCATTCCCGTCGAAGTGATCCAGAAGGCGCGACTCGCCCCGTTTGACGAGGAAAAGACACCGCGGCCCAAGCACCTGGCTGCCCGTTTGACCGAATTACCTGATGCCGAGGGCGTAGAGACAAGCGTCGTCGTGGAAGAGGAGGCCTGAAATGGCAACGGTAGCAACGACCTTTTTTGACAGCGTGAAGATGATCGCGGCTGAAAAGGGGATCAACGAGGAAGATGTCTTTGCCGCGGTGGAAGAAGCCTTGGCCAAGGCCGCTGACAAATACTTCAACGCCCAGGATTTCTATGGCAATTTCCAGGCCCAGATGGACCGGGAGACGGGCGAGTTCCATGTCTACGCCCTGAAGCAGGTCGTGGCCGAGGTCGAGGAAGAGGACCTGGAGATCAGCCTGACGGAGGCCCAGCAGCTGAACCCGGACGCCGCCGAGGGGGACACCCTCTGGCTGCCCCAGGACACCAGCCAGCTCGGCCGGATTGCCGCCCAGGCCGCCAAGCAGGTTCTGGTGCAGAAGGTCCGCGAAGCCGAGCGCGAGCGCATCTTCACCGAATTCGCGGGACGCATAGGCGAAGTGGTCGTGGCCGAGGTCAAGCGCTTCGAGAAGAGCGCCATCATCCTCGAGATCGACCGCGTCGAGTCCATGCTGCGCCGCAGCGAGGCGCTCCGAGGCGACCGGTTCGACAAGGGCCAACGCATCAAGGTCGTGATCGTGAGCGTGGATCGCAGCGCCAAGGATCCCCAGGTGCAGGTGAGCCGGACCGATCCGCGGCTGCTCATCAAGCTATTCGAAAACGAAGTGCCCGAGATCCACGACGGCACCGTGGTCATCCGCAACTGTGTTCGGGAAGCCGGTGACCGTGCCAAGGTGGCCGTCCACAGCCTCGATCCGGATGTGGATCCGGTGGGCGCCTGCGTGGGCCTCAAGGGCAGCCGCGTGCAGGCCATCATCCGCGAATTGAAGAACGAGAAGATCGACATCGTCCGCTATTCCGACGATGCCGCCCAGTTCATCGCCAACGCACTGAACCCCGCCAAGGCCATCCGCGTGAACCTGGGTGACCCAGAGACCCGCCGGGTCGAGGTCATCGTGGATGACGAGCAACTCAGCGTCGCCATCGGCAAGCGGGGGCAGAACGTGCGCCTCGCCGCCAAGCTCACGGGCTGGAACATCGATGTCCGCAGCGAGGCCGACAAGCGGCGCGAAGCGGAGGTCGCCATGGGTCTGGCCCTGCCGCAAGCAAGTGCCGAGGCCGTTCAGTCCGAAGAAGCTGCCTCGCCCGCTTCCACACTCCTTGATGAACTCCAGGTCGAGGGTCTGGATGCCACCCTCGCCGGCCATCTGGTCAATGCGGGTTATCCAAACGCCAAATCCCTTTACAATGTCACTGCCGAGCAGCTTATGCAGGTGGAAGGCATGGACCAGGATCTGGCCTTCCGTCTCATCGATGCCGTGCAGGCTCACTTCGGGGAGTAGGCTGTAGTCCTGCAGCCCTTCCCGTTTCCCACACCCAGGCCGAGGTTATCCCCTTACATGCTGCGCATCAACCAACTCGCCAAAGAGCTCGGAGTCGCCAATCAGGAGGTCATCGAGGCCTGTGAGAAGCGTCTGGGCCTCCAAGGGAAGAGCCATAGCTCCAACCTCACCGATGACCAGGCGGATCAACTGCGCCGCGGTTTCCAGGGCAAGACCAAGGGAGAGCACGAGGCTCCCCCCCTCGCCCTGCATAAGCCCTCCACGGCCGTGCGCGTGGTCAAGGGTTCTCCTGCTCCCGGCGAGCCCAAGGCCGACGTTAAACCTGAGCCCCAGCCAGAGGTTCCCAAGCCCGCGCCCGCCATGCTGGTGAAGAAGGCTGAGCCGAAGCCTGAACCTGAAGCTCCCGTCGAATCGGCCTTTGAGAAGAGGGCCACCCCATCCGAGACGCCTCAGGCGCCCTCCGGACCTGCGGCGCCGGAGGCCCCTGAATATGCGACCGTCCTCACACCCGTGAAGGCCGAGACCCCGGCATCTGTCGAGCCCTCCCAGGAGACCTTCTCCAGGCTCAAGGTGTCCACGGCTGCGCCCGCCTCCGCTCCCCGCGAAGACAAGCCCGCCCGCTATATTCAGCTGCCTCCGGCCCGTCCCGCGAGTCCGGCACCCCAGCGACCGGCCCCGTCCTCAGGCCCCGGTTCGAACCCGATGCCAGCCTCCGGGCCCCGCCCCGAGGCCGGTGCCCGACCCATCGTCCAGCGTCCCGGCCAGTCTCCGAGCCATGTCCAGCGTTCCGGCATGCCGCAGAAAGAGAAGGCCGTCCTCCAAATGGCGACCAACACAGGCCGCGGCGAAGTGAGGCACGAGCCCATCGCGCCCACCACCCCTGGTCGACGGCCCTATATTCCACCCGCCATCACCGAGATGCGAACCGACCAGGGCTTCAGCCGCATCAAGACTTCGGATGCTCCCGCTCCGGCTCCGCGCACCCAGGAACCCGCCCGCTACATCCAGCTGCCCCAGGCCCGCCCTGCGCCCGGCAGTCGGCCTAGCGGTCCGGGCGGTCGTCCCAGCGGCCCTGGTGGTCCTGGTGGCAGTCGGGGTCCCAGTGGTCCCGGCAGTCGCCCCAGTGGTCCCGGTGGTCGTCCCGGCGGCCCTGGTGGTCGTCCCGGCATGGGTTCCCGCCCCGGTGGTCCTGGCCGCGGCCCCTCCATTCCCGCCACGGGCCCCATCGATCCCAATAGCCAGAAGGGCCCGGGTCGGGGCATCCATGTGGGCGGCAAGAAAAAGAAGGGCGGCTATGTCCGCAGCAAGGAAGAAGAGCTCGACCTGAAGCTCCGCCAGCCCCGGTCCCGCGCCCAGCAGGTGGCCACTGAATACATCGAGGAAGAGATCGGCATCGTCATGCTGTCTGAGGGCGTGACCGTCAAGGAACTTGCCGAAAAGTGCAGCCGTCCCGCCAAGGATGTGGTCGCCAAGCTGCTTCACCGCGGCATCTTCGCCACCATCAACCAGCCCCTCGACACCGAAATGGCCAAGGACATCGCCCGCGAGTTCGGCTTCCTGGCGGATATCGTCACCTTCGAGGAAGACGTCCAGATCATGGCGGACGAATCCGGCGAAGTTCAAGGCGAGAAGCTGCCCCGCCCTCCCGTCGTCACCATCATGGGCCACGTGGACCACGGCAAGACCTCCCTGCTCGACGCCATCCGCAAGACCAAGGTGGCCGCAGGCGAGGCCGGTGGCATCACTCAGCATGTGGGCGCCTACCATGTGGATGTGAAGGATCCCAACAGCGGGCAGATGCGCCAGGTGGTTTTCCTCGACACCCCGGGCCATGAAGCCTTCACCAAGATGCGCGCCCGCGGCGCCAAGGTCACGGACATCGCCATCCTGGTGGTGGCCGCCGACGATGGCGTGATGCCCCAGACCGTGGAATCCATCAACCACGCCAAGGCTGCGGACGTTCCCCTGGTGGTCGCGATCAACAAGATCGACAAGGCCGGCGCCAATCCGGACAAGGTCCAGCAGGGCCTGCTTCAGCACAGCGTCCAGACCGAAGCCTACGGCGGCGATGTGCCTGCGGTCCTCGTCAGCGCCAAGACCCAACAGGGCCTCGACGAGTTGCTGGAGACCATCCTCCTCGTGGCGGACATGAAAGAACTGAAGGCCGTCTACGACTGCCCCGCCGCCGGGTCCATCATCGAAGGTCGCCTTGACCGCGGCCGTGGTCCCGTGGCCACCGTGCTCGTGCAGCGCGGCACCCTCCACGCCGGGGACATCTTCGTGGCCGGTGCCACCATGGGCCGCGTCCGCGCCATGTTCGACGACCTGGGCCGCAAGGTCAACGAAGTGGGTCCCTCCAGCCCCGTGCAGATCCTCGGTTTCGAGGAAGTCCCCAGCGCCGGGGACAACTTCCAGGTGGTCGAGGACGAAGGCAAGGCCCGCACCATCGTGGGTTTCCGCCAGGAGAAGGCCAAGCAGGCGGCCCACCTCAAGCAGCGCGCCACTCTGGAGACCCTGTTCAGCACCATCAAGGATGGTCAGGTCAAGGAACTGGCCCTCATCATCAAGGGCGACACCCAGGGCTCCGTGGAGTCGCTGGTGGGCCAGCTGGAACGGCTCAGCACCGACAAGGTCCGCGTGCGCATCATCCACAGCGCCGCCGGCACCGTCACCGAGAACGACGTGCTGCTCGCCGAGGCCTCCAAGGCCACCATCATCGGCTTCCATACCAAGGCCGAGAAGAAGACCGAGGAACTGGCCCGGGAAGAGGGCGTGGATCTGCGCTTCCACGACATCATCTACAAGGTGACCGAGGAGATCGAACAGGCCATGGTCGGCATGCTCGACGCCACCGAGAAGGAGACCATCCACGGCCAGGCCGAAGTGCGCCAGCTGTTCAAGATCGGCCGCACGGTCATCGCCGGCTCCTTCGTCACCGAGGGCAAGGTCCAGAAGTCCTTCAAGGTGCGCGTGAAGCGGGGCGAAGAGGTCCTCTTCGAAGGCGGCCTGAAGAACCTCAAGCGTTTCAAGGAGGACGTGTCCGAGGTGAAGAATGGCCTCGATTGCGGCATCTCGCTCGACGGTTTCGACGAGCTGAAGGAAGGGGATATCCTCGAGTTCTTCAGCAAAGAGAAGGTGATCCCCACTAGCCTCAGCTAGTCCTGCTCTGCGCTTCGCGCAGAGAGACAACGGGCCCGCGACGCGGGCCCGTTTCATTTTCACTCAAAAATGACTCAATGGTATTCAAATACTGAATATATTAAGGTAACCAATCATTAGGTGGGCCTCTTCACCCCCTGCGGTGGCACACTGGTGATCCGATTCTTCTTTGGGATCCGCCATGTCCACACCCAGCTTTGCCCTCAGCGCCCCTACGGACGGAAAGTCCGCCACCAACCCGATGGGTCTCGGCCGCATCGACCACTTCCAGCTGACCGGCTCCATCGAGCGCCTGGAGCCCCTCTATCGGCGCCTGGGCTTCGCTCGCGTCGCCAGCGGCATGCACCCCTGGGGCCGCCTCGTCCACCTGCGGCAGCAGCGCATGGACATCCTGATCTTCGAGGCGGACCCGACCCATCCGGCCGGGCGCTACGTGCAGGCCCACGGAGAGGGGGTCTGCGCCCTCAATTTCGCCGTGGAGGACCTGGAGACGGCCCTCGGGCATGCGCGGGCCCAGCGGGCCAGGGTCATGCTCGAGCCCCAGGCCCATGCCCTGGGTAATGCCACCGTCCGCTTCGCGGCCATCCAGGGCGTGGGTGACGTCTGGAACTTCCTCGTCGAGCGGAAGGGTGAGTCGGGCGTTTTCTGGCCGGGTCTCGTTCCTGATCCAGCCCCCGCCCTCTGCGATCCCGGGCTGGTCCGAGTGGATCACCTCACCAACAACGTGGGCCCCGGCGAAATGGAGGCCCTGGTGGACTTCTACGAGCGGGTCTACGGCTTCGTGGTCACCCGGGAGTTCCACATTCGTGGCGCCCTGGGTACGGGGTTGGATTCCAAGGTCGTGCAGAGCGCCAACAACCAGGTGATCATCCCCATCAACCAACCCACGGACGAGAAGAGCCAGGTCCAGGAGTACGTGAACCGGCACCACGGCCAGGGCGTGCAGCACATCGCCCTGTCCACCAACGACATCTTCCATACCCTCCGCACCCTGAGCGCCCAGGGCTTCAAGTTCCTCCGCGTCCCGGATACCTACTACGAACTCCTGCCTGGGCGGGTGGCCCGGGGCGGCTACGCCGTTCGCGAGGACTTCGCCACCGTCCAGGAGCTGGGCGTCCAGATCGACGGCGACGAAACCGGCTACCTGCTGCAGATCTTCAGCGAGGACCAGATCGGGCCGCTGTTCTTCGAGATCATCCAGCGGCGGGGGAACATGGGTTTTGGCGAAGGGAACTTCCAGGCGCTTTACGACTCCATTGAGTTGGACCAGAAGAAGAGGGGCGTGCTGTAATCCTCCTATCCTTTCATGGTGAATCGCTTGATGAGTTGAATCTGCCCGCCGTGATGAAGGTCGTGGGCGACGGCCCCCAGGATCAGGTCGCGCTTCAGGTATCTGGCTTTGGCAGACGGTCGATCCAGTTCCCCGGGTTTCAAAGAAGCCACGGCGGCCCGGAGTTCCTGGTGCATGCGCTCCAGCAGGGTTCGATCCGCGTTCCATTGCACGGAATTGGCGTTCTCCCTGGGGAACCAGCTGGATCCTTTTTGGGGGAAGGAGCCCTTGGGCAGATTCGTGAGCTGGCGCAGTACGGTGTACTTCCAGTAGGCGAGAAGCACCACCAGCTCATGGATGGAGGGCCGGCCAGACGCCGTTCGCAGCGCCGCCTCTTCGGCGGTCAAGCCCCGCAGCGCTCCCCTCAGGTTCGTGCCATGCCAGGACTTGTGGTCATAGGCCTGGTCCAGGGCCACCAGCAGCAGGCCGATCTCGCGGGACATGGTGCCTCCTGAACGATCCAAGCCTGCCAAGGCTTCGACGAGTGGAACTTCCGAAATTTCGGCGACTCCAATCCTATGGCTGGCCTTTCAAGGCTGGTGCAACCATGAGCGGCGGCTCGGTGCAGGCACGGAGGCCTTCCACCGTTTCCCCGGGCGCCAACTCCACCAGTAGGAGTCCCTGATCCGTCACGTCCAGCACGGCCTTGTCGGAGATGATCCGGTTCACCACCCGCCGTCCCGTCAGGGGCAGGGAGCAGCGCCTGAGGATCTTCGGGTCGCCCTGCTTGTTGACGTGGTCCATGATCACCACGACCCGCCGGGCGCCGTGTACCAGGTCCATGGCCCCGCCCATCCCCTTGACCATCTTGCCGGGGATGACCCAGTTGGCCAGGTCACCCTCGGCCGAGACCTCCATGGCCCCCAGGATGGCCAGGTCGATGTGGCCGCCCCGGATCATGGCAAAGGATTCGGCGCTGCTGAACAGGGCTGCGCCCGGGATCATGGTGACCGTCTCCTTGCCGGCATTGATCAGATCGGGATCCAGCTCTGCTTCGGTGGGGTAGGGTCCGATCCCCAGCAGCCCGTTCTCGGATTGGAACACGACCCGCTTTCCTTCAGGAATGTAGTTGGCCACCAGGGTCGGCATGCCGATCCCCAGATTGACGTAATACCCGTCCTCGACTTCCTGGGCGGCCCGCTGGGCGATCTGTTCGCGTGTCCAGCTCATGCTCCCTCTCCTTTCTGGACGGTGCGGCGTTCGACCCGCTTTTCCTGGTGCGGGCAGCAGATGAAGCGCTGAACGTAGATGCTGGGCGTATGCACATGATGGGGGTCCATCCCGCGGGCCTCTACCACCTCCTCCACCTCGGCAATGGTCACCCTTCCCGCAGCCGCCATCATCGGATTGAAGTTGCGGGCGGTCATGCGGTACTGCAAGTTGCCCAGGCGGTCACTGCGCCACCCCTTGATCAGCGAGAAATCCGCCCTGAGGGCCCTTTCCAGCAGGTACTCCCGCCCGTCGAACATCCGGGTCTCCCGCCCTTCGGCGATGGGCGTGCCCACGCCGGCCGGAGTGTAGAAGGCCGGAATACCCGCCCCGCCGGCCCGGCACCGTTCCGCCAGGGTTCCCTGCGGCACCAGCTCCACCTCCAGTTCGCCCGAAAGGTACTGGCGCTCGAACTCCTTGTTTTCACCCACATAGGACGCAATCATTTTTTTGATCTGGTGGTTCTGCAGCAGCAAGCCCAGGCCCCAGTCATCCACCCCGCAGTTGTTAGAAATGACTGTCAAATCCTTGGTTCCCAGGTCCCGCAGCCCGATGATCAGGTTCTCCGGGATTCCCACCAGACCGAAACCGCCCACCATGAGGGTGGCGCCATCCCCAATCCCTGCCAGGGCCTCGTGAATCGTTTTGCACTCCATCGGCTGCCTCCTCTAGGTGGATTGGGTCACGCGATCATACCAAGGCTCAAGAGCTCATAACAAAACCCCGCGTCGCCGCGCGAGGGGCGCCGGGCGAGCGAGGCGAGGAACGCGAGTCAAAGCGTAGCGGGTACTATGCGCGACGAGCGTGACGCTGCATCGCGACGTCCGCCACCCCCCGCCCGAAGGGATGAAGCCAGTCGGGCGCTCCGCGGCGTCAGGTCCCTTGAACAACGAACCACGTTGCCCTGCGGGCCCTTCCTTCTCGGTATCGCCTAAGGCGATACACGAGACAAACTGATATCTGCGGTGCATCCCAGCTGGCTTCATCGCGGCACCGTCGGGTTTTGTTATGAGCTCTTACAGAGTAGGATGACCCCTCAGCCAACCCCCATGAGAGGAGATGCCATGACGACGCGCAGGGATTTTCTTGCAACCACCGGTTTGGTGACCGCTGGTGTCCTCGCGGGAACATCGACGGGTCTTGCAGCCAAGGACACGCCGTCCACAAAGACATTCAAAGGGTCCCATGAACTCCCCAAGAACCTGACCCTCCTGTCCATCGACAACGGGGATGGAACTGAAACCCTCGGGGTCAAGACGGGCAAGGGCATCCTTGATGTCAGGAAGGCTGCCCGACTATTGAGTCTCTCCACCCCCATGACCCTCGAGGAACTCCTCCGGGAAGGGAATGCGGCGGGTCTGAACAAGCTGATCGCGGCCGCCAGCAGTTCCGCCAAGGCAAAGCCAGCTTGGCTTGAGGAATCGAAGATCAAGTTCGGCCGGTTGTTTACCCATCCCGGGAAAATCGTATGTGTCGGCCTCAATTACAAACGCCATGCCAAGGAAGTGGGCATGAAGGAACCCCGGGTGCCACCGCTGTTCAACAAGTACAACAACGCACTGGCCGCCCACAACTGCACCATCACCTTGCCACCCAAAGACGTCGCCTATAAATTCGACTACGAGACGGAGCTGCTGATCGTCATGGGCAAGGCTGCCCGGAATGTACCAGAAGCCGACGCCTTGAACTACATCGCTGGGTACTGCACTGCGAACGATTTTTCCGCACGGGATCTGCAATTGGAGACACCGAGCGTCCAATGGATGATCGGCAAGACCCTCGATAAGTTCGCGCCCATCGGGCCCTACTTCGTGTCCGCCGATCTGGTGGGCGACCCGAACAACCTGAAACTCGAGACCCGCGTCAACGGCGAAGTGCGCCAGTCCTGGAACACCAACGACTTCATCTTCAACACGCAACAGATGATCGCCTACATCTCCAAGCACTGGACCCTGGAACCGGGCGACATCATCTTCACCGGCACCCCCCATGGGGTCATCCTGGGTTATCCGAAAGAGAAGCAGGTCTGGCTGAAGGCCGGCGACGAGATCGTCAGCTCCATCGAGAAGCTGGGTGAGCTGAAATTCCAACTAGCCTGACCTGTCGTCCAGATCCTGATATTGCCTAGAAATGCGCATGCTCGGTGCGCCGGATGATCTCGTCCTGCAGGGCCTCCGAAAGGTCGCAGAAATAGTCACTGTAGCCCGCCACCCGGACGATGAGGTCCCGGTATTGTTCAGGTTTGGCCTTGGCTTCGCGCAGCTTCGAGGCGGTGACCACGTTGAACTGCATGTGGTGGCCATCCAGCTTGAAGTAGGAGCGCACGAGGCTGTGGAGGTGGTCGATGCCCCCTTCCCCTTCCAGCAGGCTGGGCGTGAACTTCATGTTCAACAGGGTGCCGCCGGTCTTCACGTGATCCATCTTCGCGGCGGACTTGAGCACGGCCGTGGGGCCTTGGCGATCCGCGCCCTGCACGGGGCTGATGCCCTCGGACAGGGGCTCGCCCTGCCTGCGGCCATCGGGGGAGGCGAGGCAGACCTGGCCGAAGTAGACATGGCAGGTGGTGGGCAGCATCTCCAGGCGATAGGCGCCGCCCTTGGTGTTGGGGCGCCCATCGATGGCCTGGAAGAGCATCTTGAAGGTGCGCGTCATTTGTTCGTCGGCGTAGTCGTCGTCGTTGCCGTACTTGTGGGTCTTGTTCACCAGCCGCTGGCGCAGGGCCTCCTGATCATCGAAGTCGGCATCCAGGATCCGGACGAAGGTCGGCAGGGGCAGGTCTCCCTTGTCGAAGGCCACTTCCTTCAGGGCGGAAAGGCTGTCCGCAATGCTACCGATGCCCACCGCCTGGATGAAGCTGTTGTTGTAGCGCGCGCCGCCGGCATTGTAGTCCCTGCCATTGGCGATGCAGTCATCGGTGATGACGGAGAGGAACGTGTGCGGCATGCGCAGGGCATAGAGGCGCTCGATGATCTGGTTGCCCCGGATCTTCACGTCCAGGAAGTGACGCACCTGGTCCTCGAAGGCGGCGAAGAACTCCTCGTAGTTCTTGAACCCGGCGGGGTCGCCGGTCTTCGGGCCGATCTGCTTCTGGGTGCGGGGGTCGAACCCATCGTGCAGCGCCAGCTCCAGCATCTTCATCAGGTTGAAGTAGCCCGTGAGGATGTAGGCCTCCTTGCCGAAGGCGCCCACTTCCACGCAGCCTGAACAGCCCCCTTCCCGCGCGTCCTCCAGGGTCTTGCCCTGGCGGAGCTGCTCTTCCACCACGGCATCGGCGTTGAAGAGCGAAGGGAACCCGTAGCCGTTGCGGATGACCTTCAGGGCATGCTTCAGCACCCTGTCCGGTGTCCTGCGGGAGACCTGCATGTTGCTGCTGGGCTGCAGCAGATGCATCTCGTCGATGATGTCCAGGAGGAGATGCGTGAGCTCGTTGGAGCCGTCGCTCCCGTCCGGCAGGAGCCCGGCCAGGTTGAGGTTGGCGAAGTCCGTGTAGGTGCCGCTTTCGGCGGCGGTCACACCTACCTTGGGGGGAGCGGTGTGGTTGTTGAACTTCACGAAGAAGCACTCCAGCAGTTCCTTCGCCTTGTCCCGGGTGAGGGTGCCTTCGGCCAGCCCCTTCTGGTAGAAGGGCCAGAGATGCTGGTCCAGATGGCCGGGGCTGTAGGCATCCCACCCATTCAACTCGGTGATCACCGCGAGATGGCAGAACCAGTACGACTGCAGGGCTTCCTGGAAGTCACGGGGAGCGTGGGCGGGGACTCGGCGGCATGCCTGGGCGATGTCCAGGAGTTCCTGTTTGCGAAGAGGATTGGCTGCCTTCGTGGCTTCCACCTCGGCCAGCGCCGCATGACGCTCGGCAAAGCGCATGACCGCGTCGCAGGCGATGGCCATGGCCTGAAGCTGTTCCCGCTTGTCCAGGGCTTCGGGATCCTGCTCGAAGTCGAGCATGGCCTCGGCGCAGGCGATGTCGGCCTTGAAGTCCAGCATGCCTTTCCGGAAGAGCTTGCCGTCGCCCACGGTGTGGCCCGGGGCGCGCTGCTCCATGAATTCCGTGTAGCACCCCGCCTCGTAGGCGTCATGCCACTCCCGAGGCAGTTCCTGGAACATCTGGTCCCGCATGGACCGGTCCTTCCAGAAGGGGATGATCTCCCGCTCGTAGGTCTCGATCACACTCGGTTCGACCTTGTACTGCGTCTTCTCGCGCGAATCCAGGATCCGCAGATCCTCGACGCTATGGCAGGTCAGCTCCGGATAGGTGGAGACGGCCTTGGGCCTGGGTCCGCGCTCGCCCACGATGAGTTCACCCTCGCCCATCCAGAGGGTCTTCTGCTCGCAGATGGCCCGGAAGTTCAGGGCCCGGAGCACGGGAATGCTGTGCCGTCCCTGGTGCTCCTTGTAGAAGGCCGTGGTGATCTCCGCCCGCTCAGAACTGATGGAGGGGACCGCGTCCAGGCTCTCCTGGCGCAGTCGCTCGGTACGTTCATTCATGGGCGGCCTCCGACGGTCGTGTTCAGGCCCTTGGGGCGAAAGAGCCCGGCCATGGCCTCCAGATCCTCGATGGTGGGAGTCTGGATGTCGTGCAAGTTATATGTTAGGCCAACCCGGGCGGATTTCGACTCTCCCAACGGGTGGTAGGGAAGCAGGTCCACCTGCCGGATTCCTTGCAGGGGCGCCAGGAAGTCTGCCGTGGCCTCCAGATTGGCCAGGTCGTCGTTGATCCCGGGGATGATGGGAATGCGGATCCAGATGCTGGGATGGATTTCGGCCAAGGCCTTGAGATTCTGCAGAATAATGGTGTTGGAAACGCCGGTGGCCAACCTGTGGCGCGCTTCATCCATCAGCTTGAGGTCGTAGAGGACCAGGTTGGCCTGGGCCGCGGCCTCGGCCAATACCTGCCAGTCCACATACCCGCAGGTATCCAGGGCCGTGTGCACACCCTCGGCGCGAAGCAGGCTCATGGCCTCGATGACGAATGGAGCCTGCAGAAGCGGTTCTCCACCCGAAAATGTCACTCCCCCGCCGGATTCATCAAAGAAGATGCGATCCCGGAGGAGGCTTTCCACCAGCACGGAAGAGCGCATCTCTTGCCCCACAGCCTGAAGCGCCCCCGTGGGACAGGCCTCCACATCCGCTTCATCCCGGTTTTGCACGAGCGGTTCCGAACGCTCCTCTTCGCTGCAGATCCCGCAGGCCATGCAGCGGTGCGCCATCCGGATGAACTCGGTTTGCGGGGCCTGACTTTCGGGGTTGTGGCACCAGGTGCAGGCCAGGGGGCACCCCTTCATGAAGACCGTGCTCCTCAGGCCCGGACCATCCTGGAGAGAGAAGCGCTGGACATTGAAGACCAGTCCACTTTGCATCCGACGCTCCAGGAAAAGGGGGTTGTGGCCCCGCGTTGATGGGGACACCCATCGGCCAGGCTCCAGTCTGCGTTAAGGTAGTCCCATGCGCCACAAGCCCTCCCGCCAGCGCGGCTTCACCCTGATCGAACTGGTCGTGGTCATGACCATCCTGGCCCTGCTCGCCACGGTGGGCCTGGCGGGCTACCGCCATAAAACGAAAGTGGCCCGGGAAGCCGTGCTCAAGGAGAACCTGTTCCAGATGAACCACTCGCTGGAACAGTACCGTGCCGACCGGGGGAAGTACCCCTCCAGCCTGGGCCCCCTGCGGGAACTGGGCTACCTGCGCGACATCCCCTGGGACCCCATGACCCAGTCCCGTGATACCTGGCAGACGGAATTGGAGCCCCCCGATCCCGACAACCCCGACGCCGAGTTGGGCGTCTATCGTGTGCGAAGCGGCTCCACGGAAAAGGGAGAAAACGGCATTCCGTACAACGAATGGTGAGGACCGTCTTCAGCCTTCAGCCCACTGCCTAGAGACCCTATGAGCCCGAAAACCATCCGTCGCCTTGATCAAGCCAACCTGGTCATTCTGCTTTTGTGGGCAGGGGCAGCCTTGGGTTTCGGCGTCTTCACCGCACCCGTCCTCTTCAGCGAATTGCCCAGCCGGGATTTGGCCGGGCGCATCGCGGGGCTGATCGTCGTGCGCCTGGACTGGGCGGCCTGGGCCGCCTTCGGCCTCGCCGGCTTGAGCTGGGGCAGCCGCTGGGTCGCCGAAGTCGAAGAGGATCTCATCGGCCCCATCCGCCTCTGGAGCGCGGGTCTGCTGGTGGCCCTGCTAGCTTGCCTGGCCAGCAGCTTCATCGTGACGCCCAAGATCCAGGAGATCCGGGCGCGCATCCATGCCCCCATCGAAAGCCTGGCTCCAGACCAGGTGGACCGGGTGGCCTATCACAAGGCCCATGGCATCAGTCGCAACCTGTTCTTCCTTCGCATCCTGGTGGCCGTGGGCCTGGCGGCTACGGTCGGTTTCCTGCCCCGGGGCCGGGAAAGTTAGTCCAAGGCTTGGACCTTATCCCCATCCCTGAGACCGGGGTTCGGGTTGAGGATGATCCGGGTGCCGGCTGCAAGGCCTTGCAGGACGCGAACCCGGCTGCCCACGTCGTCCCCCAGGATCAAGGCCTGCAGGCGCACCTGGCCCCCTTCGAGGGCCGCGACGAAGGGCTTGTCCCCTTTCATGAGGAGGGCCTCCGAGGGGATCTCCATTCGGTCGTCGCCCCGGGGAAGCCGCAGCGCCACCCGGGCATAGCCACCGCTCATGAACTTCCCGTCGTGGTTGTCCAGGTCGGCTTCCGCCAGCATGGTGCGGGTCCGGGTATCCAGAGCCCCTGCCACGCGGCTGATTCTGCCCTTGCTCACCCGGTCCGGGTGCTCCGCCGGGCTCACCTCCACCTCCTGGCCCACGCGGACCAAGGAGGCCGTGTTCTGGTCCAGGAAGAAGGTCACCCGGAGCCGGCTCACGTCCGCCACGGTGATGATCTGCTGGGAAGCTGTGGAGGAACTGGCGTTCTGGATGAAGGCCCCGGGATCCACGAAGCGGGCGGTGACCACGCCGGCAAAGGGGGCCACCAGCTTCTCGTAGCCCTCCAACTCCGCCTGGGAGAGCCAGGTCTGCTTGGCGACCTGGGCCGCTGCCTGGGCATTCTCCACATCCAGGACGCTGGCGATCTTCTCGCGACCCAACTGAACGTACTTGTCGGCAACGCGCTGGAGGTTCTCGTAGTTGGACTTGAGCGCGAGAGTCTGTTTCCCCGTTTCAGGGGATTCGATGACGGCCAGCAACTCCCCCTTCTGAACCTGGCTGCCCTTGTCCACCCGGATCTCCTTGAGGAAGCCGCCGATCTTGGCATAGAGGGTGGCGGAGGCCATGGGAAGAGCCTCCGCCTGAAAGGAAAGGGTCGCTCCTCCGGCACCGGACCCCACCACCAGCGTATGGACCCTGGGACCGGCCTCCACCTCGGCCTTCCTCGAAGCACCTTCCTTGCGCAGGGAATGCTCCTGGGCAAACATCAGGATGCCCAGGGTGGCCAGCACGAATAGGGCCAGGACGATCCCCGCAATGCGAAAGCGGGAGGAAGATGCAGTGTCGTTCATGCTTCACTTCCTTGCTGTTCAATATGGAACTGCTCGTCCAGGAGATGGGCCGTCGGGGGCTTGGTCCGGAAAAGGCTGTAGATGACGGGGACGATGAAGAGGGTGACGAGGGTGGCCACCAGGAGGCCACCAATGACCGCCCGCCCCAGGGGGGCGTTCTGGCTTCCGGCTTCTCCAAGACCCAGGGCCATGGGCACCATGCCCAGGATCATGGCCAGGGCGGTCATGATCACAGGCCGAAGCCGGACCTGTCCGGCGCGGCTCGCCGCCTCCAGAGCCGAGAGCTCCGGTTCAGTCGCGCGGACATCGTTGGCGAAGCTCACCAGCAGGATGGAGTTCGAGGTGGCGATGCCCACCGCCATGATGGCGCCCATGAGGGATTCCACGTTCAGGGTGGTGCCCGTGAGGGCCAGCATCCAGAGGATGCCCACCATGGCTCCCGGCACGGCGAAGATGATGATGAAGGGATCCACCCAGCTCTGGTAGAGCACGGCCATGAGCAGGTAGACCAAGGCGATGGCGATGACCAGTCCGCCGCCCATGTCCCTGAACGCGTCCAGCATCACGTCGAACTGGCCCCGGATCCGGATGGTGGTCCCTTTGGGCAGGGGTCCCAGGCCCTTGATCTTGCCCTGGATGTCCTTGACGACGCTGCCCAGGTCACGGCCATCCACGCCCGCCATGACGTCCAGCACGCGCATCACCGTGTAGTGGGTGAGCTCATTAGGCACCCCCACATGGTGGAGGGAGGCGAATCCGGACAGGGGCACCGAAGGGGCCACGGCATCCGGGGTTGCCGGAGTGAACACCGGGGCTTGGAACATGCCCACACCACCGGTTGGGTTGAAGGGGGTTGCCATCAGCTGCTCGGGAGATTCGAACTTCTTCAGGGGGGTCTTCACCTGGACGGTATAATTGACGCCATTGTTGGGATCCAAGAAGAAGGAAGGGGCCAGTTGCCCGTTCCCGGAGAGGGAGACCAGCAGGCCGTTGGCCACGGCGGACTGGGATAGTCCCAGCCGCGCGGCGCGGTAGCGGTCCACGTCCACCTGGTAGGCGGGGGCGTTCAGGGTCTGCTTGAGGCGCACATCCACGGCTCCCGGAACCATGCGCACGGCGTCCTGGAGCCGCTTGGCCACCTCGGCCCCATTCACGAGGTTGTAGCCCTCCACCTGGATGTCGATGGGCGCCGGGATGCCGAAATTCAGCACCTGGCTCACCAGATCCGCGGGCTGGAAGTAGAAGCTGAACCCGGGGAATCGGCGGGGCAATTCCGCCCTCAGGGCGTTCATGTAGGTGGACGTGGGGCGGTGCTCTTTCCGAAGCGTGATGATCAGATCCGCATCCTGGCTGGTGACATTGTCCGTGGGGATGAAGGCCATGTTGAAGCTGGTGGGAACCCCGATGTTGGTGCTGAGGGTGCTCAGGTCCTTGGGGGGCACGATCTCCCGCACCGCCTGCTCCACCTCCGCCACGCGGTTTTCCGTCTCCTCCAGGCGTAGGCCGCCGGGGGCTCGCACATGGAGCTTCATGATGCCGGCGTCCACGGGCGGGAAGAAATCCCGGCCGATGACCAGGAACAGCCCGGCGCTGATCACGAAGATCACAGCGGACAGCAGCAGGGCGAACTGGCGGTGGTGCAGCACCCGGTCCAGGACCCGGCCGTAGGCGTTCTGGAAGTCGCCGAACCAGCCCTCCCGCCAGAGGTTGAAGCGGCCCATCCAGGTGTCAGGTTCCGGCTCACCGTGCTCCAGGAGCATGCGGGCCAGGGTGGGCACCAAGGTCCGGGACAGGAGATAGGACGCCAGCATGGAATACACCACGGCCATGGCCAGGGGCGTGAAGAGGTACTTGGCCGGGCCCTCCAGGAGCACCACCGGAAAGAAGACGATGCAGATGGAGAGGGTGGCCACGATGGCGGGCACGGCGATCTGGCTGGCACCGTCCAGGATGGCCACGGTCAGTTTCTTGCCCATGGCCTGGTTCCGATTGATGTTCTCCACCTCCACCGTGGCATCGTCCACCAGCATGCCGATGGCCAGGCTGAGGCCGCCCAGAGTCATGAGGTTGAGCGTCTGGCCCGAGATCTTCATGCCGATGATGCCGAACAGGATGGCCAGGGGGATGCTGGTGCAGACCAGGATCATGGAGCGCCAGGAACCCACGAACATGAAGATCATCAGGGACACGAGCACCGAAGCGGCCAGGGCTTCCTTGGCCACGGACTTGATGGCATCCCGCACGAAATCGCTCTGGTCCACGTCGAACTTGAGTTCCAGCCCCTTGGGCGCAGCGGCCTGGATCCCGGGGAGGGCCTCCTTGGCGGCGTCCACCACGGCGAGAGTGGAGGCGTCGGCCTTTTTCAGGATGGCCATGTACACGGCCCGGCGCCCGTCGATGCGCACGATGTTGGTCTGGTCCGCGAAGCCGTCGTAGACGTTGGCCACATCGGAAAGATAAACCGGCGCGCCGTTGACGACCTTCACTGGCAGCCACTTGAGGTCCTCCACGCGGGCAGGGCTGGAATTGGTGAGGATCGGCACCTCGCGGGTGTCCATGCGGGCGATGCCCGCGGGGGTGATGACGTTCTGGCTGGAGACGGCGTTCATCACATCGGCGGGGCTGAGCCCCATGGAATCCAGCTTGGTGGGATCGATGTCCACCGCGATCATGCGGGAGCGCCCGCCGAAGGGGGCCGGTGTGGAAAGACCGGGGATGGTGAACAGCTTCATGCGGATGAAATTGGTGGCATGGTCGTAGATCTGCTGCTCGGACAGGGTGTCGCTCCGCGCCGTGAGCTGCACCACGGGCACATTGCTGGCATTGAACTGGATGACATTGGGCGGGGTCATCCCCGGGGGCATGAAGCGGAGGATCGTGCCCGACACGGCCGAGACCTGGGCGATAGCTGCACCGATATCCGTGCCCGGCTGAAAATAGATCCGCAGGATCCCCACGCCCTGGATGCTCTGGGATTCGATGCGCTGGATGCCATTGACCGTGGTGGAAAGGGCCCGTTCGCTCAGGGAGACCACCCGGCGTTCCATCTCCTCGGGCGCCAGGCCGGTGTAGTTCCAGACCACGGTCACCACGGGGATATCGATGGCCGGGAAAATGTCCACCGCCATCCGGCGGATGGAAAGGAAGCCCATCAACATGACCAGGAGGCACATCACCGCCACGGTATAGGGGCGGCGCAGGGCAAGTCGAACGATCCACATGTCTGCCGCTCCCTACTTCTTCGTCCCGGAAACGGGCTCGCTGAGCTCCGCCTCCATCCGGTCCAGGTTGTTCATGACCGAGGCCAGCAGGCCCCGGAGCTGGGTCCGTTCGGCGGAATCCAGCCCCTGCTCCATCCCCTCCCGCATGTACTGGCGGAAGCCCTGGAGGCCCTCAAGCAGGACTTTCGCCTGGGGCTCGAGGTGGAACAGGATCCTCCGTCCGTGATTCGGATCCGGCTCTGCGCGCACCAGACCCCGATCCTGGAGGGTTCGGAGGATCCGGCTGGCAGTGGGCTTGTCCATCCAGGTGCACTTCGCCAGGTCGCCGTGGCAACGCCCATCCTGTTCGGCCACGGCCATGATCAGCTGGTATTGCTGGGGCGAGAGGCCGAAAGGCCCCAATCGGCGCCAAGCCACCTGCCGCATTCGGCTCTTGGCGGCCGTGATGATGTGAGGCAGGCTTTCGGATTTCCAGGAGGTCGGGAGTTGCATAAGCAACAAGTTACGCAACACCCTTCCGCCTGTCCAGGTCCCATTCGCCTGGCTTGTCTCTGTCAGCGGGTGGGGGCGGACTCAGGAAGTTCCCAATCCTCCAGTGCCCGGGGCTTGGGCGGCCCGGGGATCAACTCCCGCATCCAGAGGCGGATTTCATCCAATCCCGCGCCTTGGATGGCGCAGGCCTGCACGGCCCCAGGATGGCGTTTCTTCAGATCCAGCTTCTGGGGACGGTGGAGCCGGTCGACTTGATTCAACACCAAGAGACGGGGCTGGGCATCGATCCCTTCGGGCTTGCATCCGATGTCGCGCAGCGTGGCGCCCACCACTTTGAGATGGTCCTCCAGATCCGGGTGGGCCGCATCGGCCACCACCAGAAGGGCATCCGCCGTCCGGACTTCGCCGAGCGTACTGCGGAAGGCCGCCACCAGCTGGTGGGGCAGCTTGCGGATGAAGCCCACGGTATCGGCCACCAGGCAATGCTTGGGCTCCATCGCGCCCTCCCCGGTCTCCGGGTCGAAGTCCTGGCCCAGCCAGGCCTTGCGGGTGGTGGTGTCGAGGGTGGCAAAGAGCAGATCCCGGGGTTCGCCCTCGCCGGTGAGGGCCTTCAGCAGGCTGGTCTTCCCGGCATTCGTGTAGCCCACCAGGGCCACCCGGGGCAGCCCCTTGGGCCGACCTTCCCGCTGGGTCTTCCGGACCTGTTCGAGGTGCGTGAGTTCCCGCTTGAGCTGGCTGATCCGTGTTCGGATCATACGGCGGTCCACCTCGATCTGGGTTTCACCGGGGCCCCCGCGCAGGCCCACCCCGCCGCCCTGGCGCTCCAGATGGGTCCAGGCGCCCTTGAGCCGGGGCAGTTCGTACTCGCAGCGGGCCAGTTCCACCTGGGCCTTGGCTTCGCGGGTCTGGGCTCGCTGCTCGAAGATGCTGAGGATCAGGCCCGTGCGGTCCAAGCAGATGAGGCCCGTGAGCTTCTCGATGGCATTCACCTGGCTGCCCCGCAACTCATCGTCGCAGATGAGATGCCGCACGCCCTGGCGGGTGGCCTCCTCCGCCAGGGCCTCGAGCTGGCCGGACCCATAGAAGGTCTTGGAAGCGATCTCAGAGCGCTTCAGAACGCGCCGGATCAGGACCTCGAAGCCGCAGCTCCGGGCCAACTCGGCCAGCTCCAGCAGGTGATCCTGGATGCGGTCCTCCCGATCCTCGGGGCCCAGGCGGGCGATGAGCAGGCTGCGGAGAGGAGTGGTTTCATCCATATGGCAAAGCTGCCTGCCCGGGAGGCAATAATCAAGCCCCTGCCTTGTGGGACGATGGTATAAATTGAGGAGCCGCAACTTCATGGCCATGTTTGGAATGAAGAAGACCAAGCCAACGGAAGGATCCGAGCTGGTCCTGGCCTACCTGGAGGACGCTCAGCGAGTGCGGGCCGCCCTGGTTGCCTTCGACCCCAAGGGGCGTGAGACACCGGCCTCCCTGGTGGCCGTCACGGAGGAACGGGTCACCCTTTCTGTCCAGGGACGGGTCATGGCTGAAAAGGGGGAGCCGGTCACCCTCCTTTTCCATCTCGAAGGCCTCCGCTTCAAAGCCACGGGCCGAATACAAGAATCCAAGGCCGGGACCCTCACCCTGGATCTGCCCACGAGCATCGAACTGGCCGAACGGCGGAAGCAGCCCCGCGCCCGGCTGAACCAGCGGGAAGGGGCCATCGCCATCGCCCTCACGGGCTTGTTTGAAGGCATCGGCCTGACCGGCACCATCGACAACATTTCCGGTGGGGGGATGTGTCTCAAGGTCGGGCGGGCCATGAATGTGAAGACCCAGGGACCCATGCACCTGGGTTCCAATCTGCTCACCGTGGGTCAGGTCTTCATGCTGATCAAGCTCAGCAAGCTGCCCAAGTGCCCCCTCATTGAACTCGGAGGCACCGCCACCCATGTGGCCTCCGAAGGGGGGTTGCTTTCGGTTGGTATCGCCTTTGAACCAGGCAAGGAAATCCTGCTGGGGCCAGTGAAAGCCTTCGTGTCGACCCGGTCCAGCGCCATTCCCACCTCGGTTCCACCCAAGGTCCGCCGGTCCCAGGAAGCCGAACCCAAGACTGCGGAGCCCTCCATCGAACTGGTGTCGGCCCGACCCACACCTAGGAAGGAACCCGAGGTGGCCTCGGAACCCATGGTGACCCCGGAACCCGTCCGGACCCCGGCGCCTGAGCCGGATCACCAGGTTCAGGGCCCTGAGGTGTTCCCCACCCCGGAAGCCCACGGCCGTGGAACGGCGCTGCTCCGCGTGAAGAAGCGCACCCGGAACCTACTCCTGGCCATGCGGGAAGGACCGGATCGGGATGCTCTTGCCGCATTCCTGATGGCCGATGGCTATGGCCAAGTCCTGCCCGTGGCCACCTTGACCGAGCTACTGGGGTTCCTGGATCGCGCCTCACTCGTGTTCGTGGACGGTGGTGTGGCTGAAATCCAGGGAATAGCCCTGGCCTCCCTCCTTCGCCGCAAGCTCCAGGAAGACATGCCGCCGGTGATCCTGGCGGAAGACACGGTGGATTCTGAGCTGGTGATGGGCGCTCAGGAGACCGGTGTAGCCCAGATTCTCGTGAAGCCCTACGACCTGGACCATGACTTCCTGCACCTGATCGAGGAGCACTTGGGCATCGGCTAGCCTGCGTCCGGCTAATCTGAATCCATGCCCTTGTTCGAACGCACCATCGCCGACCGTTACCTGAAGACCCACCGCAAGGGGGCCTTCGTGCGGATCATGGTGCGCTTCGCCCGGGGTGGCACGGCCCTGGGTGTCTTCGCCATGGTGGTGACCCTAGCCGTCATGAACGGCTTCCGCGAGGAAATCCAGGCCACCCTGTTCAGTGCCACCGCTCACTTCACCGTGTTCAATCTGGCCGGCGATGTGCCGGACACCGCGGGCGCCCTCAGGACCGTCCGTGCCGTGCCCGGTGTGCAGGCTGCCTCGCCCATCCGCATGGAAAAGGGCCTGCTGCGCCGCCCCGACAGCGAGATGCCACCGGAAGCCGTGGTGGTGAAGGCCGTGGACCCTGCCACAGCCCACGGCACCTCCAGCATCTTCGATTCCATGCAGCCCATCCCGGTGGAGCAGCTGAAGGAGGGTGAGATCGTCCTGGGCCTGGAATTGGCCAATCGCATGGGCGTCCGGGTGGGCGACACTGTGGCCCTGGCCTTCTTCCGGCTGGAACTGGGCCTGGGCGGTCAGCAACCCAAGGTCGCCGCCTTCCGCGTGGCCGGCACCTTCCACAGCCATAGCTCCGAATACGACAAGGCCTGGGCCTTCATCAACCTGGCGGATGCCATGCGCATGGCCCACTCCGAAGGCCGGGCCGAAATGATCGAGGTTCGCGCCAAGAGCATCGACGCCATCGCCGAGGTGAAGCCCCGCGTGCTGGAAGCCCTCGGCCCGGCCTACCAGGCCACGGATCTGCGGGACTCCAACAAGGCCCTCTTCGCCGCCCTCACGGTGGAGAAGTGGGCCTTCGCGGCCATCCTCAGCCTCATCGTGCTGGTGGCCGCCTTCAACATCGTGGCCTCGCTAGTGCTGCTGGTGACCGAAAAGCGGCGCGACCTGGGGGTGCTGTTGGCCCTGGGCGCCACGCCGAGGCAGATCCAGCGGCTGTTTGAATTGCAGGGCCTGCGCATCGGTGCCGTGGGCACGGCCTGGGGCCTGGGGATCAGCGTACCGCTCTGCTTGATTCTCGACCGATTCAAGCTGCTGAGGCTGCCTGCTGCCGTCTACGACTTCATCACCTACATGCCCTTCCGGCTCAAGGTGGTGGACGTCGTGCTGGTGGCCTTCTTCCCCCTCCTGGTGTCCTGGCTGGCCGCGCGCTACCCCGCGAAGAAGGCTGCGGCCCTGGACCCCGTCGATGCGCTGAGGGCGGAATGATCGGACAGCCGCTCTCCATTCAAAATCTGCACAAGACATATCCCGGCAACGCCCATCCGGTCTTCGATGGCTTCGACCTGGACGTGGAGGCGGGCAGCCTCTGCGCCATCGTCGGCGTCTCCGGGGTTGGAAAGACCACACTGCTGAATTGTGTCGCGGGCCTGGATCACTGGGAAAGCGGCGGCATCACCGTGGGCGGGGAGCCCGTGCCCGAGGGCGCCGAAGCCCGGGCCCTCTACCGCCGCCGCCGCGTGGGTCTGGCCTTCCAGCAGCCCCACCTCCTGCCCGAATTCACCGTGCGGGAAAACCTGCGCATGCCCCTGCTCATTCAAGGGGAAGTGTCCGCCGAGGCCGAGGCCTGGATCGCCGAGTTGCTGTCCACCGTGGGCCTGGGTGATCTCGGCGAACGGCTGCCGGGCCAGCTTTCCGGGGGCGAGGCCGCCCGGGCCGGACTGGTTCGCGCCCTGGTGCGCAAGCCCACCCTCTGGCTCCTGGACGAACCCACAGGCAACCTCGACCCCGCCACCGCTGAGGAAGTCTTTGGCTTCCTCCTGGGCCTCCACGCGGAGTTGCGCCCCACCACCCTCCTCGTCACCCACAACCCCGGGCTGGCCGAGCGCTGCACGAGGACCGTGCGGCTGGGGTAGGACTCCGTCCCCACCGCCGCCAGGCCCGGCGAAGGGGCCGAGGACCGACCGGCCGGGAACGCCCCTAGCCTTGGATGCCTTCCAGGAAGTGCCCTGCGGCGCCCAGGAAGTCGGGGGCCCACTCGTGGCCACCGTCGAAGCGGATGACCTCAGCCTGGAGGCCCAGGACTTCAAGGGCAGCGAGATCCTTCGCAAGCTGGGGAGCCGTGTAGAAGGTGTCCCGCTCACCGCGCCCGATGAGGATGGGGGGCAGGTCGAGGGCGGGGGCCTCGGCCACATCCAGGGGTAGGTCGCCGCCCAGCACGATGAGACCGTGACAGGGTTTGCAGTGGGCTGCGGCGCGCCAAGCCATGCAGGCGCCCTGAGAGAAGCCCGCGAACACAAGCTTGCTGTCCCTTCGGTCAGTCCGCAGCTCAGCGACCACACGATCCACGTAGGCCAGGTTGTCCTCGATGGCCTGCTCCCGGTCCAGGTTCGTCATCCAGGACCCCACCACTTCCTGGGTCTTCGTATTGTAAAAACGGTGGAGGGCTTGGACGGCCACCAGGGCCCAACCCGCGGCACCGGGGATGCGGCGCAGCTCCTGCAACAGGCGCTCTGCGCTCTGCCCGTAGCCATGGAAGCCCACCAACAGCGGGGCGTCGACCCCTGAAGCCTGGGACGCGGGTTCCGCCAGATAGCGGCCCGTGATGGCGGTGCTGAGGGTGCGGGTTTCGGTCATGGCCGCCTATTCTGGCATGCGGAACCATTGGCTCGGGGTGGATATCAGGGCCTCACTGGATGGCAAGCCTTGTGAGCGGTAGGACAATGTTGAGATCTCTTGGGCTGCGAGGCGATTCGCCTGAAGGGTGAGCGGAAGTCACCCCCACACGAACGCCCGGACATGGGAGGAGCAATTCATGGCCAAGACGGTTTCGTTCACCCTCAATGGAAACAAGGTGTCCGTTGAAACGGATGGCACCCGTATGCTGGCCTACGTCCTGAGAAGCGACCTGGGGCTCACGGGCACCAAGATCGGCTGTGGCGAAGGCCTCTGCGGCGCCTGCACGGTGCTCCTGGATGGCGAGGCGGTGCGCTCCTGCTCCACGCCTCTTGAATCCGTCGCAGGCAGGTCGGTGCTCACCATCGAGGGGCTGGAACGCAACGGCGCTCTCCATCCCGTGCAGCAGGCCTTCCTCTCGCACAGCGCCTACCAGTGCGGGTTCTGCACGCCGGGCATGATCCTCGGCGCCTGTGCCCTGCTGAAGAAGACCCCGCACCCGGACCGCCGGCAGGTGGCCGAGGCGCTGGAGGGGAACCTATGCCGCTGCGGGACCCACGTGAGGATCCTGGCCGCGGTCCAGGAGGCTGCCGGGAAGGGAGGTGCCCTGTGAGCCCGGAGCAGGAGCGGAGGGCCACGGGCCGAAGGCCCGCCCCGAAGGGGTTGGGCATAGGAGGTGCACAATGAAGCGGCTCGATTTCCTCAAAGCCACGGGGTCCCTGGGGCTCTTCATCGTCTTCCCCGTATTCCCGGCCTTCCAGGAGCCCGAAAAGATCCCGGCCCGGCTGGCTGGCTATCCCAAGGACGTCAACGCCTACCTCAAGATCAGCCCCGACGGCCGCGTGGGCTGTTTCGTGGGCAAGGTGGAGATGGGCCAGGGCAACATGACTGCTCTGTCGATGCTGGCGGCGGAAGAACTGGATGTCCCCCTGGAGCGGGTGGACATACTCATGGGCGACACGGACCTCTGCCCCTGGGATGGGGGGACCTGGGGATCCCTGAGCGTTTGGCAGTTCGGCCCGGTCCTGAGGGGCGCTGCGGCGGAGGCCAGGGCCATCCTGGTCCAGATGGCCGCGGAGCGGCTGGGCGTCGTTGCCGCTCGGCTGCAGGTGAAGGACGGCGTGGTGTCGGTGGTGGGGGATGCCTCCCGGCACGTGTCCTATGGTGAGCTGGTCGAGGGCCGGCGCATCGAGCGGCACCTGCAGGATGTGAAGGTGAAGTCCGTCACCCAGTTCACCCTGGTCGGCAAGGATGCGCCCCGCATGGACGGGCGCCTGAAGGTGACGGGTGCAGCCAAGTATTCCGCGGACATCGTCCCCCCGGGCACCCTCCACGCCTGCCTCCTGCGCCCTCCCGCCCATGGGGCCATGCTGCTCTCCGTGGATGTGGCCGAGGCGGAGAAGGTCGCCGGGGTCAAGGTGATTCAGAACGGCGATCTGACGGCCGTGCTGCATGCCCGCCCCGACGTCGCCCGGGAAGCCCTGAGCCGCGTCAAGGCCCAGTACCAGCCCTCGCCCTCCACCCTGGACGACCGGACCATCTTCGAGCACCTGCTCAAGGCCGCGCCGCCTGCCAAGGAACTGGTGGCCAAGGGTTCCATCCCGATCGGGGAGGCCCGTTCGGAACATTCCCTGGAGGCCACCTACCTCAACAGCTATGTGGCCCATGCGCCCCTCGAACCCCACACGGCGGTGGCCGAGTGGGAGAAGGGGAGGCTCACCGTCTGGGCGTCCACCCAGGCCCCCTTCCCGCTGAGAGGGCAGCTGGCCCAGGCCCTGGGCTTGAGCCCCAAGGAGGTCCGCGTCATCACCCCCTTCCTGGGGGGCGGTTTCGGTGGCAAGGGCATCGCCCCCCAGGCGCTGGAAGCCGCGCGCCTGGCCCGTCTGGCAGGCTATCCGGTGCAGGTGGCCTGGAGCCGGAAAGAGGAGTTCTTCCTGGACACCTTCCGTCCCGCGGCCCTCGTCAAGATCCGCTCCGGGCTGGACAAGGGCGGACGCATCGCCTTCTGGGAACACCATGTCTATTGCGCCGGGGAGGCTGAGGCCGAGACGGTCTACGACATCCCCCACCAGCGGATCCTGTCCTCCGGTGGGTGGATGGGAGGCAACCCTCCCGGGCTGCATCCCTTCGGCATCGGCCCCTGGCGGGCGCCCGCGGCGAACACCAACGTCTACGCCCGGGAGTCCCACATGGATGCCCTGGCCGCCAAGGCGGGCATGGATCCACTGGCGTTCCGCCTCAAACACCTCAAGAATCCCCGGATGATCGCAGTACTCCATGCGGTCGAAAAAGCGTTCGGGTGGACACCCAAGCCGGCTCCCAGCGGCCGGGGGGTGGGCGTGGCCTGCGCGGACCACCGCGACACGCTGGTGGCGGCCATGGCCGAAGTGGCCGTGGACAAAAAGTCCGGGGAGGTGAAGGTCAAGCGCGTGGTCCTGGCCCAGGACATGGGGGTGGTGGTGAATCCCGACGGGGCCCGCCAGCAGATGGAGGGCTGCATCACCATGGGGCTGGGCTATGCCCTCTCGGAGGAGGTCCGCTTCAAGGACGGGAAGGTCCTGGACCAAAACTTCGACACCTACAGGATCCCCCGGTTCTCCCAGGTCCCGGAGATCCAGACCATCTTCATCGAGAATCCCTCCCTGCCCGCCCAGGGCGGGGGCGAACCGGCCATCGTCGTCATGGGCGCCCTCATCGCCAATGCCATCCACGACGCCCTGGGCGTGCAGATGTTGCAGCTGCCCATGACGCCCGAGCGGGTCAGGAAGGCGCTGCATCCCTGATCAGCGAGGTCGTTGGTTGTGGCGCTGCGGCGGAGAATCCAGGAATGCCCGAGACTCTTTCAAAGCCATCAACCCAGCGAGGCCACCGGAATCCCCTTGGCCCGGCGCTCCTCCAGCAATTCGCCGAGGATCACCGCAGCCGCCGCGGCGTCCAGCAGAAGCTTGCGCTTCTCGGGCTTGACGCCCCGCTCCCGCAGAAGGCGCTCCGCCTCGGCGCTGCTGAGGTGCTCGTTCACGAGGTGCAGGGGCAGGCCCGTGCGGCTCGCCAGCGCCTCGCCAAAGGCACGGGCTGCCGGCGCCGTGGCGCTTTCGGCGCCGTCCTTGTGCCGGGGCAGACCCACGGCCAGGGCCTGCACGCCTTCTTCTTTGCAGAGGCGGACCAGGCGGCCGAGGGTCCGTTCCTCCTCCTGGGACCACACCTCGAAGGGCGAAGCCAGGATCTCCAGCTCGTCCGAAAAGGCGAGACCGATCTTCTTGGTGCCATGATCGATCGCAAGCCAGCGCATGACATCAGCCTAAACCGCTCTTAGGAGACCCGCCATGGAATGGGATTACATCATCGTCGGATCGGGGTTCGGCGGCAGTGTGAGCGCCCTCCGGCTCGTGGAGAAGGGCTACAAGGTGCTGGTGCTTGAGAAAGGGCGACGTCTTCGGGCCGGCGACTTCCCCAAGACAAACTGGAACCTGAAGCGCTTCTTCTGGCTCCCCCAGGTGGGCTTCCGCGGCCTGTTCAAGATGACCTTCCTGGGCCATGTCACCGCCCTTTCGGGCGTGGGGGTCGGCGGCGGTTCCCTGGTCTACGCCAACACCCTGCCCATCCCGAAGGATCCGTTCTTTGCGGCACCTTCCTGGAGCCACCTCGCGAACTGGAAGACCGAACTGTCCGGGCCCTACCAGACGGTGCTGAGGATGCTGGGAGCCACCCGGAACCCGAGTATGACCTATCCCGACGAAGTGCTCCGGGAAGTCGCCATTGAACTCGGTCGAGAGGACTCCTTTGAACAGACCAATGTGGCGGTCTATTTCGGGAAGACAGGCGAAACCGTGCCGGACCCCTTCTTCGGCGGAGAGGGGCCGGACCGGACCGGATGCACCCTCTGCGGCGGCTGCATGCTGGGCTGCAACTATGGCGCGAAGAACACCCTGGACCGCAACTACCTCTACCTCGCCGAGAAGCGGGGACTCCAGATCGAGGCGGACACGGAGGTGACCTGGGTCAAGCCGCTGACCGCCGGTGGGTACGAGGTCCAGGCTCGCCAAGGCACCTGGGCGATCGCCGCGTTGAACACGAAGAGGACCTACCAAGCGAAGCAGGTCATCTTCGCCGGGGGTGTGCTCGGGACCGTGCCCCTCCTGCTGAAGCTCAAGGAACACGCGTCGGGCCTCCCGGCGCTCTCGGGCCGCGTCGGCGATTTCGTGCGTACCAACTCAGAAGTCCTGCTGGGGGTCGTCACCCAGCGGCGCGACAGAGACCTGTCCCAGGGCATTGCCATCGGCTCCATCCTGCACACGGACGAGCACTCCCATCTGGAGCCTGTGCGCTATTCGGCCGGAGCCGGGGTCTTCCGTCCCCTCATGATGCCCGCGGCCCCCGGGGATACCATCGGCCGGCGATTCGGCAACGCCCTCGGGATGGTGGTGCGCCAGCCCCTCCGTACGCTGCGGACCTTCCTGGTGCCGGACTGGGCGAAGTACACCATGATCCTGCTGTACATGCAGACCGTGGATGGACACATTCGCATGCGCCTGGGCCGCAGCTGGCGCACAGGCTTCACCCACTGGACAGTCACAGAACCAGGAGATGGTCCCCCGGCCAAGGCCTGGACGCCGGAAGCCACGGACCTGGCCGAGCGGGTCGCCCGGCACCTGGACGGCTATCCCACCAGCCTGCTCACCGAGACGCTCCTGGGCATCCCCACCACCGCCCACATCCTGGGCGGCGTCCCCATGGGCGAGTCGGCGGAAACCGGTGCCATCGACCACCGGCACCGGCTGTTCGGCTACGAGGGACTGTATGTCATCGACGGATCGGCCATCTCCGCCAACATCGGCGTGAATCCCTCCCTCACCATCGCCGCGCTGGCCGAGCGTGCCATGACCTTCATTCCGCCCAAGGGAGAGTCGGAACGGATTTCTGCCTGAGGGCAGACGGGACTCCTCCATGCCCGGTATCTGTTCCTTCCTTACCGCCCTCGGCCGGGTCCACCTGACCTGGACGGCCGAGGGCATCTGCGGCCTGCGGTTCCAGGAAGGGCTCCCGGAGCACGAGGACAAGTCCGCCCCGATCTGGGTATTGGAAGCCATGCGCAGGCTCATGTCGCACCTCGCGGGCCACCGCCAGGAACTGGGGGACATCCCCTTGGACCTGTCGGACCTGACGCCCTTTCAGCGCCGCGTAGCGGAGGTGTTGCGGGGCACCCGACCTGGAGAAACGATCAGCTACGGCGAGGTGGCCCTCCTGGCCGGCCGTCCCGGTGCCGCACGGGCCGTAGGGCAGGCCGTGAAGGCGAACCCGATTCTCATCCTCGTCCCCTGCCACCGGGTGGTGGCCGCGAATGGACCCGGCGGCTGGAGCGCCTTCGGCACCCCGGAGCGCAAGGCGCGTCTGCTGGAGATCGAGCGAATCACAGCCGATTGATGTCCCGGGTTTCCAGCACAGCCTTCGGCGCTCCCTGCAGCGCTGCGTGGATCATGGCCTTGCCGAGCTGCTCGGTGGTCGTGAGGCTGTCGGGCGCAACCGCCTTCAGGAGTGGCAGGATCGGCCCCAGAACGCGGTAGAGGATCCGGTAGAGCCGGGTGCTGGAGGTGATGCCGTGGAGGGGCTGGATGACGCCGGGGCGGAACAGGTAGACCGCTTTGAAGGGGAGGCGGAGCAGGGCATTCTCGGTCTGGCCCTTTACCCGGGCCCACATGACCCGGCCGCGCTCGGTGCTGTCCGTCCCCGCCCCGGACACGTAGCTGAAGGTCATGCCCGGATTGAGCCTGGACAGGGTCCGCGCCACCGCCAGCGTGAGGTCATAGGTCAGCCGGTGGTAGGCCTCCTCGGTCAGGCCCGTTGAGGTCACACCCAGGCAGAAGAAGCAGGCGTCCAGGCCGGAGAACTCGCCTTCGATCGCTGAAAAGTCGAAAAAATCCTGATGAAGGATGTCGCGCAGTTTGGGGTGCGTCCGCCCCGAGGGGCTGCGCCCCACCGAGAGGACCTCAGTCACCTGGGGATCCAGCAGGCATTCATGCAGAACGCCCTGACCGATCATGCCCGTCGCCCCGAACAGCAGGATCTTCATGAGGCTCCTCCACAGTCCATACTGGACCCGATGTCGCGCCCCCTCCCCGATGACCTGCTGAAGGTCCCGCACCGCCGGGATGTGCCCCTTTCGCGCCTCACGACCCTGGGCGTGGGCGGAATCTGCCGCTGGCTCTTCGAGCCCACGACCGAACTTGAGGCCCAGGCCTTTGTCCAAGCCTGCGCCCGCGAAGGCCTGCCCTGGCGGGTCCTCGGTGGCGGATCCAATCTGGTGGTGCTGGGCGACCTGGAGGATCCGGTGCTCCGGCTGGCCTTCCCGAAGGAGACCCGCCGAGAAGGCCACCGCCTGACGGCCCCCGCCAGCCATGGCCACATCGCCTTGGCGGAAGCTGCGGCGGGCCTTGGCCTGTCGGGCCTGGAATTCGCCAGTGGCATCCCCGGCTCCGTGGGCGGCGCCATCCGCATGAATGCCGGGGCCTACGGTCGCGAATGGATCGATGTGCTGGTTCGCTACCGCTTCCTCACCCCCGAGGGGGCGCTGGTGGAGAAGGCGCCGGAACCGGGCGAATTCAGCTACCGGTGGAGTTTCCTCACCGGCGGCCGCGTGGTTCTTTCGGCCACGGCGGACCTTGTGGAAGGGGATCCGGTCAGGATCCGAGCCCAGGTGGCCGAATACCGAGAGAAACGCGGCACCAGCCAGCCGCTGTCAAAGCGCAACGCGGGCTGCATCTTCAAGAATCCGCCAGGCCAGAGCGCGGGTCGCCTCATCGACCAGGCGGGCCTCAAGGGCCTGCGCCTCGGCGATGCCGAGGTGAGTCGCGAACATGCCAACTTCCTCGTGAACCATGGGCACGCCACGGCCACGGAATTCGCTGAACTGATGGAACAGGTTCGCACCCGCGTCCTTGAGATGCATGGGGTGGAGCTGGAGCCCGAGGTCGAGATTTGGCGGGAGTAGACTGACCTGGTGTCCATGCTACCCCGCACCCGCCCCAAACAACCCTGGCTCCCCTGGGCCCGGGCAGGGATCACGCTCGCGGTGCTGGGGTTCGCGGGCTGGGGGCTGATGGAACTGGGCACCCGGTACCTCGGGCTCCAGAAGCTCGTCATCGAGCAGGTGAATGTCAGCGGCTGCCGGGGTGAGCGGCAGGCAGAAATCCAGAAGCTGGCCGAACAACTGGTACTGGGCAAGCCGCTCTTCTGGGTGGACGCCGAGGATCTCCGGACGCGGATCGAGGCCAAGCGCTGGGTGCGGGGGCTTCAGATCCGCAAGGATCCACCGGACCGCCTCAGCCTCGCCATCGAGGAACGACGCCCGGTACTATGGCTGGTCCGCCCCAATGGCGTATTCCTGGTCTCAGACGACGGAATCCTGCTTGATCGCGTCAACCAAGCCAATTTAAACCCCATTCCTGTGGTAGTTGATCCCTCCAGCCAGACAGATCATGGACTGGCCCATCTGGTGAGTGCTGCCAGGACCCTCCGCGAAAAGCAGCAGGGTTTTTATGAACGAATCACCGAGTTGCGTGATGATGCGAAAGGGCCGATTGCCTATATCGAGGGACTTTCCGCACCAATCTATCTTTCCCGACAGGATGTGACGAAAAACGTGCCCAATTTCCAGGGGCTCTTCGTGGATCGCCTGTCCCAGCGGCCGGATCTCGCGCGCCTTCGCTATGTGGACCTGAGGTGGGACGATGAGGTCGCCGTGGGTGAACCCGAGGACGCCCCCTCCTCGGTAAAGCAGCGGCACTGAGGCGCGCGGAAAGTCAACGGCGTTTTCTGGACCGGGAATCCTCGATTTTTCGACGGAAACTGGTATATACCTAGAGCAAGGAAAAGGATCTTCATGCCTCAGCGTGCCGTACTTCTAGGCCTCGACCTCGGTGCAAGCAAAGTAGTGGCGGTGGTCGCTGTCCAGGAGGAAGACGGAACGCTCAACGTGACCGGAACCGGCCAGGCCTCACCCCAGGGCGGCATGACCCAGGGCCAGATCACGGACATGGACCTCAGCACCCGCGCCATCGTGAAGGCGGTGGAGGAGGCCATGAACACCGCGGGCCAGGCCAAGGTGGATGGCATCCGGGTGGCCGTGGACGGCATCCAGTTCAAGGGTGAGAACCTCCGGGATTCCATCACCATTTCCAGTAGCGACAAGATCATCACCGCCGCCGACCGGGATCGTGTGCTGGAACAGGCCACCAACAGCTGCAAGCTCGCTAAGGAAGAGCTGGTCCTCCATCGCATTCCGCAGATCTTCCACATCAAGGGCCAGCGTGACATCCGCAATCCCGTGGGCATGTTCGGCGAGACGCTGGAGGCGGAAGTGCGCATCATCGTGGCGCCCAGCCCGGTGATCATGAACATCCAGCTCGCCTTGAAGAATGCCGGATTGCATGGATCCGAGTTGATGTACTCGCCGCTGGCCAGCGCCGAGGCCATCCTGAGCCGCGAGGACCGTGAGAACGGTGCGGTGGTGGTGGATATCGGCGAGCAGCTAACCCACCTGGGCATCTTCCTGCACGGCACGCTCTTCCATTCCGCGGTCATTCCCATCGGCGGCGCGCACTTCACCCGCGACTTGGAAATCACCAAGCACCTCGGGGGCATCGCGGCTTCCGAGCGCGTCAAGATCCGCTTCGGTACCGTGCTTCCCAGCCATGTGCCCGCGGAGGAATCCATCGAACTCGAGGAAGAGGGGCGCCTGGTGTCCCGCCGCGAGATCGCCGAGGTGCTCCAGGCCAGGGCCGCGGAGCTGTTGAACCTGGTGCTGGCCGAGATGGGCCGCACGGGGGTCATGCACGAGATCCATGGCGGGGTGCATCTGGTGGGTGGCGGGGCGCTGCTCACCCACCAGCCCATCCTCGCCCAGACCCTCCTTGGCCGGCCCCGGGTGGTGTTAGGCCGCATCCAGGGTGTGGTGGGTCTCCCCCAGGCCACTGGCAATCCCTTCTTCGTGAACGCGCTCGGCGCCGTCAAGGCCCTGTCCCGCGACATGAACGAGACCCGCGGCAAGCAGGACCGGGGAGATGGTTTCCTCGGTCGATTCAAGAAGTTGTTCTAGCCATGAACCCCCGAGCCACAAACTTTTTGGGAGCCCCGATGTCTGAGACCCCCTTCCTCCCCTGCCCCCACAGCCTTCCCGGCGCCAACATCAAGGTGCTGGGCGTGGGTGGCGCGGGCTGCAACGCCATCAACCGCATGATCGACAGCGGTGTCACGGGCGTGCAATTCATCGCCATGAACACCGATCAGCAGAGCCTCGCCCAGAGCAAGGCCCACCTGAAGCTGCCCCTGGGGCCCCAGAGCAGCCGTGGCCTGGGCGCGGGTGGCAGCGCCGAGCGGGGCGCCGTGGCCGCGGAGGAAAGCCGCGAGGAAGTGCTGGCGGCTCTGCAGGGCGCCGACATGATCTTCATCACCGCGGGCATGGGCGGAGGCACCGGCACCGGCGCCGCGCCCGTGCTTGCGAACTATGCCCGTGAGCTGGGAGCCCTCACCGTGGCCGTGGTCATCACGCCCTTCGCCTGGGAAGGGCGCAAGAAGGGAGACCTCGCCCTTTCCGGCCTTTCCAACCTCCGGGACACGGCGGATACCGTCATCGTGGTGAGCAATGAGCGCCTGAAGAATGTCTGCGATGCCCGCGTCACCATGAAGGAAGCCTTTCGCGTGGCGGACGGCGTGCTCATCCAGGGCGTGCGCGGCATTGCGGATCTGATCCTCAAGCCCGGCATCATCAACGGCGACTTCGCGGATGTCGAGGCCGTGCTGCGGAACGGCGGCGAGGCCCTCATCGGCACCGGTGCGGGTCGCGGCGAAGAGGCCGTCATGGACGCCTTGCGGAAGGCCCTGGCCTGCCCCCTGCTGGAACGGGCCCAGTCGGGCGCCGCCGCCAATGTCATGGTGTCGATCACCGCCGACTGGGAGGTCATGGAGGCCTCAGCCATCGAAACGGCCATGAACTACCTGCAGGACCATTACAACGGACGGCCTGATATCAAGGCCTGCACCGTGGAAGGTGAGGGCATGGAGGACCGGGTGCTGGTCACCGTGCTGGCCAGCGGCTTCGACCAGGAAGAGCGCCTGCTGGAAGAGCGCCGCAATAGCCTTCACCTGGGCGGCCTCAATGAGGGCGCACCCCCCCAGACCTACACCTCTGTGGTTCCCATCCAGTCCCAGTCCCTGCCCGCCAATGTGGTGAGCGGCCGCGTCTACGGCGAAATGCCTGCCGGGGAGCAGGGTCCAACGCCCACCCGGCTGCTGCCCCAGGCCCCCACGCCCAGTGGCGAACTGCCCGGCGCTGCCGACGACCTGCATGTGCCCGCCATCATCCGCATGGGTCAGGGGCGGCTGCCCATCGAGTAGGTTCTCCCACTTCGCTGATTCCAGTGGTTGAAGCACCCCCATGCCTCCCCTCACGATGACCCCGCCTCCGGGCACCCAGCTGCTCCGCTTCGTGGGGGATCGGATGGCGTTCGGCCTGGCGCACCCTCAGCCGGGCGTCCCCGGTTGGCAGGCCTTCCTGCGCACGAACCTCACCCGCGGGACGAGGATGCGTGATGAGACCCTGTCCTTGCTGGGAGAGCGATCCGGCGATCCGGCGGGATCTTCCTGGCGGGACATCCCGCTGCATGGGGCCGATGGTGAGTGGGCGCTGGACCTGGCGCTCACCGAGCCCGGGTTCTTCCGGGCCAAGGCCTATTGCGTGGACCCGGACGGTTTCCAGCACTGGCCGGAAGGAGAGGATCTCACCCTTTCGATCCACCCGGATCGCCTGCGCACCGCGAACACCATCTATTGCGCCTTCCCCCGCATGTTCGGAGGCGCGGCATCCCGTCAGAAGCCCGACCTGGCCGAGACCATCCACGCCCTGGATATCGCGGGGTATGCGGTCATCCCCCCCTCCGGACGCCTGCGGGATCTCACGGCGGTCGTACCCCACATCGTGGAT
>Ga0182021_10000049_pt1 | contig 100612 bp, 101 predicted proteins | sample 612E3MmetaG_FD_120493 | JGI IMG/M metagenome (GOLD analysis project Ga0182021, IMG submission 120493) | Permafrost microbial communities from Stordalen Mire, Sweden - 612E3M metaG (Illumina Assembly) | ecosystem: Environmental > Terrestrial > Soil > Wetlands > Permafrost | place: Sweden... | reverse complement strand
TATTTATGATTTTGGTATCTTTTCAGCCGCACTAAATCTTGTTGTCATCCTCTCATCACTTGCCGATATAGGAATTTCGACAGGTTCTGTTAATTTTGTTTCCGAACATACTGCACGCGGGGAGCATGAAAAAGCCGATGAATATATTAAAGCATCATTTCTTATAAGGTTATTCATAGTTCTCGCTATTTCGGTGGTTGTAGCCATCTTTGCCCCTTTTATTTCCAGAACCTTACTGGCCACACGCGATCCCAAGATCGCCATTTGGGCAGCCGTTATCCCGATTTTTCTTTTTCCTGATTTATTTTTCCCTTATATTTTGCAGGCCAAGAAAAAGTTTTTCCACTCGACTCTTATTGATAATGTTTTTTATATCGCCAGACTTTTGTTTGCTTTCGGATTTTTCCTGGTTGGGGGGCTTACGATGTCAAAAGCTTTCTGGGCTTTCGGGGCAGGGTTTGTGGTTGAAGGAATTCTGGTTCTCATTTTTATAAAAACCGACTTCATGCGTTCAAAGCCTCAAAAGGGTGAATATAAAAACCTTCTTAAATTTTCGGGTTGGATTGCCGTTAACAGAATTATCTCTTCAGTTTCGGGAAGACTTGATATCCAAATGTTGGCCGCAATGGCGGGGGCGGTTGTAACCGGATTATATTCAATTCCCTCCAGACTGGCATCGTTTATTGTGGTTCTTTCCGGAAGTTTCTCGTCAGTTCTTGCTCCGAGACTTGCAGGATTCGGAAACAAAGCCAGTGAAAAATCGTACATTGTTAAATCTCTTTTGGCTATTCTCCCCATTATTGCCGGAGTTATCATTTGGATAATATTTGCCAAGCCTTTTATGCTTCTTCTTTTTGGAACTAAATATTTAGCATCAGTTCCCGTTTTCCAAGCTTTGGCTGCTGCGCAGATCCCATTTTTGTTAACCGTTCCTTCGGTTTCGGCAATTATTTATTCGATGAAAAGAACTTTTTATATCGGCGCATTTTCCTTTTTCCAAATCGTGGCAATTTTCGGACTTAACTTTTGGCTTATACCGAAATACGGACCTTTTGGACCGGCAATTACATTAGGAGTCACAAATCTTATTCTTGCGGTTTATACCTGGGTGATTGTTATTAAACACTATTGGTTTACAAAATGACCCGCAAAAAAATCATTAGCGCACACGTGATGGTTAAAAATGAAGCCAGATTTATTTGGTATTCTGTAATGTCAGTCTACAGTCACGTTGATAGAATTAGGATTTGGGATATGGGCAGTACCGACTACACCCGTTCAATAATCGGAAAAATTTTGGACCTTCCGGATAGTCCGGGAAAAGTTTTTTACGAGGATGCTTATATGGACAATTTTGATGAAGAGTATGCCCGGCAGCATATGCTTGATCAAACCACTGTTACTTCGGAAATTTTTAATGATAAATCTTTTTTTCCCTGGACAAGAGAAAAAATGTTAGAAAAATCAACATCGGATTGGTTTATTGTTGTTGATGCAGATGAAATTTGGTGGAATGACTCGATCACAAAGGTAATTGATCTTATTCAGGAGAAAGGTGATGAGCTTGAGTCGATTGTAGTTCCTACGATTTTTCCGGTTGGGGATATGTTTCACCGTCAGGAAGAAAATGCGGGAAGATATAATTTAGCAGGACACGTTGGACATTATAATTTGAGGGCGGTAAACAGAAAAATTCCCGGACTACATTCATCCGGCAGACACGGTGTTTGGGGATGGGTAGACGGGGACGAAAAAATGATTCAGTACAGAGATCCAAAAAAAATCGGATACGTTGACGCACCCTACCTTCACACAACACATTTGAAAAGATCCGGTAACGGAAGGGATATAGATGTTTTTAAAAGAAAAATGAAGTTGAAACATGAAATAGGTAAACCTTTTTCTAAAGATTTTTACTACCCTGAAGTATTTTTTAAGTCCAGGCCGGAAATTGTTGAAAGCCCGTGGAAGGTTATGGACGTTCCTTTCACAACACGGTCTTTTTTTGAAACGCCGCTACGTAAAATTAAAAGGAGACTTTGGTGGGGGAAGGCAGGATATTAGTTATAAGTTAATAATTATGAATTTAAAATTATGAAGCGAAGAAGCTACATATTTCTACTTGGGGTAATAGCTATACAAATATTTTTGTTGGTAAATTTGAAATTCACTGCGTGGCCGGAAATGCTTCTTTGGCCCTACCTTATGATTCACGGTTGGTTGCCATATGCGAACATCGCCATTGCTCATACACCACTAATGCTGGTTAAACTTGCAATTTTTTACAAAATATTCGGTATAGGGATACTTCAGCTGAAAATATTCACCTGGATTTTGATTATGGTTTTGGATGCTCTCGTATTTTGGGTAAGTAAAAAACTTTGGAATGTAAAGTCTGCCTTAATTGCATTATCTGCTTTTGCTTTTTGGCAATTATTTTTTGACGGCAACGGACTTTGGTTTGATTTATTCATGGGAGTGACCGCTTTTATTTCGTTTTATTTTGTCCAAAAGAAAAGATATTTGTTAGCCGGGATTTTTTGGACGCTGGCATTTATATCCAAACAAACAGCGGTTTGGTTTCTGATACCGATCGGATTAAGTTTGATTAAAGATTATGGATTAACACGACACTTCGTGATAAAGATTAGAGATTCTATAAGATTTATTTTAGGAACAGTTTTGGTGGTAATTCCGTTAGTGTTAATTCTGTTGATTTTTGGGATTTTACCGTCGTTTATCGATTGGGCAGTTAAATTCGGGATATTTATCCTTCCTAAAGCTGAGGGTCAGATCCAATTACCGGATTTGAAAAATTTGTTTATCTCAGTATTTCCATTTCTAATTTTCATTCCTCTGATTTGGAAAACCGGTAGAAAAAATTTAAATTTACTTCTTTGGACTTTCGCCGGAGTACTTGGGGCGTATCCAAGGTTTGAATACTTTCATTTTCAACCCGCAATTCCTTTCCTGGCGATTGCAACAGGTTTAGTGTTAATAAATCCGGAAACAAAGACCCGCCCGATTAAATATTTTCTAATTTTCTATATTTTGGGAAGTGTTATTCTTTTTGCCGGATTCTTCATGAGAGATTTTAATGAGAATGTCAGATTTTTCGAGACGGATGTCTCGGACCTGGTCATATATGTAAAATCTAATACTAAACCCGGAGACAAAATTTTTGTCATGAATTGGTGGGATAATATTTATCCGCTGACGGGAACAATTCCTGCAGTTGACCCTTGGGTGCCGCAACTTTCATGGTATCAGGAGATTTCCGGAATTCAGGAGAAAGAAGTGACAGATTTAAAAAATTCAAAACCCAAATTAATTCTTTTTCAGGATTATGCCGATTCCGGTTTGGCATCGTATGTTCCCGAGAAGGTGAATGATTATGTTACAGCGAATTATAAATTGAAAGAAAAAGTTGACGGCATCGATGTGCTAATTCCGAAATAATTTCGCTTACATAATATATATCATGTAAGTATTCGTATGAAAATAGTTTTTTTAAATATCTATCAAGACAAAGCGAGAAGGGGAGTCGAAACCTTCGTATTTGAACTGTCTAGGCGGCTTGCGCAAGACAATAGTGTTGACATTATTTCCGGTGGGGATATCGATATACCCGTATGGCATAAAAGTTTACTCTGGCGAGTATTTCTTGATCCTAATAGTCTTGCAATCGCCTGGTTTACTCTAAAAAATGTTTCTAAAATTTGGAAGGCAAAATATGACATTGTTATTCCCATTAATGGTGGCTGGCAACCTGCGATTATTAGAATTGTTACTTGGCTATACGGGGGAAGGATAGTTATTTCGGGTCAATCAGGGATTGGTTGGCATGAGAGAAACAACCTTTGGTGCCTTCCTGATGCTTTTGTGGCACTAAGTCTATATGCGGAAACTTGGGCCAAAAAAGCTAACCCATTTATTCATGTTGTTAAAATTTCAAACGGGGTTGATCTTAATAAATTTACCTTTAAGGGTCAGACCCTTAAAGTATCAGTGAAAAGACCTACCGTTTTGGCTGTTGGGGCATTTACTGAGCAAAAAAGAATGGATCTGGCAATTAAAGCTGTATCAAAATTAAAAAATGTAAAACTGTTGGTTGTTTCAGGTGGAGGTGATCTAAAGAACAAGATTTATGATTTAGGAATTAAGAATCTGGGCGACAGATTTGAAATGATATCTGTTCCATACGAAAAAATGCCCGATATTTACAGACGAACAGATGTATTTACCCTGCCTTCGGCCTCCTCAGAAGCTTTTGGAAATGTTCTGGTTGAGGCGATGGCATCAGGACTTCCGGTTGTGGCGACGGATGACCCGATCCGTAAAGAAATAATCGGAGATGCCGGAATTTTGGTCGACCCAACTAATATTGAAGAATATGCAAAGGCTCTGCAAAAAACGCTGAATATAAACTGGGGAGAGAAGCCGAGGCATCAAGCCGAAAAATTTTCCTGGGATGAAATTGCACTAAAATATGAAGAACTTTTTAAAACACTTCTTAACAAAAAATAGTTTATTTATAATAGCGGTCTTTCTTGTGGCGATAATCATTCGATTTTATAATTTTCCCAACAGGGTTACTTTCGGACCGGAGCAGGCAATCAGTTTGGAAACATCGGCCGCGATGATTAAGGATAAATTTTCCCTTCTGGGAATTGAAAATGTCCAGAGAACAACATCCCAAGGACTAAAAATTTATTCGGGGGCACTGTTCAGTTATTCCGTGATTCCACTGTTACTAATATTTGATTATCAAGCCTTACCGATATCCGTATATTTTGCAGTTCTAAATATAGTTACAGGCCTGATTCTTTTCTTAGTTGCTAAAAAGATATTTGGCGTAAAAGTTGCCACTTTTTCTTCGATTTTATTTCTTTTTAATAACTACATGATTTACCACTCGCTTTTTATCTGGATTTTGGATTATCTGCCTTTGGTTGGAGTTTTGACAATCCATTTTCTATATTTGGAGAAGAAAAAATTCAGATATCAACAGATATTATGGTTGGGGCTACTTTCCGGGATAGGGATTTCACTTGAATATCTATACGCGCCCACCTATTTGCTGGTTTTAATTCTGACCTTATGTTTTTCCAGAAAGCGTATTAATACTTTTCTGATTTTCATTTTTTCTTCTTTAATTCCAAATTTACCAACAATAATTTTCGATTTGAAACACCATTTCTATAACCTGACTGTGTTGTGGTTATATTTTCAGGATGTTTTAAAGCACCCGGGAATTTCCGGGATTGCATATTATGATTTTTTACAATTCTGGCCACTTGTGGCAGTTGTTTTTGGATTTTTGCTGATGAAGATTTGGCAGAAGAATAGAGTTCCGGCTATTTTTTTAATAGCTGTCTATCTCTACATAAATCTACGTTCACCCCTTGTACTTTTTGACAGGCCGACGGGCATGCCCAAAGACCTGACAATAAAAAATATTAACTCGACGGCTGCTATTATAAAAAAAGACAATCCCGTCGATTTTAATGTAGCTGTTATTAATGATTTTGATACCAGGGGACACATATTAAGATACCCGTTGGAATATAATTACAATTTGACGCCTAAGGGCGTTGAGGATTATCCTTCCGTCCAAATTCTTTATGTTTTGGCTCCTCTGGGTTACAATTTCAGTAAAGCCGGCGTTTGGGAAGTTCAAAGCTTCGGTTATAAAAATGAAGTTAAACTTGCCAATATTGGAACTGGTTTCGGACTATTCAAATTAACAAAATGATATCGGTTATTATTCCGACTTACAATGAAAAAGGTGTTTTTGAAGAGTGTGTCGAATCACTGGGAGAACAAAATTTAAGCAATTTTGAAATTGTTGTGGTCGATGACGGAAGTACTGACTCAACTTTTCAAGTTGCGTCAGAATTAAAAATTAAAAAAGACAGCATCGCTTCGCGGGTAAAATTAAAAATTATTCACGGAGCACATCTGGGGGCAGGAGCGGCGAGAAATCTGGGAGCAAAATGTGCAAAAGGAGAAATCCTTGTCTTTGTGGATGCGGACATGACTTTTGATGCGGGTTTCTTGAAAAATCTCACCGCACCGATCACGACCGGCAAAACTAAAGGAACTTTTAGTAAAGACGAATACGTAAGTAATTGGGATAACATTTGGGCCAGGTGTTGGAATATTAATGAGGGCTGGGAACCAAAACAAAGGCACCCTGCAAATTACCCGGATTTTCAGCCGGTTTTCCGGGCGATTCTGAAAAGCGAATTTGATAGAGTCGGCGGTTTTACTCCGGGGGGTTATGATGATGATTGGAGTTTATATAAAAAATTAGGCTATGAGGCAGAAAATGCACCCGGAGCTCTTTTTTATCACAAAAACCCTTCAAGTCTTGGAGAAATTTTTAACCATGCCAAGTGGGTGGGGAAAAGGAAATATAAACTGGGTGTAATTGGCGATTTGGTGGCGCTTGTCAGGTCATCTTTTCCAGTTTCATTAGTGGTCGGATTTTATAAAGGAATTAGGAATCACGATTTGAGATTTCTAATTTTTAAAATTGTCTACGATTTTGGAATTTTTGTGGGGATATCCGAAAAACTTCTTTTTAAAAAGCAATCTAAGTAGGAGATCTTGATAGGAGATAAATTTTCCACGGACTTTCGGGGACTGTCCATTCCCGAATTAATTTACCTTTTCTGAAGTTGCCTACTTCGTATGCAGGGTCATTCCTAACTTTATCGATATCTGAAATGGAAACAACAAATAAATGATCTGTAATTTGATATTCGTTCTTTGCTCGAAGAGTGACCCCTTTGATTAAAAGAAGATTGCGGTATCTACTTCCGATGGTATTTGTGTCGGGGCTGGCCAGTATGATAACGTTATTGTTTTTAAGATTATTTTTTACGATTTCATCATAAATTGTATTTGAAATAAATCTGGCAGAATTAGTATTGTTTTCCCATGCGACGGCTGTAATTTGTTTAGGGAAAGAAAGAATACTTGTAATAATCACAACAATCAAAACTAAATAAGATAGTATCTTACCTGTGCTTTTTCGTGGATAAATTAAATAAACGAAAAAAAACGGAACTCCCTGAATAATATAGCGAGGGAAAAAATTTGTTACCAAAGCAACACCCGCCAATTGGATTAAGAATACGCCAATGAAAAACAAAGCTCGCGACTTTTCTTTTATATCTGAATAAAAAAGTAAGATAAGTATAAAAATTAATGCGACCTCCAAATAGATTGATTGAATAAAATATTGAAAAGTTCCCTGAAAGGCGAGGACTATATTATTTAGAATTGATTTTTCATTTGCTATTCCGCCGAGGTTATTAAAATATATAAATCTGGAAAAAAACAGTCCTGGGGGATGTCTAAGATCAAAAATTACAAACGGGAGCGTAGTTAGTATTATTCCGCATACATATGATACCAGTCCTCCCAAATTTTTCGATTTAACTGAATCGAATAATATAATAAGGCCAAGGCCGATACAAGATAAAATTGCGATATAATGAAGATGGAACGAAAGCCCAATTGCAAGCCCGGAAAAAAACTTAAATAAATTTCCTTTCCTGAAAAAAAATATTAAAGATAATGAAACCCAAAAAGGGACTAGGTTTGGATTCCAAGCCCATCTTCCTGTTTCAACCAACGGATACCAAAGAATGATAATGGGAGCTATCAAGTAAATTATTTTTTTATTAATTTTATAAGTTAAATAAAGTAGAAGGATACCTGTCAGAATTCCCCAAAAAGCTGCACCATAGGCAGTGCTTACGGGATCAAAATGACCAATAATTGCAAAAGGAAGAAGCATATAATAGGTGAGTGACCCAAAAACCTCGCTGCCGTCTTCAGAAATAGGTCCGACAAGCGTTAGTTTTTTTTCAATATAAATTTGATGCATATTTACCAAGTCGCTTGATTCATCTCTAATAAAATGAGCTGTTTTGTCGAGGTTGTAGACGCGTGAGAAGATAAGAGCAAGAACAAAGAGAAATATGGCTATTAGTTTTTTTGTATTCGGAATTTTAGACCCCATTCTGTAGTAAAATAATGGTATCACATTTATGCGTAGACGCATTGTATTTAGTTTACCGACGGTTTTGGTTGCAGCACTTTTCTTAAGACTGGTTTCTCTCAACCAATCTCTTTGGCTTGATGAGGCCACAACTGCACTTGTCGCAAGGATGCCTATCCATGATATTTTTTCAAAATTTCTCCCGGGAGATTTTCACCCGCCTCTTTATTATTTGATTATGAAATATTGGGCCTTAATTTTCGGATACTCGGAGATTTCCTTAAGAGTTCCGTCAATTATTTTCGGTTTGGGAACTGTTTATTTTATATATCTTATAGGCAGGAAACTTTTTAATGAAAAAATTGGCCTCATTGCTGCAATATTTTTGGCCACGTCCGGTCTTTCTATCTATTATTCCCAGGAGGCGAGAATGTATATGCTTGCGGCTTTTTTGGTTTCGGTTCTAATCTATTTATTTATCCAAAGAAAATGGGTCATCTTTTCGCTAGTTTTACTTCTTACCGGTATGACGGATTATGTTTCGCTATTTATAATTCCCGTCTTTTTTATTGCCGGTTGGAAGTATCGGAAAAAAATATTCCTGAGTCTTTTACCGCTTGCTGTAGCTTTCGTTTTATGGTGGCCGGTTTTTATTAAACAAATCCTGGGAGGAATGTCGGTAAAGAGTTCAAACTGGTGGAATATTCTGGGTCTGCCGTCTTTCAAAAATCTGGCACTAATTCCTGTCAAATTTATGTTTGGCAGGATAAGTTTTGATAATAAGATTTTATATTTTTTGATTGTAGCTGCTGCAGCATGTTTTTTCGGATATTTACTTGCCAAATCGTTAAGAGCATCAAAAATTTTGTGGATGTGGTTACTCTTGCCGGTAGTGTTTGGGACGATTATTAGTTTTAAAATTCCGACGCTGACATATTTCCGTTATCTTTTTTGTCTGACACCTTTTTATCTGCTTTTGGCGTATGGTGTAAATAAACTCGGAAAATTTTCAAAAGCCCTTGTAATTTTCATGGTTGTTTTTAACTTGGCTACTTCCGGTTATTATCTTTTTAATCCCAAGTTTCAAAGAGAGAACTGGCGGGGATTGGTTTCCTTCGTGGAATCTAAAAAAACGGAGAATTCGATTACTATCTTCCCCGCAAGCTCAAATATGGAAGCTTACCTTTATTATGCGCCGGGTGCTAAAATTGTAGGGCAGGGGGCCATTAGGAGAGGCTACGACCAAATTTGGTTAATGGACTACCTGAGTAGCATTTTTGATCCCGGAGGCACTGCCAAATCGAAGGTAGAAGCCTTGGGATATAGGCAGAAAGCCGGCTACTCTTTTAACGGGATAGGAGAGGTTTATTTATACGAAAAGTGAAAATCGCAATCGACATCAGTCAGACAATATTCGGAACCGGTGTTTCGACATACACATCTAATTTGGTTCGTGGTCTTTTGAAAAACGACCCCGACGATAAATACATATTGTTCGGCGGGTCAATGCGCAGGTTTGTCGAGTTAAAAACGCTTACAGGTAATTTTACGGGAAACTTCGAGTCTAAAATTTTTCCTTATCCTCCGGCTCTAGCCGACCTGATTTGGAATAGACTGCATATTTTGCCCGTCGAAAAATTAATAGGGCAGGTCGATGTTGTTCATACATCCGATTGGGAGGAACCCCTCTCTAGCGCTTTTAAAGTTACCACAATTCATGATTTATATCCTTTCAAGTTTCCAAGAATGGTTCATCCAAAAATTCTGGCGGTACACAAAAGAAAATTTGCGTGGGTTATCCGGGAAAGTAAAAGAATTATAGTTCCTTCGGAATCTACCAAGGAGGATCTCATCAAGTTGGGAGTAGCGGAAAATATCATAAGGTATATCCCCGAAGCGCCTTCATTGGTAAAGGCGGATAGTAAACAAGTCGATTCTGTTAAGAAGAAATACAATCTATCCGGCGATTATGTAATTTCTATTGGAGTTACACCACTTAAAAACACCAATAGAATAACCGAGGCATTTCATTTGTCGAGAGCCGGAAAAGATCTCAAGCTGGTACTGGCCGGCAGACCTTCGGATGTTGGGGTTACGGAGGAGAGAAATGTCAGGATTTTGGGCTATGTTCCTCAAGATGACCTGGCTGCTCTTCTGACCGGTTCGCGGGCCCTGATCTTTGCCTCGCTCTATGAAGGTTTTGGAATCCCCATTCTCGACGCTTTTGCCTGTGGTGTTCCGGTTGTTACTTCAAATACAGGTTCGATGCCTGAAATTGCAGGTGACGCAGCCGTGCTTGTTGATCCCTACGACGTTGATTCCATAAAGGAGGGGATAGAAGATGTTCTCAGAGGTCCGAAAAATTTTATAGAAAAAGGTTTCGAACGTGTAAAAGAATTTTCTTGGGATAAAACCGCAAAGATGACACTCGACGTGTATAAGGAGGGGAAAAAATGTTAATAAGCAAAGCTTGACACTCAGTTATTTGTAGAATAAATAAAAGATGATTGTTGGTATTGACGGCAACGAAGCCAATATAAAAAATAGGGTAGGAGTTAATACTTATGCATACGAATTGCTTAAAAACTTGTGGAAACTACAGGATGAGTGGAAAGATAAACACAAACTCATGGTTTACCTCAAGGATGATCCCAGGGAAGACATGCCGAAAGAGACCGAGTTCTTCAAATATAAAGTGATTAAAGGTGGCGGCGCTTGGATTCTGACAAAGCTTATGCCCAATCTCTTATTTACTAAGCCAAAGTGTGATATTTTCTTTTCTCCAAGTCATTATGTTCCGCTAATAGTTTCGATACCCCGAATATGTTCAATAATGGACCTCGGATACCTCGAATATACGGAGCAATTTAGAAAAAAAGACATTTGGCAGTTAAAGATCTGGAGTGCTATCAGCATTTATGTATCAAAAGCGATCTTTGCGATATCAAATAGTACAAAAGCGGATATTGTACGACACTATCCGTCTGCAAAGAATAAAATTTACGTTACGCCGTTGGCGTATGACCCAATCAAATTTAATTTGAAGATCAGTGATGAGGATGTGCGACGTGTGAGGGATAAGTACTCCATAGTTAGCGACTATGTATTATATTTGGGTACGCTCAAACCAAGTAAGAATATTGAAGGACTTGTTGCGGCTTTCTCGAGATTAAAGAACGTAGATGAAGGATTAAAGCTGGTGTTAGCGGGGAAAAAGGGATGGCTTTATGAACCGATCTTCAAAAAAGTAAAAGACCTTGGCCTGGAAGATGATGTTATATTCACGGATTTTGTTGACGAGGAAGATAAACCGGCCTTGATTAAGGGTGCAAAAGTTTTTGTGCTGCCTTCATTTTGGGAGGGATTCGGTTTAGACGTACTTGCCGCGATGGCCTGTGGTGTTCCGGTGGTTGTTTCTAAAGTCGGCAGCCTGCCTGAGGTTGCCGGAGACGCAGGTATCCTGGTTGACCCTAAAAGTGTCGAAAGTATCGCCGGAGGCATAAAAGAGGTTCTTTTGGCCCCGATTACGAAGTATAATAGTATGGTCGGGAAGGGCTTGGCTCAGGCTAAAAAGTTTTCCTGGGAGAAAACAGCCAGAGAAACCCTAAAGATAATTACTAATATCTAATTTCTAAACCCATGTTCAAGGATAAATCAGGCAAACAAATATCAAATAGGCAGGCTTTGGAGAAGATTTTTAATCGTTTCTACAACTATCTTTTGGATTTTGAATTGATGGTTCTAAGATGGGTGAGTCACGTTCCGTCACACACATTCCGCAAGACGTTTTATCAGTTCGCCGGAATGAAAATCGGAAAAGGGTCGGTAGTCCACATGTGGGCCAATTTTTTTGATCCCGGTGGGATCCATATAGGTGACGATACTATTATCGGGGATCATGCGTTTTTAGACGGGAGAGCACCTCTTACAATCGGCAGCCATACCGATATTGCCTCTTCAGTCATGATTTATAATTCCGAGCACGATTTGGAAAAAGAGGATTTTTCTGCCAGAACAGAGCCGGTTGAAATCGGGGACTATGTTTTTATAGGTCCCAGAGCCATAATTTTGCCGGGTGTAAAAATCGGGAAAGGGGCGGTTGTTGCGGCAGGAGCCGTGGTTACAAAAGACGTGCCCGATTTTACAATTGTTGGAGGAGTGCCTGCAAAAGAAATCGGAGAGAGAAAAAATAAAGATCTTCACTATAAACTTGGCCGTGCGAGGCTTTTTCAATGATGGCAAACAAAATTCTCAAAATTGTCTTTGTCCTTTTCTGTATCGTTTTTCTTGCCTATTTGTCTCTACCCAATTTTGTCTTTCCGGCTCCGCTTCCCGGTTCTCTGCAATCTCAGGAACCTGCAGACCTGGAGACCCCGTTAAGGCGCGGGTATTTTACTAACTACACAAGAGCGGAAGCAATTTCCTGGTACGAAAACCAATTTAATCATTCAAGCTTTTTAGGGCTAAAACTTCCGACTTTTCTTCTCAACTACCCTCCGGAAGATGCCCAAACTTTAATAAGAGACCAAACAAGCAGCACTTTTCTTCAGGAATTGGTTCATCCTTTCCGCGAAAACATATATATTAACGGTTTTAAACCACCCAGTCATAATGATGAACCAGTTTTCCTTGTAGGTGGCCAGCACTGGAGACAAAAAATTATTATTCGTTCTGTGCCCAGTTCTGTCTGGATAAGGTTGGGAATTTTTATTGCCACAGCGGCTTTTGTGGTGATTCTTTTTAGAGAATGGAGTAAATCCCTGACCAATAAAAAACATGAAGAATAACCCGGACATATCAATCATTATTATTTCTTCCAAAAAGGATTATCTGTTTGGTTGTTTGGAATCTGTCGTTACAGCCTTAAAAAATATTAAGAGTGAAATTATTTTGATCGATAATGCCTCGGTTGACAAAATTGGCGCTCAAGCTAAGACGAAGTTTTCCGAAGTAAAAATAATCAGGCGTGAGGCGAATGGCGGATTCGGGGAGAATAATAATCTGGGAATGAAAATAGCAAAAGGGAAATACGTACTTCTTTTGAATGACGACACCAAGATAATCGATAAAAATATATTTAAAGAAATGGTTGCCTGGATGGATGAACACCCGAAAGCCGGCCTCGCAACCTGTGCTTTAGTTAATCCGGATCTTAAAACGTATCAAGGCTCGGGCGGATCTTTTCCTACTTTATTCAAAGTTTTTGCCTGGATGACATTTTTGGATGATATTCCGGGGGTCGATAATATCATCAAACCATATCATCCGCTTCACTTGTGGTCTCCTTTTAATACGAATGAGGATTATTTTAAAAAACTCCATAGACAGGATTGGCTGACTGGGGCATTCTTTTTGATGAGAAAAGATGCGATGGACACAGCCGGACTTTTTGATGAAGATTTCTTTTTGTATGTCGAAGAAGTAGAACTTGCGTATAGATTTGCCAAAAAGGGGTGGGAAGCCTGGTATTTACCGGAGTGGAAGACGCTTCATTATGGTATGTCCACGACCGGGAGTGAAAAAGCCACAATTTTTGAGCTGCAGAATCTTGTTTTAATGTATAAAAAACACATGTCTAAGTGGAAGACCCCTGTATTAAAAGTTATCTTACAATTTGGCATCCTGCTTAGGATTTTGCTCTGGAATCTAAGAGGTAAACCGGATGTATCAAAAATATATGCAAAAGCTTTTAAATCTGTCTGAAAAAATATCCAAATACTTAATTGCGGCCGCCCTTATTGTCGTGCCTCTATTGCCCAAATTTCCCCTTATAAATGTTCACGGAACCTACGTGGCCATAAGATTTGAAGATTTAATTCTTTTATTTTTAGGAATTATTTTAATCCCGAAGATAATATTGAATTTCAAGAGCTTACTGCGGGATCCGATTGTCGTGGCTTTTGTTATTTTCTTGGCAGTAGGCCTTTTATCGTTGGTTGCAGGTTTACTGGTTACACAAACAGTCCAACTCAGTTTGGGAATATTACATTGGGCCAGACGCATTGAATATATGGTTCCATTTTTTGCAGCCTATCTTCTTATACCTAAAAAGGATATTCTCGGGAGCCTCGACTTCTTTCTTAAGATTTTGCTGATGGTGGTATTTTTGGCCTTCATTTACGGAATTGGCGAACATTATTTACATTTCCCTGTGATTATTACTCAAAATAATGAATATTCCAGAGGCATAGCTCTTTTTTGGATTCCCGGCAGCAACACCAATTCAACTTTTGCGGGACAGTATGATCTTGCGGCATTTATGGTGATGACGATTCCGATATTTTTGTCGATCCTTTTTGTTTTGAAGGATAGGCTGACGAGGCTTTTTACAATCATTGTTTCGGGAACGGGGTTATGGCTTTTGATCAATTCAACCACAAGAATAGCCCAATTATCATATATAGCAGCAGTTTCTACCTCGCTTCTTCTGATCCGGAAATTTAAGGGTTTAGGGGTGGTCTTACTTATAAGCTTATTTTTCATGATAAGCTCAACGGGTCTTCAGACCAGGTTTGAGAGTGTAATGCATATAATTTATCAACGTATTACTGCCAGCAAGAGCGTCAGTTATATTGAAGGGCATTTTGTAGCCACTGCTGATCAAGTTACCATCACTACAAAAAGCCCAACCCCTCTGTCCATAGCCCCTCCTATATCCCTGATTAACGATGTTTCAATTGCGATCCGGCTGAATGTGGAGTGGCCGAGAGCAATAAGGGCGATTATAAAAAATCCGCTTCTGGGGACCGGGTATTCATCTATCGATTTGGCCACAGACAATGATTATTTAAGGATGTTGGGAGAGACCGGGATATTAGGGTTTCTCGCATTCGGCCTGATATTTTTTAGAATCGGCAAGGTTTTTGTAAAAGCTTTTCCGCTTTGGGAAAAATTATCGGGATTGGAATTGGCCTATATTGTCGGGATACTTGGGGCAGTTGCCGGAACTTTTGTAATGGCGCTTTTCATAGATCTCTTCGAGGCCTCAAAGTTTGCGACTATATTCTGGCTTCTTCTGGGATGTGCCGTAAGTTTAATCAAAAGTAAAGAATATGCAGAATAAATTTACTCTGGTCGTGAGATCAAAATTTTTTGAATATATTTTGTTATCTATAATTCTAGTATTTGGCTTATCTATCAGGTTATATAAAATTGGGAACCCCGTTGCCGATTGGCACAGCTGGCGTCAGGCAGATACAGCATCCGTTACCAGAGTTTACATTCAACAAGGTATAAATCTTCTTATTCCAAGGTTTCACGATATTTCAAGCATACAGACGGGTATCTTTAACCCCAAAGGTTACAGAATGGTTGAATTTCCTTTTTACAACACCTTAAACGCAATTCTTGCAACAAGTATCAAATCGATTTCTTTAGAAGTTTGGGGAAGACTAATAACCATTTCTACGGCACTGGTTACATCATTTTTTCTGTTTTTGATTGGGAAAAGACTGATCAATAAATGGATGGGGTTATCAAGTGCCTTCTTTTACCTTTTTATTCCCTACAATATTTATTTCACCCGGGTAATTTTGCCTGATCCGATGGGAGTGATGTTTGGCGTGATTTCGCTTTGGGCATTCTTAGAGTTTGTAAACAGAGACAAGAAGGTCTTGCTTATCATCTCCGGTATTTTCTTCGGATGTGCAATGCTGATTAAACCCTATCTCGGATTTTATCTTTTTCCGATTATCTATTTGACAATTAAGAAGTATGGTTTAAAAAAGTTTTTGAAAGACAAAAAAGTTATTTTCGGAACTCTGGTATTTTTGCTTCTGGCTTTTGTTCCATTTTTCTTATGGAGGGCTTGGGAAGCAAGGTTTCCTGAGGGAATTCCGTTTTATACCTGGGCTTTCAACGGTGACCTTATCCGTTTTAAACCTTCATGGTGGTATTGGATTTTTGGAGAAAGACTCGGGCACCTTATATTAGGATCTTTGGGGCTTATTCCTTTTACTTTCGGCATATTGAATACAAAGACTAAAAATTTGTTTATTCAGATATTTTTGGCGGGGGCATTTTTTTACGTGATAGTTGTGGCTGACGCGAATGTCATGCACGATTACTACCAAATACTGACTATTCCCGCTATCTCCTTGGCTCTTGCTGCCGGATCCGTCTATTTATGGACACAAACGAATTTCAATAAAATTTTGAGTAGGGTAATCCTTGTTATTTCTGTCGGGGTAATGCTAATAACGGGATGGAACCAGATTGTTGGTGACTATAACATAAATCATCCGGAGATTATCGAAGCGGGACGCGAAGTTGATAAGATCACGCCAAAAAACGCATTGGTAGTAGCACCTTACAATGGAGATACTGCATTTTTATATCAGACAAACCGTTGGGGTTGGCCGGCAATAGACAATTCGGTTGATAACATTATCAAGGAGGGCGCCGGTTATTATGTTTCTGTAGACTTGGGTAGTGCCGATACAAAAATGATTGAATCTAGATTTACAACTATCGAAAAAACAGACAGATATATAATTATTGATCTCCTGGAACCTTTAAAGCCTACAAAAACCGAATGAAAATTTTAATGATCAGATCACAAGGTCCTTTATCGAAGATTCGACTGAAAGGAGAATTGAGATGAAGATTCTTATGCTCACTCCATATCTGCCTTTTCCCGATTCTTCCGGGGGTCAGATTCGTTCGTATAATTTGATTAAAGATCTAAGTAAAAAGCATGAGATCATACTTTTTTCATTAATTAAAGATGATTCGGAGAGGAGATTTATTCCGGAGTTAACTAAATACTGTTCAAAGGTCCGGGTTTTCAAGAGATCGAAATCACCCTGGACGTTAAGAAATATTTTGCTTACTGGCCTTGGACCTTATCCGTTTTTAGTTATCCGCAACCTTTCTCCTCAGGAAAGTAAAGCTGTAAAGGAAGAAATAGAGAGTGTCCATTATGACTTAATTCATGCGGAAACTTTTTATGTAATGCCGCACATTCCCAAGACTAATATACCCATTTTGCTGGTTGAACAGACGATTGAGTACCTTGTATACAAACATTACGTGGAAGGGTCGAAAAATTTCCTGGTTAAATGGCTTTTTTCTGTCGACGTTGCCAAACTGCGTTTCTGGGAAACGAAATTCTGGAAAAAGGCTGATAGGGTAGTTGCCGTCTCGGAATCGGATAAACAGGAAATGTTAAAACTGGTGCCAGGTCTTGAAGTGAATTTGGTGCCGAACGGGGTTAATCTTGATTTTTTCGAAGAGAAAAAAAATTGGTCGACGAAAAATCCAAAAATTCTTTTTATTGCGAATTTTAAATGGTTGCAAAACGTGGAGGCTGCAGAGCTACTTTTGGATGAAGTTTTTCCATCAATTCATAAAAAAAATCCCGATGTTAAAGTTTGGATAGTGGGACAACATATACCAAAAGAAATCATGTTGCGTAAGTCGCAGAACGTTATAGTGGACGATTTAAAAGAAGACGACCAGGAGGGAATAAAAAAGGCTTACTACAAATCCTCTGTGTTTGTTTCCCCCTTGAAAGGGCCGGGTGGAACGCGGTTGAAACATTTAGCCGCCATGGCCGCCAAGTTGCCTCTAGTGACCACTTCAGTCGGGGCGGAAGGTTTGGAGGCAACCGATGGGAAGGAGATTATCATCCGGGATAATCCCGAAAAGATGGCAGAAGCTGTTTTGGAAGTATTGCAAGATGAAAAACTGGCAAAAAGAATCGCTGAAAACGCAAGAAAGCTGGTTGAGGAAAAATTCAGTTGGTATAAAATGGGAGAGTATTTGGACGAAATATATGAAAAAACCGGAACTTTCAGTAATAATTCTTAATTACAACACAAAAGAACTTTTGGAGGATTGCCTTAATTCGGTTAAGGCACACATGAATGAAGTTCCGATGGAAGTGATAGTTTCGGACAATTCCTCAACTGACGGAAGCCCCGATATGGTCAGGAAAAAGTTCCCTTGGATTAAATTTACCGAGGGGCCGAATGCGGGTTTTTCCATTGGCAACAATCGTGCCAGGCCTCTGGTTGAGGGCAAGATGGTTCTTTTTCTTAATCCCGATACAGTTGTTCATAAAGATGTTTTTCTAAAAACTGTTAAGTATTTAAAAGACCACCCTGAAGTCGGGGCAGTTACCTGCAAATTGGTTTTACCGAGCGGTAAGATGGATAAAGATATCAGACGAAGGTTTCCGACTCCCTGGATTGCATTTCAACATTTAATTTTAAAAAGGAACAAAAATTATTGGTATGAAGATATACCGGAAAACGAAACACATGAGGTTGAAGCGATTCAGGGCGCCTTCTTTTTAACCTGGAAGAAAATACTGGATAAAGTAGGTTGGTTTGATGAAAATTATTTCTTTGACGGGGAAGACGTAGATCTTTGCTATCAAATCCACCAAGGCGGCTATAAATTGATTTATTATCCTGAAACGGAAGTAACCCATCTAAAAGGAGTGACTAAAGGTAAAGTGGCAAAATGGAAATATAAAGTTACTCCTCAACAAAGAAAAAAGCTCAGACTTGCGGGTGTTGCTTCCATGGAACGGTTTTTCAAAAAAAATCTGTGGAATAAATATCCTGTGGCTTTTGATTACTTTGTTGTATTTGGAATAAATATGTTTAAGATTGTCAGATACATCAAAGTGGCCGTACTTTCTTCATATTAATAACATTATCTGCTCATTGGATATCGCAGTTTCCCCGAAGGGATAATGTTATAATAGGTTCAATTCCTCCCTGATAAATATCAGGGTGTTCTTGAAGTCTATTATGAAAATTCTAATCGACGGACGTTTATATGGTTTGGAAAATGCAGGGTTAGGCAGATATTTAATGGGTCTTATCGATGAACTTTCTATTCTTGATCGTAAAAATGAGTATGTGATACTTCTCCGTAAGAAGTATTATGACGGCCTCAATCTGCCGGATAATTGGAAGAAAATATTAGCCGATTTTCGTCACTACAGTTTCGCTGAACAAATAAAAATCCCGGGTTTGATAAAAAGGGAAAATCCTGACATTACCCACTTTCCTCATTTTAATGTCCCTCTTCTTTATAGAGGGAAATATATTGTGACCATACACGATATGTTGATGCATAAGTTTAATGGTCTTTCAGCAACGACCCTATCCGGACCTTTATATTTTTTCAAACAGTTGGTTTACAGATTTGTTTTTGCTGTTGCGGTTACCGGGGCAATGAAAATTATAGTTCCGTCAAATGCTGTAAAAGATGATTTACTCAGTCATTATAAGATTGAATCTAGAAAGATAGAGGTGGTATATGAAGGCTGAATATTTTGTATATGTAGGCAATGCATATCCACACAAAAATTTAGTAAGACTTATTCAAGCCATTGTCTTTATGAATAAGAAAATGAACACCAAAATCGAGCTCAAAATTGCATCATCGAGGAACGTTTTTACTCAAAGATTACAATCGGAAATAGACAGTCAAAATGCGGGTAAATATGTTACTCTATTAGGATTTGTTTCAGATAACGAACTTGTCAGTCTATACAAAAATACCATCGGGTTTGTTTTTCCTTCACTTTCTGAAGGTTTTGGCTTGCCGGGGATTGAAGCCATGAGAGCAGAGACTTTGGTTCTCGCTTCAGATATTCCTGTTTTTAAGGAAATCTATAAAGATAACGCAATTTATTTTGATCCGTTGGACTTTACATCTATAGAAAAAGCCATGGAAGATGTCATGAATATGGACACACATTTGCGTGAGGAAAAGATCGGTAAAGCCAAAAATTTTGTAAAAAGCTACTCCTGGGCTAAAATGGCGAGAGAAACATTGAATATTTATGAAAGTTGCAATAGTTTACGATCGGGTAAATAAATGGGGAGGCGCTGAACGTGTTCTTCTTGCCCTCCATGAAATTTTTCCCGATGCTCCTCTATATACGTCAGTCTATGATCCCAAAAATGCTCCTTGGGCAAAGGTCTTTCCGGAGGTTAGACCGTCTTTTTTGCAAAAGATACCATTGGCACGTTCCAATCATGAATTTTTAGGAGCTCTAATGCCCATAGCTTTTGAATCCTTTGACTTTACCGGTTTCGATACCGTTATATCAGTCACAAGTGAGGCGGCTAAGGGGATTAGAACAAAACCGGGAACTCTGCATATTTGTTATTGTTTAACACCTACCAGATACCTTTGGAGCAGTAAAGATTTTTATTTCAATAGTCCTCCGAGTAAGTTCGGCTTCATTCCTTTTTTTAAAAACCTTTCAGTTCCTTTTATTAACTATTTAAGAAATTGGGAGATGGCTGCGTCTCAAAGACCTGATAAAATTGTGGCTATCTCGACAGAGGTTAAAGACAGAATCAGAAAGTATTACCATCGGGATGCAGATATTATTTTTCCTCCCGTAGGGAGTATATCTGCGAGTAAAAAAAATACGGTAAGGCCAAGGAGCCGAAAGTATTATTTGATTGTTAACAGACTGATCCCCTATAAAAGAGTTGATCTGGCAATAGAAGCTTTCAATAAGCTTGGTTATCCTTTACACATTGTCGGGTCCGGCAGTGAAGAATTAAAACTCAAAAAAATCGCTGGAAGCAATATTAAGTTTTTTGGACAGGTAAATGACCAGAAATTGAAAGATCTGTATTTGGGTGCAAAGGCTCTTATAATGCCGCAAGAAGAAGATTTCGGCATTGTTGCTGTTGAGGCTCAAGCTTACGGGGTCCCGGTAATTGCTTATAAAAAGGGTGGGGCAGTTGATACTGTGATTTCTGATAAAACGGGTGTATTTTTTGAAGAGCAAAATGTCGAAAGTTTGACGGATGCAATAAAAAGATTTGAAAAAATGCAGTTTGTAGTTGATAATCTATTTACAAATGCCAAAAGATTCTCGTTTGAAGCCTTTAAGTCAAAAGTTCTTAATCAGATATTCGGCAGTAATCAAATATAAAAATATATGATTCCGGTAATTATTTGCGGGGGTTATGGTACAAAACTTTGGCCTATTAGCCGTAAGCATAAACCAAAACACTTTCTTCCGCTTATCGGAGAAAAATCTTTGTTTCAGATTAACTATGAAAGTTTGAGAACAAAATTTAAACCCGAGGAAATCTATGTTTCTACCAATATTGATCAGTCCGCCTTAGCTCAAGAACAGGCTCCGGAAATTCCCCTCGCCAACTTTATAATTGAACCAGAAATGCGTAATCAAGGACCGGCGACGGGTCTTATTGCAGCTTTCCTCTTCAAAAAAGGCCTTGCCGATGAACCTTTTATGCTTGTTCAAGCAGATGATTTACGTGAACCTACAGAAGATTTTATCAAAACCATAATGGTTTGCGATTCACTGGCCCGGAGGGAAACAAAATATATAACCGGAGGACTTAAGCCCGACTATCCCGTTATGGGTGTTGACTACTTGGTTAAAGGAAAAAGAGTAACTCCTGAAAATGAAATAGGTGTATTTGAGGTGGCGGAATTTATATGGCGCGGCACAAAAGAGCAAACAGAGGAACTTATCAAAAAAGGCAGTGCCTTAATACACACTAATCATACTTGTATGACTCCGCGCAATTTACTTAATATGTTAAAGAAATATAAACCCGAGTGGTATGAGCCGCTGATGAACATTGTTAACGGAGCGGACATGAAGACAGAATTTGTTAAAATGCCCCCCGGACCACTTGAGGACGTTACGCAGCAGGTTTACGCCGCCGGAGAGGCACTGGTTGTTGAACATCCGTTTAAGTGGATCGATATCGGCACGTTTGAATCATTGGATAAATATTTGAGAGAGAGAGGACTTTACAAAGCTACGGAAAATATTGTGGACCTTAACGGCAAAAGTAATTTTGTTAAGCTGGATGATCCCAACAAAATTGTGGCCCTTATCGGAGTTGATAATCTGGTGGTGGTGGATACAGGTGATGTGTTACTTATTTGTCAGAAGAGCCAAACAGGTCAAGTGGGTGAAGCGCTTAAGGAGGTCAATAATAGAAAGTTGGCTCTGACCTGAGCCTCATATTTATGCTTTACTACTTTGTAAAAAGATTGATAGACATTGTCCTGTCGATATTTTTAATCATTCTTTTTTCTCCCATAATGCTTCTTACTGCGCTAATAATTAAAATCACCTCTCCCGGCCCGGCACTTGTCGAAAAAACAAATTCGCATATGAAACGTATCGGTAGGGGTGGAATAATCTTTAGACTTTATAAATTCCGTTCGATGCCGGTTAATTCCGACTCAATCCTGACCAGCGACCCGAGATTTAAGAAACTCTTTCGTGAGTGGAAGAAATCTAATTTTAAATTACACGAAGATCCCAGGGTTACAAAATTCGGCAGGTTTATCAGAAAGTATTCGATTGATGAAATGCCGCAACTTTTCAATGTTCTTAAAGGGGAAATGAGTATTGTAGGGCCGCGTCCTTACCATGTTCAGGAACTTGAAGAACAGCAAAAAGTTTATCCCGATACAAGAAAATATGTTATAGAGACTCAGACTGTAAAACCCGGGATTACCGGACGATGGCAGGTTACGGGAAGGAGCAATATAAATTTTGACCGAAGAATAAAAATGGATGCTGAGTATGCCAGAAAAAAATCTCTCTGGACCGACATAGTTATTATTTTTAAAACCCCAGTCGCCATGATTAGCGGTGTCGGCGCCGTATAAATTGTTGTATTATAAAACAATGCCGAATGAGAGTGTTGAACCGCCCAAAATTGACGAAACTTCAGTTCTAATTCCAAAGATAGACATTACTGAGGACGGCGTTCCCCGGCGGACAGATCAGCCAACCAATCAAACTTTGAATAATTCTTCTAAAAAACCGGATCATAAAAAAAGGATCTGGTTGTTTCCTGTGGGGATAATAATTGCTTTCTTGTTTTTTAACCTGATTTCAGGTCTGCTTTTGTATCAAAAAGCTAAGGTGTTGCTTACGGATATAGGTAAGCTCACGGATTCGGCAAAGTCTCAGGATCTTGTAAAAATTAAAATAGAGATTGAAAGGACATTAAGTACTCTGAACGGATTCGGTTCAACGTATAAACTGATTGCCTGGGAAAAATTTATTCCCTTTGCCGGACCATATATCGGTGATGCCGGCCATGCCATTAAAGCGGGGCAGGCAGGTCTTACTGCGGGGGAAACAGTCTTGACGACAGCTGCGCCATACGCAGACCTATTGGGATTAAAGGACGGTTCCGGAAGTGGCACGTTGGTCAAAACTGGAACACAGACAACTCAAGATAGAATAAATTTTGTGGTCAGTACGATCCCGGGTATTATTCCACAGATAGATTCAATATCGAGTCAGGTCAAGATAGTCCAAGACGAGTTATCGCAAATTAATCCTGACAGGTATCCGGATAATTTTCAGGGAAAACCGTTAAAGTCCCAAATACAAAATGCCCAAAGTTTGGTTAGCGAAGCGTCAACCTTTATTGTTAACGGAAAACCTTTTTTACAATCAGCGCCCTACATGCTTGGTATGGATTCCCCCAGAACATATCTCGTTCTTTTCCAGAACGATAAGGAACTTAGACCCACAGGGGGGTTTATGACTGCCTATGCGATTATGAAAGTTGATAAAGCTAAGTTTACGCCTATTTCAAGCAGCGACATTTATACCTTGGACGCCATTTATAAACCTTCCATTCCGGCCCCTGCCCCAATTGTTCAATATATCAAAGGACCTTACATTTTATCCCAGAATTGGAGACTCAGAGATATGAATTGGTCACCCGATTTTGCAACCAGTATGCAAACCATGGTTCCCGCAGCAGAAAAGGCCGGAATTGGTCAGATTGACGGTGTAATTGCGGTGGACACTCAGCTTCTTGTAAATTTGCTTACCGTAATAGGTCCGATCGGAGTTCCCGGATTTGGAAACTTCAGTACAGCTATAAATCCAAAATGTAATTGTGCCGACGTTGTTTACCAGCTTGAATCTTTTGCCGATGTGGAAGGGCCGATTATTTGGGATCCTTTAACCGGGAAAATCATTCAAAGGCCCCCGAATTCTGACAATAGAAAGAAAATAATCGGACCTTTAATGAATTCTATAATGGCAAATGCTTTAGGTCAGCCCAAAAATAAACTTTCGGATTTGGCACAAGCCGTATTTACGTCATTAATTCAGAAACATGTTCTTTTCTATATGCTTGATACGAATACGGAAGCAGCTGTCTCGGATTTTGGTGTTGGGGGGAGAATCGAAGATTACAATGGCGACTTCCTGCATATTAATGATGCAAATTTAGGCGGCCGTAAGTCTAATCTTTATGCGACCGAAGAGGTCGAACAGGATATTCAGGTTGCAGGAGACGGAAATGTCACTAAAACCGTAATAATCACATATAAAAATCCTCAAAGTCAGGATGGTTGGCTTAATTCGGTTTTGCCTACATGGGTGAGGGTTTATGTACCGAAAGGAAGTCAGTTGGTTACCTCCGAAGGACTTGAGGCCAAAACTGATCCTTATGAAGATTTGGGGAAAACTGTTTTTGCCGGGTATTTCCAGTTGAGACCGGAAGGTGTTTCAAAGGTTACTTTTAAATATACGTTACCGTTTAAAGTTTCCGGACAGTACAATCTTCTCATTCAAAAACAGCCGGGGACCGACGGCTTTTTGTATACAGTAAATCTCGGCAAGCACTCAGAAGAATTTTATTTAAAAACTGACAAGGAGTTAAAGATAGGATTGTAGATTATAGATTAAAGAATGTAGAATGTTCGGATGAAACCCCACAGTTACACTTCGGAGGGAATTATTCTCACAAGACGTAATTTTGGAGAAGCCGATAGAATTCTTGTACTTTTTACGAAAGATTATGGAAGGATCAGCCTTCTTGCCAAAGGAATACGCCGCCCCAAAAGTAAAAAGCGTGGTCATGTAGAAGTTTTTAATAAAATTAAATTTCAGGCAATTTCCGGCCGGGGCCTGGATTTGATTATAGAGGCGGAGGTAACAGAGGATTTTAGTGAAATAAGAACCAGTCTCAAAAAAATTTCTCTGGCCTATTATTTGATGGAGGTTATCGGAAGAATTACCCATGAAGGTGAGGAAAATGCCGATGTCTATAATTTGCTTTTCGATTCGCTTCAAAAACTTAAGTCTACAAAAATGCTCAAGAAATTACGACTGAATTTTGTTACGGAACTACTTATAACCATGGGCTATTGGCCGCGCGAAAGGGTACTTACTTTCCCGGATGAAAAATTGGAAGAAGTTATAGAACGCCAGATTTATTCGGAAAGAGTGGGAAAAAGGATGTTAGAAAAGGCTGACAATTAAAAAGATGATTAAGTTGATAAGAACTATACTTCCTCCAGGAGCCAAATCAAAATAAAAAGAAACAACAACCCCGCTTAGAACGCAGAATATAGATAAAGCCTGCGCAATTAAAATTGTTGGAATAAACGATTTCTTAAACTGTAGAGCTGTAAGAATTGGAATAATAAGAAGAGCTGAGATGAGTAAAATTCCGACAATCGGAATTGCCAGTGAGATTGTAATTGCAGAAAGAATAATAAAAATTGTGTTTATTAAATTTACATTTATCCGATCAACCCTGGCTGCGTCTTCATCAAAAGTAATAAATAACAGTTTTTTATACAAGATGGCGATCGAAATAACCACAACAAGACTCAAAATAATTACTGTATAAATATCGCTTTGGGTAACCGTGGCGATGCTACCGAACAGATAATTAAAAAGAGTGGAATTAAATCCGTGGGAAATGCTTATTAAAATTACGGCGACAGCTAAACTTCCGGACAAAAATAACGCCAGAGCACTTTCTCCGTACACCTTTCTTGAAAGCCTTAATTTTTCTATTACAATTGATGAAAAAGTTGTGGCTCCAATTGCCGTCAAAAGTGGATTGATATTTAAAAGCAGACCTAATGCGATCCCAGCCAGGGATACGTGAGAAAGAGTGTCTGCTATTAAAGAATAGCGTCTGAGAACCAGAAAAATCCCGATTATTGGTGCAACCACGGCTATAATAATTCCGGCAATTAATCCCCGTACAACAAAATCGTATTGAAATAGGTTAATCATTCTGGAAAGTGATGTATAAATTTAACTCCGTGCTCTTCCTTTACAAATTCAGAAGCGTTTCCATAAAAAACTAGACCCTGGTTTATGGCAGCAATCTCTGTTGCCTCTTTTGTGATAACGTCGACATCGTGTGAGATTATTACAAGGGTAATTCCCATTTCCTGATTTAATTTCTTAAGTAATTTATAAAAATCCTTTTGTGAGGCCTGATCAATTCCACTTGTGGGTTCATCCAGAAATAAAATCTCGGGTTTTTGGGCTAAAGCGAGCGCAATAAAAACTTTTTGCAACTGCCCTCCGGAAAGTTCTCCAATCATTTTGTTTTTTAAATCAGTAATTTCTACATCCTCCATTGCTTTTAGCGCAGACTGCTTATCGGTGCCCATATTCACGACTTCGCCTACGGTTATGGGAAATTTAGTATCAATGTTGCTGGCTTTCTGACCAACATAGGAAACATTTTTGGAAAACACTTTAATACTACCGGTTTTGACCTCTAACAGATTTAAAATCAATTTAATTAAAGTGGTTTTACCTCCACCATTTGGCCCGACGATTCCGATATAGTCACCCTTGTGAATATTTAGATTAATATCTTTTAAGACTAAACTGCTTCCATACGAAAAAGATACATCCTTAATCTCAATAATGTTTTTACTGTGGTCTGGGATCATATTATTTACACTCAAGCGCGACCCTTAGATTATGAAGGTTTTGCTCCATGACAGTCAAATAGTTTGCTCCGTGCGATAAAGCGTCGGGGGTAAGACCTTCCAGGGGATCAAGAACAAGTGTCTGGGCGCCGACCTCGGTTGCAATAGTTTGCGCAAGCTTAGGGCTTACCAAACTTTCAAAGAAAATATATTTTATATTGTTCGTTTTGGCAAAGTTGGAAATGTCTGCTAATTGTTTAAGTGAAGGTTCTGCATCGGGGGATAGCCCCGCAATAGGGATTTGTGTAAGGCCGTATTCTGTAGCCAAGTAGCCAAATGCGGCATGAGAGGTGATGATATCTTTTTTCTGACAGCCAATGAGCCCCGTTTTATAATCTTTATCCAAATTGTTTAAGTCATTGATTAGTTTATTGGCGTTTGCTGTGAAGTAATTTTTATAGGTCGGATCAATATGATTAAATTCATTAAGAATTGTCGTGACTTGTGTTTTGGCGAGTTTTGGACTTAACCAAATGTGCGAATCTACCGAATATATACCATCTTCATCAATTACTTTTTGCGTAAAGAGGCCGGCTCCGGCTATAAGAACTTTTGTGTTTGTACCTTTCAAATCATTCTGAATTTTTGAGCCCCAGGGTTCCACTGCTCCGTTTAGAATTAAGAGTTTACTTGAATCAATCTTAACGATATCACCCGAACTCGGTTCGTAATCGTGGGGTTCGCCGCCCGCAGGAGTTATATTGGTGACTTCTGTTTTATTCCCGCCGATTTGACTTGCAAAGAAATAATAAGGATAAAAAGAAGCTGTTACCTGGAGTTTTTGTGAAGTGTCTTTTGTTTGACCAAAATTTTTAACCGCAAAAAATATTCCTATCGAGAATCCTAGAATAGACAATAATAGAATAACGGTTTTTCTCATTTCGGTGTGCAGTTGTTACAGTATCCAAAAAATTCCAAATCATGTCTCAGAACCTCAAATCTTTGATTTTTTTTGATCCTCGATTCTTCCCATTCCAAATTTTCATCAAAACTTATATCCTGAACGCTTTTACACCTGAGACAAACTAGATGGTGATGATGTTTGAGTTCCTTAAGCTCATACCTTTTTGTTCCGTCGCCGAAATCGACTTCTTGAATAAGTTCATTTTTCAGTAAAAATTCTAATTCCCTATATGCTGTAGTTTTATTAATATTGACTTTCTTGACCAAAATTTCTGCGGTGATAGGGGAGGGGGTGGTACAGAGAATTTGAATTATTTTAGTTCTAGCCGGGGTAAGACGTTTTTTCTTATCTTTCAGCCCTTGGATTAATATTTCCGATTTCATCTTTTATATCATATGCAACTAAGTTGCGTTTGTCAAGAGAAGATCAGAAAATTTGGAATAATACTCGTTTATCGGATACAATAATCACTATGTCACAAACTTTGTTTGAAGTATTTTTTGATACAGAAACGAAGAAGTTTTTTGATGATATAGAGGGCTATGATCCGGCTAAACTTGGCGTCTCTATTACTTCTGTCTACTCGCGCACTCTCGACGACAACCTAAACGAGGTTGACGGCAAAATGCAAAGTTTTTGGGAAAAAGATTTTCCCGAAATGTTCAAACTTTTTGAAAAGGCAGATAGAATTGTGGGTTTTAATTCAATCAGCTTTGATATTCCGGCCCTTTCGCCTTACCTTCCGGTTCATTGGCCAAAACTAAAACATTTTGATATTTTGTCCGAAATCAAAAAAGTTGAAGGTAAAAGAATGTCGCTTGACTCGATAGCAAAGGCAACATTGGGGGCAAAGAAAAATGATAGTGGGGTTAACGCGATTAAGTATTGGGCCGCGGGGGATCCCGAAAGTTTAGCCAAACTTAAAAAGTATTGTGAAATGGATGTAGAAATAACTAAAAATATTTACGATCACGCACTTAAAAACGGAGTTTTGAAATACATTGATTTTTGGAACGAAACCCATGAAATAAAACTCGATTTTTCCTATCCAATACCAGAACAGACTATCCAAAACAGTTTGTTTTGAATATAATCGACTTATGAGTGAAAGTGTTGGAGTACTACTGAGTCCTAGGCAAACACTTGTTACATCAGAGATTAGTGGTCAGGCTTTTGATAAAATTGAGGGACATATCGCTTCTATCAGACAAAAGAGTAGCATGGAAATTAGTGAGCTGGTAGATCCGATATTAACATGGGAGGGTTTATATGAACAAAAAGTTTCTCCACAGGAGTTTGCCGCCTTGCAAATTCTAAGTTCAGTACTGGAAACGATTAAATATGTTTCGGCTCATCACGAAAGAACCCCTTATGCCGCACTCGAGCAGGCGGTAGAGACCGAACATGACGTTCTTCAAACAGTTTTCCAGAATTTAAAGAAAGACGGTAGGCCTAACGCGTCAATAGTAAGGTCGTTTGGAATTGTAACCAATGTATTTAAGGATTTTTTAAACCTTGACACAATGAAGGTCAAAGATAGTGTTTATGACCAGATGTATTATTGGCAGGGATTAATGGGAACGGCCACGGCAGCGTTTATGTTTAAGGAGTTGGGGTGGGAAATCAGATTACCGCCGGCTAGGGCGGATATTGAAAACGAAGTTGATTTGATTGTCAAAAATGCTAAAGGTGATATTTATACAGTCGACATAACATCAAAGGTAAATATGAATGATGGCTTGTCCGGGTGTTTCAGAGCTTCGGTTAGAGAATCTAACCCGGCAGCAAAGAAATTGATTAACGGTTTATCCGGAACAATTCGGATAAATGTTCCGCCCGTTCGAACGCAAGAAGCAGATGATTTCTACGAGAACAAGATAACCGGATATCCAGGTGAAAAAGGGTTAACAGCATTAAAAAATATTTTGATTTATGCCTAAAGACCAAAACATACAATTTGATGATTTAGAAAAACTTGGAGAGTCAAAAGGCGAGCAAAAAACCTTTTCCGAGGAAGAACTTATAGGAATTCTTAGTGATAGGGAGAAACTAGCTGCGGTATACAAAGAAAGTGGTGTCGATTTTCTAAGGATTTTATTTGATAAATTGGCCATGTCAAAAGAGTTCAGAATTAAAGCCATCGAGATTTTGGAACAGATAAATCAAAAACCGTAATACACTATTCTAATTTTTCCTCCTGAGGCTAATGAGGGTTTGGAGTGCTAAATCTTGTTCCGCGTCTTCTATAGTGGGTGTACCTTCTTCTTTTATATCGTTAAGCGCTTGACAGCTTTCGGAGATCTCAGATTTATTTATGCTTTGACTGTTGGCAAAAGGGCAGCAGCCTTCATAAATACACCTGGGTTCAGTTGAAAAACCCATTAATCTTAAATCCACACCAAACAATTCGCATGACATATGATCAGGATTATACCACAACTTTTACTTCTCGTCTTTCTCAGCCTGCATTGCCTCCTCTTTGGTTTTGTGAATTGTTCCGTCCGGATGGTGTGCCGGTGAATAAATCGTGTAAAGCTTTAGTTCTTTTTCTTTCGACGCGTTGATGATGTTGTGATAATTTCCTGCGGGAACAATCACACAATCTCCGGAACTTCCCTCAAACTTTTCATCCGAAATTATTGCCTGCCAATCTCCTTCCTCGAATCTTAAGAATTGATCATTGTCGGGGTGAACCTCCATACCTATTTCTTCACCCGGCTTAAGGCACATCAAAACCAGTTGAGAATGTGGTGCCGTAAAAATTACATGCCTGAAAAATGTATTTGCGATTGTGTCCTTTTCTAAATTTCCTTTGTATCCTGCCATATTTATCACCTCCAATCCTTTCCTACATTGTATACTAATTATGCAGTGAAATTTATCATCAAATTGGTTTTGACAATTATTTTTATCCCGGTTTTTTTGATTTTTATATTGGCTATAAATCTTAGATTTCAAATTTTAGCCCCTTCTTTTTGGGAAAAAGTATTTATTTCCGGAGATGTTTATACAAAACTTTCCACGTCAATAAATGAAAATTTGGAATCTGAGGCCGTTATAGAAGGAGGAAAACCCGGCGATGTAAATATATTAACGGATCTTATCTCACCGGAAAATTTGCAGGACGCGATCAATAAAAATATAAATAATTTTTTAGAATACGCGAACGGAAAAACCGGAGAAATTGTGGTTTATATTCCGGTAAGCAAAATTCCCAAAGCTTTTCTTTCAACAAGCTTTAACACGGTTAAAGAGCAAATGAGCTTGTCTGATCTGATTAAAGAATTTAATATATCCGGGATATCTGCCGCTCAAATCCAAATGATCTCCCATTTGGGAGAAGCAGCCTGGCTCATACTTTTATTCTCTGCTTCACTGGTGGTTTTAATACTATGTTTGCTTTACCTTTGTGTAAGTCCGGGTAAAAGATTAGTAGCTCCGGGTTTAGCCTTAATATTATCAGGGTTAACGGAGCTGTCGATATATTTTATGGGAACATTTGTAGGATCAAATTTCGCGGGAAATTTGGTGGGTATATCGAATGTAGGTGATTCCCTGATCGGTATCATAGTGCCTCCGATTTTAAAAGGCCTTTTTAATTTATGGCTTCCGAATGCTATCGGTGCAATAGTTTTTGGTACTGTATTGCTATTTATTAAAAAATCGGGCTATATCAGGAAACCTAAATAACATCCTCCGCAAACCGGAGTTTGCGGTTCCCCCGTGAGGGAGGATGATATACCACGTTCAATTCCTCCACAAAATCAAAATTTTGTGGTATCCTTGAATCTGCTATGAAATATTTTATTGTAGTCTTTGTCACCGCCATCTTGGTGTTTCTGGGTGCAACAATTTATTACAAAGGTCTCCCTAATTTTTCAGCTCCAACCGGTGTTTCAGTTACTACTCAAGAAGCAATGCCGACTCCGACTTCCGCACCATCTCCGTCTCCTATCGATGAAACTACAGCCATCGTAAATGCGGTTAAAGCTGCGTTGGTTGCCGAGCACGGTCAGGATGCGGCAAGTCTTAACGTTACCGTTTCAAAAATCGAAGGTGATTATGCCAAAGGGAGCGCTTCTGCACAAGCGGGTGGCGGGATGTGGTTTGCTGCAAAAGTAAACGGAATTTGGAAGCTTGTATGGGACGGAAACGGACAAATTAATTGTTCCGATATTGCCCCCTATCCTGCATTTCCAACAGATATGATTCCTGAATGTTGGGACACAACCACGAATAAGGTTATCACGCGTTAATATGGTCCCGGACAAATATTCGGCAACTTGGGTTTCTCATTCTTCAATTTCAGATTTTTTAAAATGCCCCAGAAGCTACTTTTTGCGTAATGTTTATAAAGATCCGCGAACCGGACATAAAATGACAATTGCATCGCCCCCGTTAGCTCTTGGTCAGGCGGTTCATGAGGTAATTGAATCTTTGGCGTCTCTTCCGACGGAAGAAAGATTAAAAATTTCGCTCGTTAAAAAATTAGATCCTATCTGGTTGAAAGTTACGGGCAAAAAAGGAGGTTTCAGGAGTCATGAGGTAGAGCGGGAGTATAGAGGACGGGCCAATCAGATGCTTATTAATTTGCAGGAAGATCCCGGCCCGATCGCAAGACCGGCTATAAAGATTAAATCGAGTATTAATCTTCCGAATTATTGGCTGTCAAGTGAGGACAATATCATTCTTTGCGGCAAAATAGACTGGCTGGAATATGAGGAAGGCAGCGACTCTGTCCGCATAATTGATTTCAAGACCGGGAAAAACGAAGAACCTGAAGATTCGCTTCAACTGCCGATTTATCTTTTACTTGCTACAAACACTCAAAGCAAAATAGTATCGGGTGTGTCTTACTGGTATTTAGATAGAGACGACGGTCTTACCGAAAAGAAATTACCTGATTTGAAAGAATCATACGGAAAAGTTTATAAAATTGCCAAAAGAATGCAGCTGGCCAGAAAAATTAACCTTTTCAAATGTCCCAAAAACGGATGTTATGCATGCAGACCTTATGAACGGATTCTAAAAGGAGAAGGGGAGATGGTTGGGGTGAGTGACACCAGACAGGATATCTACAGCTTGAATGACTAATTACTAATTTCTAATTACTAATAAATTCACCAAATTACAATTACAAAATTAGTTATTAAGAGAGGATGAAATATAATTCTTAATTCCCGAGAAATCAAAATTTCCCGCTTTGGGTGTCAAAATGTACTGACCGTCAGAACTTTTTCCCTCATTCAATACATTAGCAGTGGTAAGTTGAATTTGGTTTATCTTATATTTTCCCGGTTCTCCAAATACGTTAAGTAGAGTTTTTATTGTTCCGGCCGTCAAATCAGTTTTGACAATCATGGAAAGAGTGTTAATAGTGTCATCAAGTTTGCCCAAAGACTTTAGTGATACAAGTTTGTTTTCAATTCCAATCAATACCGCAAATTGTCGGAGACTTCGGGCAAAATCACTATCACCATGACGCGAGCGGACAAATTTAAGCGCCGTAGTTCCATCGAGATTTGCAGAACCTTTATCAAAATGCAAATGTTCGTAACGGCAGGTAAACTGAGTTTCAAGTTGATAGCCTGAATATTTGGCTTTAAGAGCATTAATTTGATCTTCGGTTATGCCGCAGGTGTTATTTTCCTGACCGGTGACCGGATAAAAGGAGTCGTCAAAAGTTACGGGGACCTGTACCGTAACTCCCCCGAAATCGTCAACTAATTTTATAAACCCTCCGAAGTCTACTGAAACAAAATAATCAATATGCTGACCGGTTATATTTTGGATAGTGCCTCCCACGTTCTGGAAACCGTTTATGGAACCCTCGGCGTTAATTTTGCGATTTCCCGGAATCCAGAGATCTCTAGGGATAGAAATAAATGCGGCTTTTCCGGTATTTGTATCAACATGAATAATGATTATGCTGTCAGTTAAAAGCGCTCCGTCATGACCCGCGCCGCCATAGCCCAAGAAAAGCAGATTAAAGACACCTTTGGGATTTGTAATTGGCGCGGGAGTTGCTTTGGAATATGAAACCGGAGCGGGAGTTGAAGTTTCTGCAGGCTTCTTAACAAAAATTTTTGAGAAAGTTAATCCAAGATAAGAAATAACAAAACCCAAAATGAAAATACCGGACAAAATTAACCAAAGAAAAACTTTCTTCACCTTGAATATTATTATACAGGAGAGTTAATATTAAATATGGTAAAAATCTTGAAATATGTTTTATCTGTTGGAATTTGTTTAGCGGCAGGGGCGCTAGGTACAATTTTTACAATTTCATCAATACCAACATGGTACGCCCATTTAATTAAACCCTCCTTTAGTCCGCCGAATTGGCTTTTCGGCCCCGTCTGGACGATCCTTTATATTTTGATGGGTGTTAGCGTAGCCATCATTTGGTCGAAAGGACTTAAAGCTAAAAAAGTCAGAGAGGCGGTTTATCTGTTTATCATTCAGCTCTTCCTCAATGCCATCTGGACACCGATATTTTTCGGAGCGAAGGATTTATTTCTTTCCTTAATTGTTATCGGACTGATGTGGATCTTTATTCTCAAAACAATTTTGGCATTCGGCAAAGTGAATAAAACTGCAAGTTATTTGCTTTATCCCTATATCGCCTGGGTAAGTTTTGCCTCAATTTTAAATTTCTCCGTTTGGATATTAAATAAATAAATAATATAATCCTACTATATGGACCAAATGGAAAAAGTGGTTTCTTTGGCGAAGAGAAGGGGGTTTGTGTATCCGTCCTCTGAACTTTACGGAGGACTTGCCAATGTTTGGGATTTTGGACCTGCCGGGACACTTCTTAAAAACAACATCCGCGACCTTTGGCTTAAAAAATTTGTTCTAGACCGTGATGACATGGTTGTTATAGATGCAGCCACAATCCTCAAACCGGAAATTTGGTCCGCCTCAGGTCATCTAGCCGGTTTTAATGAAGCACTGATCGATTGTAAAGAGTGCAAAAACCGTGCCAGAGCCGATCATTTGATCGAAAACTTTATTCCTGATAAAAAGGTTGAAGGACTTCCGTTTGAAGAATTGGAAAAAATAATCGAAGAAAATAAAATTCCTTGTCCAAAATGCGGTAAATCTAATTGGACCAAAATCAGAAAGTTTAATCAGTTGGTTGAGGTTAAATTGGGGGTTTTGGAGGAAGGAAAAAATTTGGCATATCTTCGCGGAGAGATAGCTCAGGGGATATTTCTTAATTTTAAAAATGTACTGGACTCTACCCGCGTAAAGATTCCCTTTGGAATCGCTCAGCAGGGTAAGGCTTATAGAAATGAGATTACGATGGGACAATTTACCCACAGGTCTTTTGAATTCGACCTTATGGAATTTGAATATTTTATAAAACCTGAGAATTGGGAAGAGGTCTTTGAAAGTTGGAGAAAGGAAATGTGGGATTTTGCTTTGTCGCTTGGAATTAAAGAGGAAGATTTACGTTGGCGTGAGCATGAAGATTTTGAGAGGTCTCATTACTCTAAAAAAACCATGGACATTGAATATAAATATCCGTTTGGATTTAAAGAGATGTTTGGAATTGCTTATCGGACCGATTTCGACCTTAATAACCATGCCAAAAATTCAGGCAAGGATTTGAGTTATAGAGATCCGTTTACAAACGAAGTTTACATTCCCCACGTTGTTGAGCCGACTTTCGGACTTTCGCGTCTGACCGGAATTCTGCTTTTTAACGGATACTCAGAGGACGGAGAACGTGTAGTTTTAAAACTTGATCCCAAAATCGCCCCCTATAAAGTTGCGGTCTTTCCACTTTTGGCCAATAAACCCGAACTTGCAGACAAAGCCAGAGAAATCTATCAAACCTTAAAGAAAAATTTCATAGTAACCTGGGACGATAGGGGAAACATAGGTAAGCGCTATTTTGCCCAGGACGAAATAGGTACTCCATGGTGTGTGACTATTGATTTCCAATCGCTGGACGATTCGACTGTTACCGTACGCGACCGTGATACGGCAAAACAGGAAAGGATAAACATTGACAAACTTACCGAATACTTTCAAAATAAACTAGACAAGTGAAAAAATCTCTTCCCCTAATTTTCATAGGTGCGGGCTTGATAGCTCTCCTTCTCGTGGTTTTCTTTGTTGCTAAAGGAATGAAAGGCGGAACAGCTACTCCTACTCCTGAAGATGCAAACGTTCCGGATCTTCCTCAGGCCGAATGGCCGGTAGTTTCTCTTACTCCGACAAGTAATCCTCAGGTTTCGGGTTCTCTCGGTCATTGGTTGGATTTTAAGGTTCAAAAAATAAACGTTAGCGGCGCTGTCTCCATGGATTATGAGCTCGTCTATAACACCACTGATGGCGGACAACAAGGTGTTCCCGGTACAGTTAAACTTGACGGGACAGATATCGATAGGCCGCTTCTCATGGGATCGGAATCTTCGGGGAAGTACAGGTATGATGCCGGAGTGGAACAGGGAACAATGACTCTAAAGTTTAGAGACGCAAGTGGAAAGCTGATAGGGAAACTTTCAACCGATTTCCATTTACAAACAGGCATAACTACACTAACGTCGACAGACGGTAAATTTACATACGAATTAGACAAAATTGCCAAAAATGTATTTTTTGTAACAATGAAGACCTTCACTGATCCGGCCGCTTCCATGGTAGTGATTTCTCAAAACGGCTACTCAGTTTTTGCCTCAGACGGCAAACCCCACACAGGCAAAGTTGTGAGTCAGTAAACCTCATCAATACTGTTCTTTGTGAAAATCGTGAAGAAGGACTTGACATACTCGTGAAAACATTTAATAATGGTTACTAATGGTGGGAAATGGTGAGAACCATCTCAAACCACATCTGCCCGGATGAAAGAAAATGTTTGTTGGAACATATTTAGTCAGTGTGACTTCAGGAAAGAGAATATCTATCCCTTCAGTATTTCGTCAAAAATTAGAAAAATCAGTAATACTCGCCAAATGGTACGAGAATTGTCTTATTTTGGTTGGAACTGATTCTTGGAACGCACTTTTAGAACGATTAACCGGTGGCGAAAAGATAATAATAAAACCTATTAGGCAAACAGAGCATTTTATTTTCGCCTCTGCATATGAAATTGAAGTCGACGAGCAGGGAAGAATAGTTCTGCCGGATAGGTTGATTTCATATGCCAACCTTGGCGACCAGGTCTATTTTTTGGGTATCGGAGACAGGATAGAGATTTGGAACAAAGAAATCTGGGAGAAAATGGAAACCGAAGTAGCTACGGATGCGGCTGGTTATATCGAAAATTTAGCTGACAGAAATGGAAAGTAATTTACATGAATCGGTATTGGTCAGCGAAGTAATTGAAGCTTTGCACATTGAGAAAAATCTTAAATATATAGATGCGACGGTCGGAAATGGTGGCCACGCTTTGGAAATTTTAAAAACGGGGGGAAAAGTTTTGGGAATTGATTTGGACCCGAGGATGCTATCCATCGCAAAAAGACGTCTTGAAGCTTTTGGGCAGGAAAATTGTCGATTAATTAATAGTAACTTTACACAAATTGACAAAATTGCCCAAGATAATAATTGGACGCCGGTGAGTGGCATTTTGATGGATTTGGGTGTAACGAATCTGCATTTAAAAGATTTGGAAAGAGGATTTTCTTTTGAAAATCCGGAAGCACCACTGGACATGAGAATAGATCAGGAAACTCAGGGTGTAAAGGCGGCCGACCTTTTAAATGTTCTGAGGGATGATCAACTCAGAGAATTGTTTGAAGTAACTCTTGAACCCGGAGCGGCTAAGTGGATTAGCGGTAGAGTCATTCATTCGAGGGCCGGTAAATTAGTGGCAACCGTCGGAGATATGTTGGAAATTTGCGAGGGGTTAAAGACGGGTAAATCCGGGCTAAACGAAGCCACGTTGCCGTTTTTGGCGCTAAGGATCGCGGTTAATAGCGAACTGTCTAATTTGGAAGATGTATTACCAAAGGCATTCAATTTACTGGAAAAAGGCGGAAGGCTGGTAGTTATAAGTTTTCATTCCAGGGAAGATGCTATCGTCAAAGATTTTTTTAGAAAAATGAAAGTTAAAGGAGCAGAGATAGTTACTTTTAAACCGATTTTGGCCGGTGAAGAAGAGGTCGGAATTAATAGGAGAGCAAGAAGTGCGAAAATGCGGGTTTTGGAAAAATAATTATAAATAAAGTTATGAATAATTTAAAAAAATACATTTTAATAGGGTTTTGCGGACTTTTAGCCGCGTCATCGATATTGATGACCGTGGTATCTGCAACATCCGGCGCTGAGGTTTCCGATCTTCAAAAACAGGAAGCACTGCTTCTGGACGATAAAAGAAGCCTTGAAAATACTTTGGTTAAGACTTTATCGATTAATCAACTTCAGGAAAAAGGCAATGAATTGGGTTATGTGAAGCCGGCAAGTTTAGTTTATGTTGCTCCACCTGAAGCCGTAGCTAAACTTCCCTGAAAAAAATGCCTTTGAAAATTAGGATACTCTCAGCGTTTTTTTTGCTTCTTTTTGTGGCCCTTATTGGTAGACTATTTTATTGGCAGGTAATCAAAAGTGCCGAGCTATCCGATGAAGCCAAAAATCAATATAGTTTATCCCAAGTTGTGTCAGCACCGAGAGGAAATATACTCGCTGCTGACGGAAGCTATTGGGTGGTTCGGACGCAGTCTTGGTTAATCTGGGCTAACCCCCGTCAATTAAAAAAGTCTTCATCGGAAATTGCAAACCAACTGGCGCCTTTTTTTGTCAGTGATGTAACCGACAAGCAGGCACTTTTGCATGAAACGGTAAAAATTCAAGCTCTTCTTGATAAATCAGGTATAGCCTGGGTGGCTTTAGAACAGAAAGTAAACGACGATATTAAAAGAAACATCGAGGCTTTAAAGATTCAGGGAATAGGTTTCGATCCTCAGGAAGCCTCGTATTATCCTGAAGCGTCAGTCGCTGCCCAGATACTTGGGTTTGTCGGAAAAGACGATAAAGGTTCGGATATCGGATATTTTGGTCTTGAAGGATACTATGATCTTCCTTTAAGCGGTAAACCCGGTTTTGTCGGTGGACAAAAAGATGCATTTGGTGCGCCGATACTTTTGGGTGGAACAACTCAAGTTTCAGCGATCCCTGGTGTAGATTTACAAACAAATATTGATAAAAGGATACAAACTTTAATCGAGAGTGAACTTTCGCAAGGAATTGAGAAGTATGGGGCATCGGGGGGAAGCGTCACGGTTATGGACCCTGTAACGGGGAAGGTTACGGCAATGGCAAGTTTGCCGTCCTTTGACCCTGTAAACTATTCGGAGTACAACGACACTTTGTTCAAAAATCCCGTTATCTCAGATACCTTTGAGCCGGGTTCTATATTGAAAGTGGTTATTATGGCGGCGGGGTTGGATTCTAACGTCGTTCAACCGGATACAAAATGTGATATCTGCAGCGGGCCTCTGAAAGTTGATAAATATTTGATTAAAACTTGGAATGATAAATACCACCCGGATATATCAATGACAGATGTAATTGTAAACTCTGATAATGTTGGCATGTCGTTCGTGGGTCAAAAACTCGGAGCGGATAATCTTTATGATTATCTGCACAAATTCGGGATTGGGGTTAAAACCGGAATTGATCTTCAGGGAGAAACTGCCCCGAAACTTCGGGATAAGGGTACATGGAATGTTGTGGATCTCGCCACGGCAAGTTTTGGACAGGGGGTTGCAGTGACGGGAATAGAAATGGTCAGGGCAGTCGCAGCGATTGCAAACGGCGGTTATCTGGTAACCCCCGAGGTTGTAAGTTCTACACAGGGAGAGGGTTGGAAAGAAGAAGTTAAGTCTGAGCCTCCTGTTAGAATTATTAGTCAACAGGCTGCGGATGAAATCACCCAGATGATGGTAGACGCGGCAGAGAACGGAGAAGCCAAGTGGTGTAGAATTCCGGGCTTTAACGTGGCCGGTAAGACAGGTACGGCACAAATTCCGGTTTCGGGACACTATGACGCCACGAATACGAACCACTCATTTATCGGATTTGCGCCCGCGGACCACCCGAAATTTGTGATGCTTGTTACGTTAAAATCTCCGACTTCGTCACCGTGGGCTGCTGAAACCGCAGCACCACTCTGGTACTCGATCGCAAAAGACCTTTTTCCTTATTTGGGCATACAGCCTAGTCAGTGATACAATACGCTTAAGGCATGTCAAAATTCTTTGTTACAGGAGGCAAAAAACTTGAAGGAACCATCAAGCTTTCAGGCAATAAAAACGCTGCCCTGAAGCTCATCCCGGCGGCTTTATTGAGCGATTCTCCTTCGACAATAACTAATGTTCCTGATATTTTGGATGTGACTGTCATGCTTGATCTTATTACTAAGCTTGGCGTCAAAGTTAAAAGAGAGGATCACTCCGTCACAATCGATCCAAGAGGTCTTTCTTCATTTGATTTGGATCCGGATCTTTCGAGTAAGTTCAGAGCTTCGGTGGTTTTGGCGGCTCCTTTATTGGCCCGTTTTGGCAAAGCGGTTGTAACTCCTCCGGGAGGAGATCAGATTGGGGAAAGACTTCTCGATACTCACTTTGCCATGATGCAGAAAATGGGAGTAACAATCAGGCGGGAGGATGGGAGATATTTTTTGGATTGGAAAGAGAGAAAGTCCAGAGACATATTCCTCGACGAACCGTCTGTTACCGCCACTGAAATGGGGTTAATGATGGCCTCTTCCATGCCAGGTGAAATGAAAATTGATGATGCAGCGACCGAACCTCATGTTAGTGATCTTGCAAAATATTTGGTGAAAATGGGAGCAAAAATTGACGGTATCGGATCGAACGTTTTGAGCATTAGGGGCTCTAAACTAAAAGGAACGGATTATAAAACCTGCTCTGATCATATTGAAGGCGGAACTTTTGCAATTGCGGCAGCGATATCGGGGGGCAGGATTGAAATTGAGGATTTTAGGGCAAATGATTGTCCGATGATATTAAATTACCTTTCTTATATGGGAGTAAATTTTCAAGCCTCTGAAAATTCCTTAACGGTTTTACCCTCAAAACTAATTGCGTCCAGACCTAAATTCCAGACTAGGCCTTGGCCGGGTTTTCCCACTGATTTAATGAGTCCTTTTATAGTTCTTGCCACTCAAACCAGCGGTACGGTTGTTTGTCATGACTGGATGTATGAATGGAGAATGTTTTTTGTTGACGATTTAATTTCAATGGGAGCTAAAATTTTTATTGCAGATCCGCATAGAGTCATCGTTAGCGGCCCGACCCCGCTTCTTAGCGACAGACTTTTTTGCAAAGATATCAGAGCCGGTATTTCGGTTATCTTAGCGGCTCTGGTTGCTGAGGGGCGAAGTGAAATTGAAAACGTTGAAGTTGTGGCAAGAGGATATGAAAAGATTGACGAAAGACTTAAGAGCCTTGGTGCAGAAATAGTTACCAAAAGTGAAAATGAATGTGCAAAGTAAATATAGGCAAAATTTAGTAACTTTTGGTGGAAAAACTGGCCATTTTCAACTTCTTAACGGTTTAAAGAAATTTAACGACGCTTCACTTATTACCGCTGTCGTAGGCACTTGGGATAGCGGTGGAAGTTCCGGGATTTTAAGAAGCGAACTTGGGGTACTTCCGCCCGGTGACATCAGGGCATGTCTCCTCGCCCTAATGGAGGATGATGAACAGCAGCGTGTGGCACAGAGACTCTTCGATGATAGGTTAAAGGAAGTTACGGGTCCTTTGAAAGGACATTCTCTTGGAAATCTAATTGGTGTTAGGCTGGATCATATTTTTCATGGTCAGGACAGAGGAACGGATGCGGAAAGATCACTTTTTAGAATCCGCGGTCAGGTTCTCCCTGCAACCTTGACTGATTTAAATTTGGTTGGAATGACTAAAAATGGGATTGAAATTAGCGGTGAATCCAATATTGATAAACGTAAAGAAAAACCCGGTTTTGAACCAAAGGATCGTATTACCAGGATTTACTTTACAACTCATGCCGACAGCAACCCCAGGGTGATTGAAGCAATAAAGAAAGCAGATAAAATTATCTTTGCTCCGGGAGATCTTTACACAAGTGTCCTGCCCCATCTGCTTATTGACGGAGTGGCGGAGGCAATTCAAAAATCAAAAGCGAAAGTTTATTTTGTCCTAAATTTGATAGAAAAGGTTGGGGAAACAGATTATTTTAAGGCCTCGGATTTTATAAAAGCATTTAATTTTTATCTGGGGGATCCTAAAAGACTTAATTTCCTAATTTCCAACAATAAGAAATTTGACAGGGAGGTAGTCAGCGTCTATGAAGGTGAGAGAAAAAAAGCGATCTTGTTGGACGAGGATGTGTGTAAGAAAATATCACCCAATCTGAAAATAATTAAGTCCGGCCTGGGGGAGTATTTGAAAAAGTATCATCTCTTGAGGCATAATTCAAAAAATTTGGCTTTAGCAATTCTTAAAAACGGCTAACTTTTTAAGACCATTATAATTTCATTTTTTGCCATGTGGCCGGTATTTCTGAAACCAAATCGGCTATAAAGTTTGAGAGCCCCTATGTTACTCTTATCAGTTTTCAACCAGAGACTGGGTTTTTTATGAGTTGTTTTAAAATCTCGGTATGCTGTTTCTAAAAATTTCCTAGAGATTTTTCTTCCCCTTGCCGGTGGGTAAACCCTTATCGCAAATGTAAATCGAGAGTTTTTAAATTGTTTTTTTGAAAACCAGATAAACCCTAAAAGTTTCCCCTTCCGATTGATCAGTGTGTAGATAGTTTTTCCCCTGGCCTTCCATGCTGAGAATGTTTTTTTGGTTTTGAAACGATCAAAGTCGTGAGTTTGAGTTCTTATTAACTTATCCTTCCTTGTATATGATAAAAGCTGGGAAATTTGTCCGGCCGATATCCCTTTCAATACGGTTAATTTTGTATGGGTTTTAGGGATGGGTAATATCGAGATGAATCTTTTTTCGTAATCTCTTGCATCCATCCTTGATCGAGCTTCATAAATTATGACACTTTTTATAATTGGGAATTTGTCTCTATATTTTCCTGACCTGATCCAAATAGTTATAATCTGTGGAAATTTATTTAAAGCCTTAACCAGACCGTCGGCTCGGGTGCTTATCAGAAAAGTAGGTTTTACCAGCTTCATTTTTGGTATAATATACCACAGATGGTCAAAAGCATAGACGAATTGTGGCAGACGATCGGTAGATATAAAGGTATCACGGCTGATTCGAGGCAGGTCAGGCCGGATTTTATCTTCCTTGCTATCAAAGGATTATCTTCAGATGGGCACGATTTTATTCAACAAGCGGTTAATAATGGGGCCACAGTAATCGTCGGCGAACGGGATCTGAAGATTCCCAACTATTTAAAAGTAATAGATTCCCGTGAGACCCTCGGCGAACTGGCCTCGGAATTTTATGGCAACCCCTCGCAAAAACTTAAAATAATCGGAGTGACCGGTACCAAGGGAAAAACCACCACTTGTCATATTATTTATCACATTCTGACCAAGTTAGGAAAAAAGGCCGGACTTCTTTCTTCAATCTCGGTTCCCGGGCTTCATGTAACAAGCCCAGATGTTGTATTTTTGCACAAATCTCTCAAAGAGTTTATCGACAAGGGATATGAATACGCCGTTATTGAGGTGAGTTCACATGGTATTGATCAAAAAAGAATTGCCGGGGTCAAATTTGACGTAGCAGTTTTAACAAATATTGCTCCGGAACATTTGGATTACCATAAAACATTCAAAGAATATAAAAGAGTGAAGATGTCATTTGTTAATTCGGCTAAAAGCAAAGTGATAGCACCTAAAGTTACTGATATTAAAATTCTCCCCGGTATTTATAACAATCTAAATATTGAAGCTGCTATTATGGCTCTTGAAAAATTTGGTATTGATAGAAAAAAATCTCTGGAGTCAGTTAGATCTTTTGAACTACCCGAAGGCAGACTTACAGAAATTTCGAATGAATTGGGTTTAAAAATATTTATTGATTTTGCTCATACCCCGGATTCCTTGGAAGCAGCTCTGACTTATCTGAAGTCTCAAACTAAAGGGCGTTTAATCTCTGTGTTTGGTTGTGCCGGTGAAAGAGACACACGGAAAAGATTTAAAATGGGAAAAATTTCTGTTGAGCTTGCTGATTTTTCGGTCTTTACTGCCGAGGATCCGAGAAGTGAAAATATTTTTGATATTTTATCTGCAATGGTGAGAGGTGCGAAATCGATGGGACGTGTCGAAGGGAAAAATTTTGTCCGGATACCCGAAAGAGGAGAAGCGATTGTCTACGCCTTATCTATAGCGCAAAAAGGAGACATTGTTGGCATCTTTGGTAAAGGACACGAAAAAAGTATGGCCTACAAAGGTTTTGAACACCCTTGGAGCGATCGTCTAGCAGTTGAAGATTGGTTGAGGAAAGACCCGACGCTCTCTGCCATAGTTCTCGCTGCCGGAAAAGGAACAAGAATGAAATCACCTTATCCAAAAGTTCTCCGTGAAATATGTGGAAGACCGATGGTAAGTTACACCCTAGAGAATCTACGAAGAGCCGGAATTTCAGACATAATTGTTGTTATCGGATTTCGAAAAGATTTGGTAATTAAAGAGATAAAAGGTGCTGTTAAATTTGCCTATCAAAAAAATCCCAAAGGTGGAACCGCTGATGCGGCGAGGGCCGGAACGGACGCGATCAGCAAAAATACTGATACTTTGGTTGTAATCAATGGAGATGACAGCGCATTTTACAAAGTTGAGACTATAAGGAAAATTATATCCATCCATAAAGAACGACAAAGGAAGTTAACGTTTGTATCTCTAATCAAAAAGGACCCTACGGGCCTGGGTAGGGTTATAAGAGGAAAAAACGACCTAATACAAAGAATAGTCGAAGAGAAGGATGCAACCCCCGCCGAAAGAGTAATAAAAGAAGTAAATATAGGTTTATATGTTTTTAATAGAGTCTGGTTTGAGGAAAATATTTCGAAGGTTAGAAAGGGTCCCCAAGGGGAATATTATTTAGTTGATATTGTTAAACTTGCAATTGATCAAGGGGATAGAATGGCAACTTACACATTACCGGATGACAATGAATGGTTTGGGGTTAACACTCCCGAGCAACTTACTGAGGCAAACGAAAAAATGGCAGCCAGACTAATTTCTAATTACTAATGACTAAACGTATTCATATGATGGGGGTTGGCGGTAGCGGAATCGCAGGTATTGCATCTCTTGCTTCCAAGATGGGATATGAAGTTACAGGTTGCGATTTAGAAGTAAGTACTGCTTACTCTAATAAATTTTTCCATGGACACTCTCCGGATCATTTAAAAAATATTGATTTGCTTGTGGTATCTCCGGCGGTTCTTTATCAAAATCCGGATAACTCCGAGCTTATCGAAGGACAGAAGAAGGGAATTGTCGTGACTTGGGAAAAGTTCTTGGGAAAGATTTTACTGAAAGATAAGAAGTTAATTTGTATTGCAGGTACTCATGGTAAATCAACAACTACTGCGATGGCGGGAAAACTCCTTATCGATAATGGGTTTGATCCGATTGTCGTTCTTGGAGCCAACGTTTCGGAGTGGGGAGGGAGTTCGCGCTATGGAAAAGGCGAATATGCAATAGTCGAGGCGGACGAGTTTAATAATAATTTTCTAAACTATCATCCTGAAATTGCGATTATTAATAATATTGAATTTGATCATCCCGACTTTTTTAAAAATGAGAAAGAAGTCGAAAAAAGTTTTTCAAAATTTGTCGGAAATCTTGTCGGCCGAAAACTTCTGATTACGGAAAAGGACAGTCTAGGCAGAAAATTTAATCTTAAAATTTTGGGTGAACACAATCAGAAAAACGCAAATATGGTTTTTCTTTTGGGTAAGGCGTTAGGAATTTCTGAAGAAAAGATTATTAAATCAATCGAAGGTTTCCAGGGAATCGGTAGACGGATGGAACTTATAGCTGACAAGAATGGTGTTAAAATTTACGACGATTACGCCCATCACCCGACCGCAATTGCAACAACTCTTAAAGGATTAAGGGAAAAATATCCAAATTCAAAAATCTTTGTTATCAACGAGCCCCATGGTTATAAAAGAACAAAAGCACTTCTTGAAAGGTACAAAGGTGTTTTTGATAGCGCGGATAAGGTAATAATTGGACCGATTTTTCAGGCAAGGGATGAAAAAGATGAGAGTATAACACCTGAATTGGTTGCAAAAATATCCGGCCATAAAAACGCAATCGGAGTTAACAGTTTTGATAAGGTAATTGAAAATTGGAAAACGGAAAGTGGAGATTACGACATAGTTGTTATTATGGGGGCGGGAAAGAGCTATTTATGGGCGAGGGAAATTGCAAAATTATGAATATTCAAAAAAATAAAAGCCTTAAAGAATTAACCACTTTTAAAATCGGAGGAACAGCAAAATACTACACAGAGCTCAAAACCGAAGATGAGGTTTGGGAAATTGCGGATTTTGTCAAAGAAAAAAAATTAAAAGTTTTTATTCTTGGAGGAGGTAGTGACGTTTTGATAAATGATAATGGTTTCGACGGACTTGTTGTTAAATTTACCGGGAGCGAAATTAAAATTGAAAAGAATATTATTTCCGCTGGTGCCGGGCTTTCTTGGGATAAATTAGTTGAATATTCAGTTAATAACAATCTTGAGGGTGTGGAGTGCATGTCCGGTATTCCCGGAGTTGTCGGAGCCGCCCCCGTGCAAAATATTGGAGCATATGGTCAGGAGACGAAAGATACTCTATTGAATTTAAGGGCTTTTGAATTCAGGACCAATAAGTTTTTGAATTTTTCCAACAAAGATTGCCAATTCGGTTACAGGGAAAGCTTTTTCAAAAAGCCTGAAAATTGGCAAAGGTTTTTAATAACCTCGGTTTCATTTAAGTTAAACATGAATAATCATCCTAAAGTTGAATACGAATCCCTTTTGAATTATCTAAAAGATAACAATATTAAAAGTCCTTCATTGAAAGAAGTTAGAAATATAATTCTTAAACTAAGAAATGAAATATTGGAAAATCCCAAAGTAAACGGTAATGCAGGGTCTTTTTTCAAAAATCCGATTGTTGCTAAACCAATCCCCGGAATTTCCGGATATCCTTTCGGGGATAAATATAAATTATATGCAGGGTGGTTAATAGAAAAGGCCGGATGGAAAGGTAAATCTTACAAAGGTGCAGCGGTTTCAGATAAGAATGCTCTTTTTATAGTTAACAAATCCGGTAAGGCAGGTTCGACTGACGTAATAGAACTCTCTAAAAAAATAACCAAAAGTGTAAAAGAAAAGTTCGGAGTAACACTTGAACCTGAAGTTCAATTTATCGGATTTGGTAAAAAAGTAGCCATTTTGGGTTATGGCATCGAAGGGCAGGATGCTGAAAAGTATTTCAAGAACGTTGGGGACGATGTGACCATTTTGGATAAAAAGTTTGATAAAGACTACCTAGAAAATCTGGATGACTTTGATGTTATCGTCCGTTCACCCGGAGTTTATCGGTATTTGCCGGAAATTGTAAAATCTGAAAAAAACGGCGTAGAAATAACCTCGGCGATAAAGACCTTTTTCGATAAATGTCCGTGTAAAATAATTGGGGTTACAGGAACAAAGGGAAAAGGAACCACTTCAACTTTAATTTACGAGATACTTAAAAATGCAGGCAAGGATGTTTATCTTGCAGGAAATATCGGAAAACCATATTTGGAACTTCTACCCAAGTTAACAAAAGATAGTTTTGTGGTAATGGAACTATCATCGTTTCAGTTAATCGATCTGAACAAAAGTCCGCAGATCGCGGTTGTTTTAAATATTACGGAAGATCATCTCGACTGGCATAAGGATCGGGAAGAATATGTAAATGCAAAAAAGAATATTGTCGGACACCAGATGATATCTGATTACGCAGTTTTAAATGATGAGTATGCTGATCCAAAAAGTTTTGCCAAAGAAACGAAAGCTAAAGTTTATTTTTTTTCCAAAAAGACTCTCGATCAAAAATTTAAGAAAAAGTTATTGCTCCGCGGTGAACATAATCTTGAAAATATCGCAGCTGCCGTTACCGTTTCAAAAATAATCGGTATTAACGAAGAAACTATCTTAAAGACAGTGCAGTCTTTTAAAGGTTTGGAACATCGACTTGAACTTGTAGACACCATAAATGGAGTCACCTTTTATAATGACTCATTTGCAACCGGCCCCCAACCAACCATTGCTGCAATAAACTCTTTCACTGAACCCGAAACATTGATTTTAGGTGGCTCTGACAAAGGTCTTGATTATCAAGAATTAGGAAAAATTATATCTAAAAAAGAGAATGTCAAAAATATAATTTTGATCGGTGAAACAAAATTCAAAATTAGAAATTCATTGCAAATTGCAAATCGCGAATTGGGCATTGTCGGTCTAGATAAAACAAATATGATAAAAATTGTAGAGATTGCTTACAAAATTACTAAACCGGGTGGTGTGGTCATTCTCTCTCCCGCCTCAGCATCCTTTGATATGTTTGAAAATTACAAAGACCGTGGAAACCAATTTAAAAAAGCCGTGCGATCTTTGCCCCATGCTAAAAATGAACCCAATAATCAAACATAAAAGCTGGGTTGAAGTTTCAAAAAGTGCGCTACTTCATAATGTGAAGGTCTTCCGGAAAAGCGTTGGCAAAAATGTAAAGTTGGCCGCTGTTGTAAAAGCCAATGCCTACGGGCACGATCTTGCGAAAGTTGTACCCATCTTGAAAAATAAAGTTGATGTGTTTGCTGTAGACAATATTGACGAGGCCCTTATCGTTAGATGCCTGGATATTTCTACCCCAGTTTTAATCCTCGGTTATACCACTCTTGTAAATGTCCATTTACCTATCGAGAATGATATTTCTTTCGTTGTATCAAATTTAGAAACTCTTAAAAAAATTATATCCTTGAAATTAAAAAAGCCTGCAAAGATACATTTAAAAATTGAGACCGGTTTAAATAGGCAAGGAGTCAAAAATAAAGACCTGTCTGGATTTCTTAGATTTATCAGGATCCACAAAAATCAAATTATATTAGAAGGGGTTTACACACATTTTGCAAATATAGAAGATACCCTCGACCCTTCATTTGCAATGGAGCAGTTTTCCAAATTTAAAAGAGCACTAAAGATAGTTAAGCTGGAAGGCTTTAATCCACCGCAAGTCCACGCCGCGGCATCGGCAGGTACACTTCTTTATCCTGAAACGCATTTCTCGATGGTGAGGGTAGGTTTTGGTATCTACGGATGGTGGATGTCCATTGAAACCAGGGTTTCAATTTTGGCACAGAAAAGAAATATAATTTTAAAGCCCGTTTTGACTTGGAAAAGCTTAATTGCTCAAATCAAACAAATTAATGTTGGCGAATCTGTCGGATACGGGCAGACGTGGTTCGCAGCCAGAAAAACAAAAGTTGCAGTTGTCCCGGTCGGCTATTCGGATGGATATGACAGGAAACTTTCTAATATAGGGAGGGTTATAGTCAAAGGACGTTATGCCAATGTTATCGGCAGGGTTGCAATGAATATGATTATGATTGATGTAACCGATATCCCCGGAGTCGAGCTGGAGGACGAGGTGGCTCTTCTAGGCAATAAAGACGGCCTGAAAGTTTCTGCTGATGAATGGGCTAAGAAAATTGGTACAATAAATTACGAAGTGGTTAGTAGAATAAATCCACTCCTACCAAGGATTATTGTAAAATGAAAAAAGTAAATCCAGTTATTGGGTGGTGGGTAACACCAAAACTTCCTCAGGAAGATATTTTCGCTTCACACAATTTTATTTCGCAGTGGGTTATTCATCCTGTCAAAAGACGACTTGCACGAGTGTATCTAAAATTTCTGCAAAAATATACGCATATTAAAGTTATTGGAATTACCGGTAGTGCAGGAAAGACTACGACCAAGGAAATGCTTGCCTCAATTTTGAAACTTGAAGGAAAGACGGTTTATACTCCTAAAAATATTGATTCGATATACAGTATCCCAAATACCATTCTGTCAACTCCTCCCGGAACAAAATATCTTATTTTAGAAATGGGTGTCGAGTATCCGGGTGAGATGGATTTTTATCTTTGGTTAACTAAACCGGATATTGGCGTAATAACCAATATCTTTCCTACTCATACTCAATTTTTGGGCGATATTTCTGGGGTTTTTGAAGAAAAAATCAAACTGGTTTTGGGTCTTTCCAAAGAGGGAACGGCGGTTTTAAATTCCGGCGACAAAATGTTAAAAAGTTTGTCAGACAAGTTGGCGGTAAAAATTATATGGTTTAATCCCGACGTAAATCCTATGGTACAAAACGCGAATGCGGCAAAGATGCTGGCAAAGAGTTTTGGGGTGAAGAATGAAATAATAAAAAAAGGACTCGCTACATATAAAAAACCTGCTCACAGGTTGTCAATAATTAATCATGAATCCGGAGCGATGATTTTAGACGACAGTTACAACAGTAACCCGTGGGCTGCGCTTTCAAGTTTGGAATATTTCAATAAAATTGCAAAAGGTAAAAAAATTGCAGTTTTGGGAGATATGCTGGAGTTGGGGGATTATGACGAAGATGCTCACAGAGAACTTGGAAGAAGTGTCGCCAACTCAGGTTTTGAAATTGTAATCGCAGTAGGCAAATCTTCCAGATTTTTAATTGACGAAATTCATCTACATTCAAATAACACAAAAACATATTTATTTAGTAGTGTAGGTGGGGCAATCCCGATTATTAAGAGTAAATTGAGAAAAGACGTAAGTATTTTAGTAAAGGGTTCACATTCAATCCATCTCGACAAGTTGATTGACTCGCTTCACTGATTGCCACTTTTCACAGGCGAGGATATAATCTAGTAAAGATAGATTTATGACTAATTTTTTACCGCTTGCTCTTGGGCTCATCATATTTTCATTCCTAATATGCTCGGTTTTAATTGTGCCATTCATTGATCTTCTTTACAAACTTCATCTAACCAGAGGCCGTGAGGCACCGAAAAAGGGAAAAATTCCACTTTTTGACAAACTTCATGATATAAAAGCGGGAACGCCGGTGGGGGGCGGGGTTTTGCTGATTGTCTTGATTTCCATTCTTTTTGCAATAATTTTTCCGCTTTCATCCCATTTGGGAATGTATATAAAAAGTTCTTTTCCCTTAAGATCCGAGTTGTTTGTTATATTTTTTACATTTATTTCTTTTGGACTACTTGGCCTCTCCGATGATCTTCTTAAGATTTTCAGTAAACCCACAAAAGGTGTTTTGGGGCTTTGGTTCGGTTTGAGACGTAAACACAAGTTTATCCTGCAGTGTATACTCGCCTCTTTTATCGGATATTTTATATATAAACATTTAGGAATTCATATAATTAACATTCCTCTTTTACACATCGTCTTTAATTTAGGAATTTGGTACGTGCCTTTTGCGGCCTTTGTAATAGTTGCTTTTTCCAACGCTTTCAATGTCACGGACGGCCTTGACGGACTTGCGGCGGGTCTTCTTATAATTTGTTTAATTAGTTTTGAAATAATTTCAGCCGGAAACCTCGATACTCCGCTGTCCCTATTTATATCTTTATGGATAGGGGGAATTATTGCATTTTTATATTTCAATGTCTGGCCCGCGAGAATTTTTCTTGGAGATGCCGGCGCCCTTTCATTCGGTGCAATGTTGGGAGTAATTGGACTTGTCACGGGTAAAATTATAGCGCTTGTAATTATCGGTGGAATCTTCGTAATAGAAGTTGCTACTTCGGCGATTCAGATGCTTGGATGGAAATATTTGAAAAGACCTGTTTTTCCTTTAGCACCCATACATCACACTCTTTTGGCAAAAGGTTGGCAGGAACCCAAAATTGTTATGAGGGCTTGGATGATGGGTCTACTTCTTGCCATTTTCGGTCTCTGGTTGGCAACAATATGAGAAAGGTTATACGTGAGAAATCGTGAATCGAAACTTTCAAAACAAACAAAATCTGTTGATAGAAAACTCCTGTTTTTAATATTGGCTTTTGTGGCAATTGGTTTGATTGCCGTGGCAGATGTCTCTGCTCCTCAAGCGTTAAACAGTTTTGGTGACAAATTTTTTCTATTTAAGCAGCAATTGGAATGGGCGGGAATAGGACTTGTAGTATTTTTTATCACATCGAAAGTCAAATATACTTTTTGGGAGAAAATAGCGACGCCGTTATTTATGGTTTCGTTGATATTACTTCTGTTGGTTCTTTTACCGCACCTTGGTTTTTCTACACTGGGTGCCAGGCGTTGGGTATATTTCGGCCCGATTAATTTTCAACCGGCAGAATTTGTTAAATTTGCCATTTGTATATATTTTGCAAAATTGGCGTCAAGAAATAAAGGTTTCGCTTCATATTTCATTTCCTTGGGAATCATCATTTTATTAGTTATGCTTCAACCGGATTTAGGAACAACATTAATATTAGTCATGATTGCAATGTCGCAGATTTTTGTCTCTAATTTGAATTTTTGGTACATTGTTGCAGCGACAATCTTCGGTTTTATGGCCGGTGTTCCATTAATTCTTTTTTCACCGTACAGAAAAGAAAGACTTCTAACTTATTTACAAATGGCCGAAGATCCATTGGGCAATTCTTATCACATGCGACAGATACTTTTAGGAATAGGTGCAGGTGGAATATTCGGTGTCGGACTTGGCGCCTCGCGTCAAAAGTATTCATTTTTGCCAGAAGCCTCGACGGATTCTATTTTTGCAGTGATTGCAGAAGAGCTGGGACTTATAGGTGGAATAGCAATAATCGCGCTTTTTGTTTATTTTTGTCTCAAGTCGTTTAAAATTGCCCGAAATGCTCCGGATATTTTCTCAAAGACATTAGTAGCCGGAATTGTCGCATGGATAGGCGGCCAGGCGTTTTTAAATATTGCTTCTATGGTAGCATTGGTTCCTTTAACGGGAATTCCGCTTCCGTTTATTTCTTATGGTGGCAGTAGTTTAGTGATGATACTCTCTGCATGCGGTATACTTCTTAATATATCAAAATTTACAGTTACCGATGCAAAACATGGAACAATCAGAAGAAAATAGGCGTAGGATCGTTCTAACCGGAGGCCATGCGGCTACAACCGCTGTTGCGGTTACTCAGGAAATTAAATCAGAAGGACTGGATTGGGACCTGTACTGGATTGGTGTCAAAAACGCGATTGAGGGCAAAAAGATCGTTACCCTGGAATCTGAAGTTCTTCCCCGTCTAGGAGTTAAATTTCTTCCTTTGATCACGGGCAGAATGCAAAGACGTTTTACTATTTGGACTATTCCTTCTATTTTAAAAATTCCGATAGGTTTTATACAGTCATTTTATTATCTGATTAAAATCAGACCGCGTGTAATCTTGTCTTTTGGCGGTTTTGCATCATTTCCGGTTGTTTTTAGTGGTAGCATACTCGGCATTCCGGTTGTCATTCACGAACAAACCAGTGCAATCGGAAGATCGAATAGAATGTCGGTTAAATTTGCGAAAGAGATTGCTCTTTCCCGAAAAGAATCGTTAAAATATTACCCCAAAGAAAAAAGTGTGATTACGGGTAATCCTGTAATGAAGGAAGTAGTAAGAATTAAACCCAAGATTAAAATAGGACAAATTCCTACGATTTTTATAACCGGCGGTTCCCGGGGCTCCCAGTCTATTAACGAATCCGTCGAAAAAATATTGAGACAACTTCTTTCCAAGTATCGAGTGATTCATCAAACCGGTGGTTTGGATTATTTGAAATTTTCCGACATTAAACAAAAACTTCCCCAGGCGCTCAGAGATAATTATGAAGTTTTTGTCAGGGTGAATCCTCTTGAAGTTCATAATATTTACCAAAAATGCGATATTGTGGTTGCCAGAGCCGGAGCAAATACTGTGTCGGAAGTTATGTCAGTAAAACGCCCCGCTATTTTTATACCGCTTCCGATAAGTTTTATGAACGAACAAATGAAAAATGCTGAAGTGGCAAGAGCATGGGGCGTTGCTAAAATCATCCGTCAGGAAACTTTAACGCCGGAAATATTGTTTAAATACATAGAAGACTCAATCAAAAATTTCCCGGACATTGTATCAAGCATCAAATTAAAAGAGAGTCCTGATTCAAAAGCCTCCAAAAAAATACTGGCAATGCTGAAAAAATACGTAAAGTGAAAAAGATAATAATTACCTTAATAGTGATTTTGTTCTCTTGCTTATTACTAGTTATGCCCTTTTTGATTAAAGTAAATATTGATTGTAGAAGCCAGTATGGTACCTGCCCCAAAGAAGTAACAGATAAGATAAATCTGTTTAACGGAAAAAGTTTGTTTACTGCAAGAAACAGTGTTTCAAAAATTCTTAAATCAGACTTTCTGGTTTCTGGTTTTTCTCTTCAGTTTAGAATTCCTAATATTCTCCAGACTGAAGTTTTGGTTAAAAAACCAGTGATTGCGTTCAAGGATAACGGATCAGATTATATGATTCTGGTTGACACGGAAGGAAAAGTTCTTTCAGAGGCTTCGGATTCTGCCCTTCCGACAATTACCGGAATCACTAGTTTGTCGGGAGTGGGACAAAAAGTTAGTGATAAGGATATTTTTGCCCTTAATTTGGCCAACGGAGTTTATCAAATGTATCAAGTCCGGGATTTTACCGTTCAGGACGACAGTTTGCTTGTTGAACTCCCAGGCCAAATCAGAGTAATATTTCCTTTAGACGGGGATAGTCAAATTTTACTCGGGTCTTTGAGACTTATATATTCAAAAATTCAAAATGAAGGCAACCCGGAAAAATATTCGCAAATAGACTTGCGTTTTAAAAATCCAGTACTAAGATGACAAAGATGAGCAAATCAAGGATTGTAGCTGCAATAGATATTGGTTCGAGTAAGATTGCGACTTTAGTGGGTCAGGTGGCCATAGACCCCGTTACTGCAGAAACCTCTGTAAATGTTGTAGGGGCAGCTACTTCAGAATCCCGCGGAATAAAAAAGGGACAGATTGTAGATATTGAGGAAGCGGTTGAGGCGACAATATCCTCCGTTGAAGCCGCCGAACGAATGGCGGGTTATAATCTTGAAAGTGTTTTTGTTGGTATTGGAGGTGCACATATTCATTCCCAGAATTCTCATGGAGTTGTTGCGGTTTCTGATCCGAGCGGAGAAATTAATCAAAACGATATAGACAGGGCAATTGAGGCAGCATCTGCGATTTCACTTCCGACTTCCCGCGAAGTTATACACGTTCTCCCGAGAGAATTTATTGTTGACGGTGAGTCAGGTGTTAAAGACGCTGTCGGAATGAGTGGGGTACGTCTTGAAGTCGAAACCCATATAATTTCTGCTGCATCGGCAGCAGTTAAAAACTTAAGAAAGGCCGTAAATGAAGTAGGGATACAAATTGAAGGTCTTGTTTTTTCCGGTCTGGCATCAGCGGAAAGTGTTTTGTCACCAACAGAAAAAGAGCTTGGATGTCTCCTTGTTGATGTCGGTGGCGGAACAACGTCGATAGCGGCCTATATTGATGGAGCATTAGCCTATTCCGGAGTAATTCCGGTTGGGGCCAAAAATGTCACCAACGATCTGGCAATTGGACTCAGAGTTTCCCTGGAAACTGCTGAAAAAATCAAAATTGCCCTTTCAAGTAAGAAAAAGAAAGTTGCCGGTTTAGAGAATCTGGGTTTGGGAGGGGAGGAAGGCGATGAGATGGATTTGGAAAGACTCGGTGTGACCGAGATTAAGAAGATTTCTAAAAAAACACTTTTGGAAGGAATAATCAGACCGCGCCTGAATGAAATATTCTCAATGGTCAGAATTGAACTCGAGAGGGAAGGTTTGGCCAACAGGATTCCTTCCGGGGCGGTTATTACTGGCGGAGGAGCCGAAACTGCCGGCGTTCTTGATTCAGCTAAACGTATGCTTTCTCTTCCTGTCAGGATCGGAACCCCAAAAGGTATTGGCGGATTAATCGACGACATAATGTTACCGTCATTTGCGACATCTGTGGGATTGCTTCTTTATGGATCGGCAAAAATTCCAAACGAGAACTTGACAAGCTTTGCAAAAAAGATGAAACTACCTTCGATTGGAATGTTCGGCAAGCTGATTGATAATATAAAAAATCTTTTGCCCTAGATATTTACTTGGTTTTTGAAAATTGTGTCTGCCCCATTTGGAATTTGATATTTGATATTTGTAATTTGGCCATGTAGAATCATGGCCACACACTATGGCTCTTGTTAAACCCGATTCTGCCAGGATCGCAAAAATAAAAGTGGTTGGCGTGGGAGGCGGGGGAGGAAATGCAATTTCTTCAATGATCGATTCAGGACTTGTAAACGGGGTAGAGTTTATAGTTGCGAATACAGATGCACAAGTACTTCTTAACAATAAAGCACCAACAAAACTTCAAATTGGCGAGAAATTAACAAAAGGTCTTGGTGTCGGCGGGGATCCTGAAATCGGACGACAGGCCGCAGAAGAATCTATTGAAAAAATCAAAGAACTTCTTATCGATTCGGATATGGTTTTTGTTACGGCCGGTATGGGAGGAGGAACCGGCACAGGAGCGTCTCCGATTATTGCGCAACTGGCAAAAGAAGCCGGAGCACTGACTGTTGGTGTTGTAACCAAACCATTTGCCTTTGAAGGTACACGAAGAATGGTAGCAGCAGAGGACGGAATTGAAAAACTTAGGGAAGCCACAGACACGTTAATTGTTATTCCTAATCAAAGATTGATGGACGTAATTGACAGAAAAATGACACTTTTGGAGGCTTTTAAAGTAGTTGATTCGGTACTGGGTCAAGGTGTCGGCGGAATTGCAGATATTATTACGACTCCCGGTCTTGTTAATGTTGATTTTGCCGATGTTAAAACGATTATGAAAAATGCCGGCTCGGCACTTCTTGGTATTGGAACGGGTGTTGGTGAAAACAGAGCCCAGATGGCGGCACGTGCCGCCATCTCATCTCCACTACTTGATCTTTCCATCGAAGGTGCACGCGGGGTTCTTTTTAATATCGCCGGTGGCGATGATCTCACAATGTTTGAGGTTGATGAGGCGGCTAGGATCATTTCTTCCGCTGCCGATCCGGACGCGAACGTTATTTTTGGTGCTGTTATTAAATCAGATCTAACCGATCAGGTAAAAATTACCGTTATTGCCACAGGCTTTGACGAGACCAGGTCACGGCTGGCCCAAATGAGCCAGACTCAGGTTCAAAAACCGATTGTCCAGGGTGTGGTGAGCGAGGTAAGTAGTCCTTCAACGAATGATGATGAACAAAATGACGAGCCTCCTGAGGAAGACGGTGGAAGTTCAAGTGATGAGGACGTTTTTGGGGAGAAGTTTGAAATTCCTGCATTCCTTAGGAAAATCCACTAACTTTACCTTCCAATCCTTTTGAAGTATTCGACTTGTTGAAGCCTGCGTTCTGCATCCTCACGTTTTTTGTAAGGTCCCCCTAGTTTTTTCTTGCCTTTTTCGGAAACAACAAAATATCCGTCTTTTCTCCTAATGATCATGTTTTAAGTATACGTCTAAATGTGGTAAGAATTTCTGCAAAATTCTTGGCCACAGGTTCAATTCACCCTCAAAACAAGTTTTCGGGATCTTGAATCTGTGGTAAGCGGAGCTTGGCTCCTTCTCGGAGAAGTAGTAAAATAGCCTATATGGCTAAAAATCGGCCCTATTTTGACCAGGTTGACCTTAAAGTTGATTTCCCAGAAATGGAGAGAAAGCTTCTCGTAGAATGGGAACGGAACGGTATTGTCAAAAAATACCTAAATCGTAACAAAAGAAGTAAAAGTTATTTTTCTTTTCTTGATGGCCCAATTACGGCCAATAACTCAATGGGTGTACACCACGCTTGGGGAAGAACCTATAAAGACCTTTGGCAAAGATTTAAAAATATGCAAGGTTTTCGACAAAGATTCCAAAATGGTTTTGACTGTCAGGGACTCTGGGTTGAGGTTGAAGTAGAAAAAGAACTGGGTTTTAAAAATAAAAAAGATATAGAACAATTTGGGGTAGCGAAATTCGTAGATCTCTGTAAGGAAAGAGTTAAAAAATACTCCGGTATTCAAACGGAACAGACAAAAAGGCTTGGCAACTTTATGGACTGGGATAACTCTTATTACACATTAAGTGACGATAACAATTACATGATTTGGCATTTTCTTAAGGTTTGCAACGACTTGGGATGGATTTATAAAGGTAACGATGTAGTTGCCTGGTGTCCTAGGTGCGAGACTGCAATTTCTGAGCATGAAATATTAACCGAAGATTATAAAGAAGTGACTCATGAATCAGTTTTTCTGTCCTTCCCGCTTGTCGGACAGAACGACGAGTATATGCTGGCTTGGACAACGACCCCCTGGACAATTCCCGCCAACATTGCCCTGGCAATAGATGCCGATATCGAATACTCTCTCGTCGAGGTTGGTGGTAAAAGATATTGGATTGCTAAAGACGCTAAAGACAGAGTTTTCGCAGGTGTTAAAGTCAAAGAATTAAAGACTGCAAGAGGCTCAAAACTTGTGGGCTTAAGATATAAAGGTGCTTTTGACGACTTGCCGGCCATAAATAAAGGGGCAGCTAAAAATGATAAATTTCACACAGTTGTCGCTTCAGATTCTCTCATCATGCCAATTAGTACCGAAGAAGGAACCGGAGTTGTTCACACATCAACCGGGACCGGTGCGGAAGATCATAGATTTGGTAAAAAAATCGGTCTTCCGGTTGTTGCTGCTATCGACGATGCCGCAAATTATTTGCAGGGTTATGGTTTTCTGACAGGTATGAACGCCAAAAAAGACCCGAGTCTGGTTATAAATTATTTAAAGGATTTTGAAAACGGTGATTATTTGTATAAAACAATGAACTATACGCACCGTTATCCCTCTTGTTGGAGGTGTAAGTCGGAACTTGTTTGGAAGGTTACAGATGAGTGGTACATAGCTATGGACCGTGCTGCACACAAGATTGCTGATGACAAATCAACCATTAAATTTGAAAAATGGAAAGACGGAGAAGACGAAGTTAAGCCTCCTCCTGATGCCCGTACCTTGAGGGAAAGAATGAGGAGTATTGCCGAAAAGATTAATTGGATTCCAGGTTTTGGAGAGGACCGTGAAATGGATTGGTTGACCAATATGCATGACTGGCTAATCAGTAAGAAGAATAGATATTGGGGTTTGGCTCTTCCCATTTGGGAATGTCACAAATGTCATAACTTTGAAGTAATTGGCTCAAAAGAAGAATTAAAAGAAAAAGCCGTTGAAGGATGGAAAGATTTTGCCGGAAAATCACCCCATAAACCACAGATTGATGCAATAAAAATAAAATGTTCCAAGTGCGGCAATGTTTCTTCAAGAGTTGAACCGGTAGGCAACCCGTGGCTTGACGCCGGAATCGTGCCTTTTTCCACAATCAGTGAAAATAATAAAGCTTGTGGTTTTATTCCCTCAAAAACAAAACCTCTTTATCTGGCTGATAAACAGGAATGGAAAAAATGGTTTCCTGCGGATTTTATTACCGAAAGTTTTCCCGGACAATTTAAAAATTGGTTTTATGCCCTCATCGCAATGAGTACGGTATTGGAAGATATAAATCCATTTAAAACTGTTTTAGGTTTTGCAACAATGGTGGATTCCTCCGGTCGCGGTTTTCATAAAAGTCTTGGCAATTCTATTGAATTCGTTGAGGGTGCTGATAAAGCCGGGGCGGATGTTGTCAGATGGATGTGTGTACGACAAAATCCGGCAGAGAATTTGCAATTTGGCTATAAATCTGCGGATGAGACAAGAAGAAAGTTTCACCTTAAGCTATGGAATATTTATAATTTTTTGTTACCTATGCGAATTTGGACGAATGGGTTCCAGCATCTCTTCGCAAACCGGGTAATCCTGGGAATATTCTGGATAAATGGATTCTATTGAGGCTTAATCAAACAGGTACTTTGGTAACCGAATCTCTTGAGAAGTTTGACTCGGTTGGGGCATCCGGCGAGATTGAAAAATTTGTCGATGATCTTTCCCTTTGGTACATTAGACGTTCCCGCGATAGAGTAGGCCCGGCAAAAGAAAGCGTAAATGACAGTAATGCCTTTTATTCAACGACATGTTATGTTCTTTATACTTTGTGTAAGCTTATGGCGCCATTTACTCCTTTTTTGACGGAAACTATATACACAAATCTTACAAAATCTGATTCTGTTCATCTGGCTGACTGGCCCAATTTTATTTCCGAACCGGAAACAAATTTAACTTTCGAGATGCAAAAAATCAGGGAGATTGTAGAAAAAGTGCATGCCGTCAGAAAAGAATCGGGGATTCCGGTCAGACAACCGCTCGGAAAATTACAAATTATAAATTATAAATTACAAATCGGAGAACTCAAGAAACTTTTACTTGATGAGCTAAACGTTAAGGAGGTTTTTTTCAAAGACGGGAAGGGAGAACTTGGTATTGACCTAGACACCAAGATTACACCCGAACTTAAAGAGGAATCAGATGTAAGGGAATTGGTTAGAAGCATTCAGGAGGAGAGAAGAAATTTGGGACTTAATCTGACCCAACAGGTAGATGTGGCTTTGGAGAAAATACCCGAAAATAAGGTTCTTCTTGAATGGATGGCCAAAAAAGCGCAGATCGCAAATTTGAAGAAAGGGAAGTTTAGGGTAACCAAACACCCTTAATATGCGTTCGACATTTCATTTTTTGTCTAAAGATATAGCGTTTTCACTTTCCATTCTTTTCCTAATAGTCTTCAGCGTTGTGATCTTAATATCATTAGATAAACCACTTTTTCCTTTGTACTTTATATATATTGTTATGGCACTGTTTGTTTTTTGGTTTTTTTCGCAAATAGATTTTGATATTATTTCGCTTTTTTCGAAGCACCTTTATATAGCGAGTATCGGGCTTCTTCTTTTGACTTTGGTTATAGGTCGGGTTACAAGAGGTACCGTTCGTTGGATACCAATAGGACCTCTTAGCATTCAACCGGCCGAACTCGTACGCCCTTTCCTCTTGGTTTTTTTTGCAGGGTATATGACCAGCGGGAAAATAGATATGAAAAAAGTGCTTAAGTCACTTGGTCTTTTGGCAATACCTGTTGTCTTGATTCTGATTCAACCGAGCCTTGGCGTATCTATTCTCACGGTTGTCGGTTTTGTGGGCATCCTGATAGCCAGCAATTTTAATAAAAAATATCTTTTGATAGGTTTGGGTGGAATTGTAATTTTCCTTCCCCTTCTCTGGACCCTGCTGGCGTCGTATCAGAAACAACGTATTCTGACGTTTATTAAACCGTCAAACGATCCGTTGGGAGCTGGATACAATAGTCTGCAGTCAACAATTGCCGCCGGATCCGGAAAAATTTTTGGAACGGGTTTAGGCAAAGGAATACAAACACAGCTGGCGTTTTTACCTGAAAAACAAACGGATTTTATTTTTGCGGGAGCGGCAGAAGAGTTGGGTATAGTTGGAGCTGGTCTTATCCTGGTGGTAAGTTTTATTATCCTTTTTAGACTCACATATTTTATCGAACACGCAGTCTCCCCGGCAGCAAGGGCTTATTTAGCCGGATTTTTCCTGATATATCTTGCTCAGATTTTCATACATGTCGGGATGAATATGGGCATGCTGCCAATTACCGGGGTACCTTTTCCGCTTCTTTCCGCGGGCGGTTCATCACTTTTAGCCACCATGATGGGCTTGGGGATTGCACTTGGTGCCTACAAAAGGTAGAATATGCCCTGTATGTCTAAATATGCTGTAGTGCGAGTCGGGGGAAAACAATATAAGGTTGTCGAAGGCAAGGAGGTCTTAGTTGACAAGCTTACAGACCCCAAAAAATTTGATGTTGAGACACTTCTTTTTGTCGATAATGACAAAGTTAAAGTCGGGAAACCTGTTCTCAAAGATGTCAAAGTTTCTTTGAAGGTTCTCGCCGATATGGAAAAGGGAGAAAAGATAGAAATCTATAAATTTAAAGCTAAAAGCAGATATAAGAGACACACAGGTTTCAGACCTCAATACACAAGACTTCTGGTTGAAAAGTTTGATTAAGATATCAAACTATAACTCTCTGCCCTCTTGACAACTGTGAAAACATACTTTATATTGTGCGAAGGATATGTCAACACACAAAGCAGGAGGAAAAGCTTCACAACATGTCAGCCCCGCAGGTAAAAGACTTGGAGTCAAAAAATTTGGCGGAGAAAAAGTTGTAAAAGGCCAGATTCTTGTCCGTCAGAGGGGTACCACTTTTTCAAAAGGGGTTGGGGTAAAAGAGGGTAGGGATCACAGCCTTTATTCGGTTGCTGACGGTGTAACCAAATTTAGTAAGAAATTAAGTAAGAGAGTTTTAAGTGTGGTTTCCAAATAATATGGCAGAGGAAGTTATACAAATCGAAATAAATCAGCTTCAACCAAACCCCCTTCAGCCCCGTGGCGCCATAACCCCTGAGAGTTTAGTTGATCTCGTTGATTCTATCCGTGAGCATGGAATTTTAGAACCTCTAGTTATCGCCAAAACCCCGGCCGGATTCCAAATTATAGCCGGTGAGAGGCGTTGGAGGGCTTCGAAATTGGCCGGCCTTACCCATGTTCCGGCTATAATCAGGGAAACTTCCCCTAAGGGCATGCTTGAGATGGCTCTTGTTGAAAATGTTCAAAGAGTTGACCTCAATCCGCTTGATAGGGCCAAGGGCTTCGAGCGTTTGATGAATGAGTTTGGTCTGACAACCAGTGAAATTGCAGTAAGAATCGGCAAAAGCGTCGCCTATGTCAGTAACTCTCTCAGGCTTTTGTCCCTTCCGGATGCTCTTAAAGACGGACTTCTCTCCGGGCTTATCAGTGAAGGCCATGCTAGGGCCTTGGCGGCAATTGACGATGCCAACCTGATGATTGAGGCCTATAAGATAATTCTTAGGGAAAGCGGGTCGGTAAGGCGGGCAGAAGAACTTGCCAGGCGAATGAAGGTCAAGTCTCAGCAGGAGGTAGAGCGCCCCAGCGGTCACGTAAGGATAGTTTCTGAGGAAATTGATAAAATGCAGGCCGATATGGAGACTGCACTTAAGAATAGTGCAGGAGACGAAGCTCCTAAAAATAATTCTGTAAAACTAATCAGATCGAGAAGGGAAACCAGAGTAATATTCGTACTAAAAGGCGGCTTGGAAGAAACCGAAAATACACTTCAAAAAATCTATAAAGCGGTAACAGGCTAACTACGGGAAGTATAAGACTAAAAATTATAACTCGGTTTTGGAACAACTCCCGAAAGATTCATGGGCCAATAAGAAATCCAGGCACGTCCCGTCATAACCTGTTTAGTTACGGGTCCCCAATACCTCGAGTCGGATGAATTGGGACGGTTGTCTCCCATGACAAAATATTGACCACTGGGAACTTGATACTCCGTTTCATCACTTAAGAAAGGTCCGCCGATGGTCATAACATTATCCTTAAGATATGGCTCAATGAGTAATTTATCATTAATATAAACATGGCCGTCCTTTAAGAAAATCCTTTCACCGGGGAGTCCAATCACCCTTTTAATAAATTCATCCGTGGTTGAGATGGGGGGCATAAATACTACGACATCACCCCGTTCCGGATTTCTGGTGTAATAAGTTACTTTTTCCGTAAGCAGATATTCGGCATCTTGGAAATTCGGCATCATAGACTGACCGCTGATTTTGTGGGGTCGCATGATAAGTAAATAAATAAAGAAAAAAATTCCGACAGCAAAAACAACTACTTCCAAAATGTCCAAAAAAAATGCGCCTAAACGCTTAAACATATAATCATTATTTACTATCGAAGGCTAGCTTGCAAGTATCACGTTGTGAATACCATTTTCCGCTTTTCCCAAAGAGGTAATTCTGATAAATTGGGCTTTTTTCCAGAATTCCTGAATATTTCTAGCTCCCGAATAACTTAACCCTGATCGGATATTTGCAACCATCTTTTCTAATAGTAACGAGAGTGAACCCGAATATTTAACCATACTTTCAACCCCTTCAATTTGTTTGGTGTAGTTTTTGCCCAATTTTTCGCCCCCATTTTGCATATGGTTTTTCTTTTCAGTGGGGGAGGTTGACGCATTATAAACTTTAAAATATTTTCCGTCTTTTTCTATTTTTTTCCCTGGCGCCTCATCCGTTCCTGCAAATTGACTGCCGATAATAACCGCCGATGCACCGGCGGCAAGCCCTTTAACAATATCACCTGAGTTATTTGTTCCGCCATCGCAAAGAACAGTTCTTTTCCATCTCTTGGCTGCTTTTGAGGCGTTTAAGACCGCAGTAATTTGCGGCACCCCGGATCCTGTCACGATTCTGGTTATGCATATAGTACCGGGTCCGACCCCGACACGTACAGAATCTGCGCCGTATTTATATAAATCGTTAGCGCCATTTTCGGTTCCGACAACTCCGGAAATAATATCTATAGTTTTTCCAAACTTTTGCTTTAATTCGGAAGTGGCATCGAGAGCCTGACGCATATGCGCATGTGCTACATCAAGGGTTAGAATGTCTACTCCGGCATTAACCAATTTTTCGGCTCTTTCGAGATATCCTTCACGGCAGCCGACTGCAGCGGCCGTAAAAACGCCCGCCTTTTTCACTTGGGCTGCCATATTAGCTTGTTCTTCAGCCGGGAAGAATCTGGGCAAGAACCCAATGCCCCCAAGTTTTCCAAGCGCTATTGCCATATCAACACCGGTAACATCCGTCATATTAATGCTAATTAGGGGTAATTTAAGTTTTACGTGGGGCGTAATTTGAGTTGAAAGATCAACGTCATTCCTGCTATTTATTTCAGAATATTGGGGTACAAGAAGAACATCATCATAGGAAAGGCCGAGGGGGAATTCATGATCCATATTCTGTAATGACCCGCCTTCAGCGAGGCAACGTATGAATCATTACATTTAACTTTATCGGATAACAATTTTTCTGTCAACAGGTATGGTAAAATAGGCTCAGGGACGTGTAGCTCAGTGGTAGAGCGCTTCGTTCACATCGAAGAGGCCCTTGGTTCGATCCCAAGCACGTCCACCATTGATTTTTGAGTGATTGTGCTAGAATAAACCGTAAAAATGAAAGAAAGATGTTCAATAACAGATTTGACTGAAGAGGTTATGCAGGAATTGCGACCAGCGTTCCGGGATAGAATTGGAGTAGTGGAAATGACCGCTCTTTTGACAGTAATTAGAGAAGGACTTAATGAGCACCAAACAGAATTTGATATAGATGAACTTGTTGGGGGTGTTTTTGACCTTACTGAACCGATATTGTTTCACGAAGAAATTTTTAATACAAACCAAATTTCTCACGGAAAGACTGCTATTTGGGATCTTATAGGAATGGGATACTTATCCATGAAACCCGATAGATCTTTTAGGGTTTCGGATGAGCTTAGTGAAAAACTTCTCGCAACTCTTCCAAGGAAAAATAAATAAATTGTTGTAAAATATAGTAATGAAGAAATATATTTTCTTTGCTATTTGGATAGTTTTATTGCTTATGGTTCCCGTAACAATTCTTAGGACGACTCCGTTGGCGGTTGCTCTAAAGTATCCGGTTAACATAACAAATTTTATCCAAAGATTTATTGGCATGGTCGCCTTCATTTTACTTTTTGTCGAGCTTATTTTGGGAGCTTTTATGGACAAGTTAACAAAAAAGCTCGGAGAATGGATTTTTAAATTCCATCTCTTTGAAGGCGTTCTGGTTTATGCGGTTGTTTTGGCACACCCTTTATTTTTAATTTTATTTAACCATTTCGCCGGAACCGGTTGGGATCCGTACCGTGTTTTTATCAATGCTTGCCTGCTTTGCACTTCACCTTTGGCGTATTACTACACGTTGGGAATAGTTTCTTTTTGGCTTTTAACTCTTGCTGTTTTTGCGGGGATTTTTAGAAAGTCGGCGCCTTGGCTTAAGGCCAACTGGAGAAATATCCATGTTATTAATTATGTTGTTTTCTTAGTTGTGGGTCTTCACGGATTCTTGATCGGAACGGATTTTAGAATTCAACCTTTTTATTCGTTTGTGATTGCAGCTTATACAATAGTGGTATGCATTGTAATTTTTATTGAGATCCCCAAACTTTACAAAAGCTTCAAAATTTGGATAAGAAACTAGGCAATTTTTTCGTTGTTGGGGTTTTGTGCGGGTAGTGAACTCTCAGGAGAAGGGTTGGTATTTGTTCTTTCGTCAACTGGGGGAAGCATAGAGGTTGTCTCTATCGGAGTTACAGGAGTACCAAACGTACCAACTTCTGCTCCGAAGGCCGGTTGTTGACCTTCATTATATGCGATTGGTTTAATTTCTTCTGAGGGTTTAATATCGCCGGGCGGCTGCGTTGGTTCACCCTGACCTACCGGATGAACTAATCCAACTTTCATCCCGACCCTTTGGAAAAAACTCATCGCACCAGTACCTTTGGTTGGTTCACCAGACTTCATATCTAACATAATACTTACGCTTGAAATGAAAGTCAATTTATCTTATGAATGTTTTTCCAAAATTTCCAAAAGTCAAACCAGAATTTAGGAAAAGTAGGACTGTTATATTCTCTAACTTCATGCAGAATATCTTCGTTGGGATGTTTGTTGTTAAATTCAATGATCTTTGTTTCTTGATTTGATCCTTTAAATTTATATTCTTTATAAAAATATTTACCGTCAGCTAAAAATTGAGCAACTATAAATGTTGTGTTTTGAGAGGCCGGATTGATTTGTAGTTGGTAATTCCCATCTTTTGGATTCATTATTGCGATCATTCCATTTTCACTTGAAGTCGTAATCCCATTTTTATCGCTAATCTGAAAGGTATTCGGGTAGCCGATAAGAATAAGTGCGGAATTCTCATGGGGATAAGGAGGATCGGAAATACCAGGAGAACCCAAAAATTTTAGAATGTAATTTATACCGTCGGTCGAAGAGATAATTTCGGAATGTTTTTGATTAAGTACGTCATTTGTACTTGCGCCGGTAATTTGTGCACTTTGCAAAAGAACTGTTCCGTCACCCTCATTAACTTTTTCAATATCGACGGGTCGACCATCGGGCCATTTTGGGTCTTTTATGACGTCAATTATTTTTAAGGTTGCCTGTCCATTTCCGGCCAGTGTTCCGACTTTTACATTCCAAAAAGGTGTAATGAAATTTGAAGTAGGCAAGTAATTATTTTGATTTTTCATAGAAGTGACACTTTCTAACTGTTTTGTTCTAGTATTTCTAAGATAGTCATAAGTAGGAAGTAAGTTGATTAATGATTTTGGTATTCCACAATGTTTAGCGAATAGAGTTGTAGCTATTTTTTCTATCAAGTCGTCAGTCCAGATTTTGCCATCAACTGCGGCAGGATAGGCTAGAGCAGAACCTTGGTTTGGAGACCCTACGGCGTAGAATTTAGCTGCTTTACGACCGGATTGAGTTTCAAGATAATTTCTTCCGATTAGTCCTCCCATACTGTGTCCTACCAAATCTACTTTTTCGTCTTGGGACGTGTTTAAATTGATAACGTCATTGAGGGACAAAGCGCTGTTTCTGATATCTTGCGTCCAATCATAATAAAAGGGTACTACCTGCCAGTGACTGGAAGTTAGAGCAGTAAGCACTGGGTTATAAATATCTTTTGCGTAAGAAGCGAGCGTCCAGTCTTTGGGATTATTATCTGGTTTACAGTTTATGAACGCGTTTACATTCCAACTGGCTCCAATTCCGGGAATAAAAAAGACCTTTGAGACAGGCTCAAAATTTTGTTTAAGTATGTCACCATTTCGTTGGCATACAATATAATTTGACCCAAAATCTTCAGGGTGATTCATTTGAACATAGTAATCCTGATGAGTTAATGTTCCGATAAAATCAACACCATAGATTCCATATGGAATAGTATTTGACGTAACAGCCATTGAATTAAAACCCCAATACGCCGTATCCCCGTTTGACCCTCCAACTAAGCCAAAATACATATTGTTACCTAGATTTTCCCACGTAGTAACCCAATTTAATCCTGATGGTTGGTACATTGTTTTCCAAATCGGGGTATGCGATGAACTTATGATTTCAAGTACACCTAAGTTTGACCAATCACCACTTTGTACCTGAACATCTAGATGATTACCCGATATGGTTGAATTATAGGTGCACGCATAAATAGACGAGGGTAGAATAAGGAATAAAATCCCAATAAATATAAATGAAGCTAAAAATTTATATTTTGAAAACATATAATTAGTTTCAAACATTTAGAATATTTTGTCAATATATATTCATAAATATGAATTCATTAATTCTTGAAATATTGCATATAAATTATTGCGTAAAACTATTTATATTGTGATGCTTAATACATTCGGACGAATTGCTAGTTAATTTGTTTGTCAAGAGATAAATTGGTAAACTTCACCCATGAGGTCGTTATTTAGAGCAGAGGAACAAAGAGATAGTTTTGCAAAACTCGGCAAATACAAAGAGTTTAGGAGCTCGTATTTTAAATTGTTTGTTCCGCTTAAAGATTTCAACAATGCAAAGTTCTGGGATAAGAAAAATTTAGGTGAAAGAGGAAAATTAACTTCAAGCCCGATTTATGGGGATAAAATTAGAAAAATTGTGAAAATTATTCAAAAAAGTCGGGGTAATCTCTTAGATGTCGGTTTAGGAACAGGAGAAATTGAGAGGATATTAGATAATTCAAGATTAAATCTCTTTGGTATAGATATTTCACCCCGTTCGGTTAATAAGGCAAAAAGATATTTAAAAGGGATATTCAAAACCGGGAGCATCTTTAGAATCCCGTTTAGTAACGACTCAGTGGATATTGTTCTTGTCTTAGACGTTTTGGAACACCTTCCCACAAACAAAACTTATGAAGCATATTCTGAGCTCATAAGAGTTTTAAAACCCGGAGGTACTTTAATTGTCTCGGTGCCTCTGAATGAAGGTCTGGAAGAAATGCTTAAACACGGAAAGAATCCAAATGGTCATCTAAGGGCATATACTCCGGATATATTAAAAACGGAGTTAAAACTTTCAGGATTTAAGATTATTCGGGAATGTTATCTTTTTGCTTTTAGTAAATTGTATTTTTTGAAAACATTTTTAGTAAATATCTTGCCGTTTAAAATTAGAAACCCTAACCTAATGATCGTTTTTGCAGAAAAAAGATGAATATACTTTTTATAACAAGACTTTATTATCCCCACATTGGTGGTGTGGAGAAGCACGTGCAGGAGGTTAAAGAATCATTTATGAAAAGAGGGCTAAAAGTTAAAGTAATTTCAGAGGAAAATATTAAGTATCCCCACTTCAAGTTTTTAGGACTTGTTAATATTTGGTTTTGGCTTTTTAAAAACAGAAACCTTATTGACAGATCTGATGTAGTTCATGTTCACGATGTTTTTATCTGGTATCTTCCTTTCAGGTTTATTTATCCTCATAAAAAAGTTTTTACAACTTTCCACGGTTGGGAACAGAGGTGGCCTATCCCATGGATAAATATCGTTCAAAAGAAGATAGCCTCAAAATTATCCAGTGGTGCAATTTGCGTGGGCGAATATGTTGAAAAATATTACGGAATTAAAGCGGATAGAATTGTTTATGGAGGTGTAAATAATGTTTTGAATAACAAATTTAAAAAGCTAAGAGAAAAATTTAACACAATATTTATTGGAAGACTTAGTGAAGACACCGGGCTTTTGCAATTTTTGGATTGGTTAAAAGACAACCCAAAATATGAAGTTGAATTTTGTGGGGATGGACCACTCCGAAAAGAATGTGAGAAATATGGTACGGTTCATGGATTTACAGATCCCATTCCGTTTTATAAAAAATCGGAATATTGTGTTCCCGGTGGGTATCTCGCTGCTTTGGAAGCATTATCATATGGTTGTAAATTAAAATTATTCTGGAACAATAAAATAAAGGAAGATTATTGGAAAATGTCCCCCTTTTATCAATTAAAAGGTGATGAACTTAAAAATTGGGCCAAGAAGCAGACTTGGGATAAATTAGCCGATGAATATCTCGATTTGTATAATCACACTAAATGAAGAGGGAACAATAGCATCCCTGCTTGATTCATTATTGAATCAATCCCGAAAAGCGGGTGAGATCGTAATCGTTGATGGGGAATCCACGGATAATACTGTACAAATAATCCGACATTATCAAAAAAAATATAGTGGGATAAAACTTCTTGTTGAAAAATGTAATCGTGCAAAAGGACGGAATTTGGGGATTGAAATCGCCAAGGGTAATATTATAGCCACAACTGACGCCGGTTGTAAAATTGACAAAAATTGGCTACGAAATCTCACATCTCCATTTGCAACTGGTAGGGTAGACGTATCGGCGGGGTTTTATCACATGGTGTCCGGCTCTGCCGGGAAAATGACTTCATTTCAAAAAGCCTCATCGGTATATCTTGGAACTACGCCTAGAAAATTTGATAACAACTTTTTACCATCCAGCCGTTCTCTTGCGTTTACTAAAAAAATTTGGGAAGAGTTGGGAGGATTTCCGGAGAATATAGAAGGAACAGTGGAGGATACACAGTTTAACAAAAAATTATTAATGGCTAATGCCAAGATTTCACGCGTGAAAGATGCGGTGGTGGAGTGGGGGATGCCCGAACGGTTGGGAGATTTTTTTACAAAAGTATCAGGTTATGCAAAAGGAGACGCTTTGACTAAAATATGGATTTTTCCCGGAAAAGGTCTTATGTCGCACAATATTAAATCGCTAATGATTCTATTTAGATATATTTTAGGACTGTTAATCTTAGTTCTGTCGTTCAAATATCACGAACTACTCCCCGCTTTGATAATTTTATTTTTCTTTTACTTGCTTTGGGCTTACAGGAAAGTTTATTTGGAATTTGAGGATTATAAAGTTGCTTTGTGGGGACCGATTTTACAGATAACTTCCGATGTAGCCGTGATTAGTGGCTTCTGTTCGGGTATACTTGGTTGATAATGGGATATTTAAAAGACACATTAAAGGGGTTAAGTTGGATTACGGCATTGAGGGTTTTATACCGTGTAATCGGCGTTATTAGGATTGGTATAATCGCTCATTTATTAACCCCTTATGGTATTGGAATTTTTGGAGTGGTTACTATAGTTTTAGCCTTTTTAGAAATTCTGACAGAAACAGGCATAAACGTTTTTCTTATTCAGCAGAAAGAAGATTTGGACGGATATTTTGATACTGCTTGGGTTGTTTCAATAATCCGTGGGGTTCTAATCGCAATTCTAATTATTGCTACGGCCGGACCTGTTTCTTCATTTTTTAGTTCACCGGAGTCAAAACTATTACTTTATCTTGTAGCTTTGGTTCCACTTATAAGAGGTTTCATTAATCCCTCCGTTGTAAAATTTCGAAAAGACTTACTTTTTCATAAGGAGTTTGCCTACAGAATTTTAGTGTTTAGTGTCGAATCAGTGGTTTCGATTCTCGGTGTTATCATTCTGAGAAGTACTTATGGTCTCGTTTATGGTTTGATTGCGGGAGCCATTTTTGAGCTATTTTATACATTTATCGTTGCAAGGCCCTGGCCGAAATTTCGATTTGATGCAATTAAAAGCAAAAGAGTTATTAATATGGGCAAATGGGTAACAATTTTTGGAATTTTTGATTATTTTTATACGCAAAGTGACAATATTGTTGTAGGCCGGCTTTTGGGTGTGGCACCTTTAGGGATTTACGACAATGCCTATACAATCTCTACAGCCCCACTGACTGAGGTTGGTACTATTTTTTATACAGTTGTATTTCCGGTCTTTTCCAAGATTTCAGGCGAAGCTTCAAGGTTAAAGTCTGCCTTCATTAAAAATACGCTGGCAAATGTTGTTTTAATGACAGGAGCGGGAATATTTATTTTTATTTTTGCTGCACCAATTGTTCATATACTTTTCGGAAAAGGTTGGGAAGCTGCTATTCCTGTAGTTAAACTTCTGTCGGTTCTTGGAGTAGTTCGTGGCGTGACCGGCTCGACAGGTTCTCTTTTGATGGCCAAGGAAAAACAAAAATATACAGCGGTTATTACAATAGTCAGCACTTTAGGACTTTGGGCGACGATTGTTCCACTTACTCGCGCCTACGGACTAATTGGGGCCGGGATGTCTGCAATTTTTGGTACCCTAATTTCTCTTCCTTTTACGGTGTACTATGTGCGTAAGACGCTTAATTCGTAATGTAATCCAATATAAATTTATGGAAAGGTCTTTAAAACAACTAAAAGGAGTCACTTTAATAACTCAATCATTGGCAATGGGAGGTGCCGAAAATGGTCTTACACAAATTTTGTCTGGTCTTGTTAGGAAGGGGATTCCTGTTAAAGCCTGGACAACATCTGATCGTTTTAATGAGGATCTTGAAGCCTATGGAATTAAAACAAACAAAATTCCATTTGTAGTCGATATCATTGGTGACTGGAAAGGCCTTATTAAGGGTTTATTATTGTTCCCATTCGCCTTTATTTATTATGGTTATATAACTTTTAAGGAACGTAATTCAGGAACTATTCACCTATCAGGCTATATCGAAAAAATAATGGTAACTCCATGGGCAAGACTCATGAACGTACCGATCACCTGGAATGAACACGGTCCACTACAACCTATATTTTCTAAGTTTTTCGGTTTTCCAAAACTTCTTTACCACTTAGTTAGTGGATTGCCCAATTTTGTCATCTCACCCAGCGAACATACCCGTAGAAGTAATTTGAATATAATGGGTTTGTCATCAGCAAAAACCGTGGTTATTCCCTCTGGTGTTAATCCACCAAAAATCTTTCATAGTGTACCGCAAGCGTATACTGCTTATTGTGTTGCCAGAATGGAACCAGGCAAAGGACAAGACTTGTTAATTAGAGCCTGGCCAAATGTTTTACGCAAATTTCCCAAAGCCCACCTATACTTTACTGGCGAGGGAGTTTTCCAAAAACAATTAGAAAAAAAAGTGCACAATTTGAAACTTAATAAATCAATTAAATTTTTGGGTTGGGTAAAAAATTTAACTAAAACAATTTCCCCATTTACTGTAGCAATTCTTCCGTCAGTTTGGCCTCTTGAAGGCTTTGGTTTGGTCTTAGTAGAAAATATGGCCTTGGGAAAACCGATTATATGTTTTAAGGCAGGACCATATCCTGAAGTGGTCAATTCTGGTTGTGCAATTTTGGTTGACATGGGGAATGTAACAAATCTTTCCGAAGCTATTATACGTATTTTTTCTGATTCGGAGTTGGCCAAGACGTTGGGTGAGAATGGAAAAAAACGATTCAACAATATTTTTACAGCTGATAAAATCTCCCATCGGTATGGGGAAGTAATGCTACGTGCTCAAATTGCGTGCCAAACAAAAAAAAATCTGTATAATGTCTAGTTATGTCATTTTTACTTCAACCAATTAGGGCTTTCGAATTTACATCACCTGTTTATGATTACATAAAAAATCGTTTTTTATGGATAAAACCCATCTCTAGTGTGATTTTTGCTAACCCGTATTTCAGGCGGTTATATACGAGAAGAAATATAAACGAGAGAGTGGTTGAAACGCCTTTTATTTTCGCCAATCTGCCTAGATCTGGAAAGATATTGGATGTCGGTGCTTGTGAGAGCCCAGTTTCATTGATGCTTGCTTCGATGGGCTATAAAGTATGGGCAAATGATACCAGACCATACGATTTCAAACACCCAAATCTTAAAAATAAAGTGGGCAGTGTTTTAGATTTGCCCGAACGGAATTATTTTAATACCGTGATTTGTTTGTCCGTACTTGAGCATATTGGGATTAACGCTTATGGTAATCCTGAATTGGCTGATTTGGATAAATTGGCCGTTGCTAAGATGTATCAATTATTGAGACCCGGCGGAAAACTTTTACTAACTACCCCAATAGACACGTATCACCACGGAATATATCGGGCAAGAATTTATACGATTGCGGAGCTTAAAGATTTTTTGCACCCATTTTCAAAAACCGAAATAAAGATTGGGTATAAAGACAGAAAAGAGGTATGGAGGATTGGATCTGAATTGCCAAGGAATTTCAAATCCTTTGGAGTTAAGCCGTGCGCAGTTGCCTTGATATCTGCTACAAAATAATTTGATGAAAAATATGAAAAGTACTTGGATTACCAAATATACATTTATTCTTTTTGTAATATTTCTCTTAGGAACATTCCTGCGGTTTTATAAACTTCAGCCAAACCTTACTTTTAACGGAGAAATGGGTTACGACTACATGACCATCCGTTCTTTTGTAGAAAATCATCAAATTCCCTTAATCGGTCCCCGCACTTCTCATGAGTGGTTTTTTATTGGCCCTCTATTTTATTGGATTTTTGGGATTCTTATGCCTTTATTCCATTATAGTGTTTTAGTCGGTGCCTATTTCTTTGCAATAGTAGGAGTTGTATCAATTCTGGTCTGCTATGTGACAATAAAGCCTCTGTTTGGAGAAAGAGTTGCTCTAATTTCCTCGTTTCTTGTTTCGTTTTCACCACTATGGGTGGCTTTGGCCCATGACGCCAGGTTTAACGGAATGACGGCTATTCTTTTTTTTCCCTTTTATTATCTTTTGGTAAAAAGTGTTAAGGATAGAGGAAAAAGTTTATTCATGCTGGGCGTTACGTTGGGGATTATGTTTAGTTTTTTTCCCAGCCCGATATTACTTTTACCCGGCGCGGTGGTTGTGATTTTTATTTACAGGAAAAAAGTAGACAAAAAATACTTCCTTCCGGGAATTTTGGGGTTTTTAATTCCGAATGTTCCTTATCTTATTTACAATGCGATGCATAAATTCCAGATTATTGGAGACCTTATCGCCTGGATACCTTTCAGAATCTTGGGTTTTTTTGGTTTATATCCCAAAAATACAGCCACACCATATGTTTTGCAAGTAAACGTAGTTGGCCTATATACATTTTTCCAACAGACTTACTTGAATAGCAACAACATTCTGATATTTGCACTCTCACTGGCCGTTTTTATTTACGCATTTACCAAAATCCGGGGTAACCTTCCTCTTGCCGTTTTAATGATAATTTTCGGGACAAGTTACCTTGGACTTTTTTTGCATGGTGCCCCGCCTCAACATTATTACCTTGTGATTTTCCCCATTCCGGTAATCCTTTTGGGGATATTTCTTGAAAATATCGGTAAAAAATATCTTTGGGCTGCGGTTTTGATTTTGGGTTACCTGGTTATTTTTAATTTCAATTTTTACTTTTCGGCAAACTGGTTTGGGGTTAATTCAATCAGAATGTCTGAAGACCATAACTATGTCCCTTATAGCCTTCAGGAAAAAATAGCCGGTTTTATTGCCAAAGATGCCGGATCAAATAAATTCAGTATCGGCCGTGTCGGTCCGCTGGACGAATTTGGAGATAATTTCTCTTTGAATTATCAATTTCTTCTTTGGGGACTTGGTAAAAAGCCGGTAGATTCCGAACCTCTTAAATATACAATTTATGAAGATACTTCTAATTTGCCGCAGAACGAAAAAATATTTTGGGTAGAAAATATTGCCATCTCAAAAAAATGAATAATCTTGTGACCGTCACTTTAAATAAACCCGTAATTTCCAATTTTGCAGGAGAGCGGAACGAACTGTTAAGGAAAGCCAAAGAAAGTTGGGTATTATTTCTCGATACAGATGAAAAGTTGTCACAAGAGCTTAAAAAGGAAATATCAGATTTGGATACATCGGATTTTTCAGGATTTTATATCAAGAGAAAAATTATCTTTTTAGGTAAAGAAATAGGGGAGGATAAAGTTTTAAGATTGGGTAAGAAAAATTCCGGAAAATGGTCAAGAAGGGTTCACGAAACCTGGCTCGTAAAGGGCAAGATTGGAACGCTTGAAGGCTACATTATCCATAACACCGCAAATAATCTTCATGATTATATCGGTAAAATGAATAAGTATTCATCGATTCATGCGGAGGAGAATCTGAAGGAGGGTAAACGTCTCGGCCTTTTTAAAATAATTTTTTATCCGAAATTGAAGTTTGTGCAAAATATGTTATCCGGTCGGGGATTTGTCTTTTCTATGCTACAATCGTTTCACTCATTCCTCGGATGGGCTAAACAATGGGAATTATTAAAGGATTAAATTGGCGGAATATTTTCATTTTCCTCTTTTTTATTGTTTTCCCATTTGGGCAAATAACGAGACTGAGTTTTAATTTATTTGGTACCAGTATTCCTTTATTGCCGATAGATGTCATTGTCGGTTGCAGCGCCATCTACACACTTATAAATAAAACCCGGAAGCCAAAAATCTTCGGCTATATTGTGACATTTCTTTGGTTTTTAATATTTTCATTTATTCTTTCAATCTTCGTCTTTAAAACCGTTTTTCTTGTTTACGGTTTGTTTTATTTGCTTAGACTTGCGGTATATTTTTTATTTTTAGTTTATATTTGGGATTTTGTCAGGCAAAATTTAAAAAACAAGGAACTACTTCAGGATAGTCTTTTGGGGATCTCGGTTATGTCTGCGGTTTTTGGTTGGATTCAATTTTTTATGATTCCTGACATCAAGGCACTTTTTGTGTACGGATGGGATATACATTTATTCCGTTTAATCGGGACATTTCTTGATCCTGCCTTTCTGGGTTTAATAATTGTTTTCGGATTACTTATTTCCATATTTCGAACGGTGCAGAAAAAAAATATAAATAATATCGGTACGATTATATTTTTACTGCTTTCTTTAGCCTTTACTTATTCAAGAGCCAGTTATTTGGCTCTGTTTGCCGGTCTTCTTGTAATCGCCTGGTATAATAAATTTGTAAAATGGGCGGTTATATTTATCCTTGTTTTTACGGCATTACTCTTTCTTCTCCCGACTTCGCGAAATCATAGTATTGAGCTTCTTAGAAGTTTTTCTGCGCTCGCCAGAATTGATAACTACAAAACCACTCTACTAATTTTTGCGAAATCTCCTGTTTTTGGTGTCGGCTATAACAATATGTGCATTGCTTATCAGAAGTTTATCGGAATTCAACCTTTTTCTTCTCACGCCTGTTCAGGATCTGATTCAAGTTTGCTTATGGTTTTGACGACCACGGGGGTTATCGGTTTTATAATTTTTGCGAATATGATTTACAAGATTGGTATTTCTTTAAAAAATAATTCCAGATTCAAAATGCTTACCTCCTGTTTTGCCGCACTTTTGGTACACAGTCTATTTTCAAATTCTCTGTTTTATCCCTGGATATTCGGATACATGATTATCCTTCTGGCGGTATCGGTTACGGATTGAAGTTCAGAGTGATATCTTTCTCCGTTGTATTTCCTGCCTGATCGGTAGATTTTACCGCGAAACTGTTTGCACCGTCATTTAAAGTTGTTGTGTACTGGAAAATTCCGCTATCGTCAACCGAAACAATCCGGTCGTTGATCATTATCTGACAACCCGTGTCGGTAGTTCCCTGAATTGTCACTTGTCTCTGGTTTGAGCCAAAAAACGAGGCGCCGTCCGATGGTGAATCTACGGAAAGAGCCGGGGGTTTATTATCGTAAACTATTTGGTTGTCTTTTGATTTTTGACTTTGATTTCCGGATGTATCGATGGCTATTGCTAAAAAATCATTGTTACCATCGACAAGTTGAAGACTAAAACTGAAATTTCCGTCTTTGTCCGCTAAAGCTTCCTGGTCGCTTCCGTTAAATGTAAGTTTAATTGTTGCCCCGGGCTCCGAGCTTCCGGAAACGGTTATATTTTGCTGATTGGTAAAAGCCGGAACAAAGATGAATTTTGGTGGAGCAGGCGGGGTGATATCGGTCTTGGTTATTGTTTTACTTCCGCCACGAAGGTCGGAGATAAAAACGGTCAATCTACCAAAAAGAGGTATCCCGATGAAAACCAATAAAACGACAACAACGACGGTTAACGCGGTAAAAACCAACGTACTTTTGAGATTACTTTTTTCCTCAACGGATTGTAATCGTGAATATTTTTGCCTCATTTTTATGAGCCGACGGGTGGATTCGAACCACCGATCTTTGCTTTACGAAAGCACCGCTCTACCAGCTGAGCTACGTCGGCGTAGATATAATTATAGCACCTGAAGCTGATTTGAAGCCTGAATCAAATCAGGTATAATTACGCAGTTGAACAATTACCTAAATGAAATCAAAAGAAATTAAATCTTGGGACCACTATTGGGAAGGAGGCGGCTTGAAAAGTAAAAGGTTTGTTTATAATTTTATTGCCTCGTATTACAGAAGGTTTTTAATTAGACCCTGCCTAAACCATTTTGTAAAAAAATACATTAAGAAAAATTCTAAAGTTTTACACGCCGGTTGCGGAGGCGGAGAAGTGGATATGGATTTACAGAATTATATTCATATAACAGCTTTGGATTTCTCTCAAAATGCACTCAGGAGGTATCGCAAAAGGCATGCGGGTAAATGCATTATTATCAAAGGAGATGTGAGGTCGCTCACTTTTAAACCGTCCTCATTTGACGGGGTTTATAATTCGGGTGTTTTGGAGCATTTTGACAAAATTGATATCAATAAAATTTTGCAGGGTTTCCATAGAGTTTTAAAAAAAGACGGGATAATAGTAATATTTTGGCCCCCCGAGTTTGGGATAAGCGTATCGTTTTTTAAAATCCTTGTTTTTATATGTCGGGACCTTCTAAACATTAAAAATGTTGAGTTTCACCCAACGGAGGTTTCCCGGCTTAAATCAAAAAGTGAAGCAAGGAAAATTTTCAAAGATTCGGGGTTTCATGTAATCGAATGCTCGTATGGATTGCGGGATCTTTTTACAAATATAGCCGTTGTTGCCAGAAAGAATTAAGTTTTCAATAAAGAACCGTTTTATAGAAGAAGTAATTTAAACCCTTATCCTTTATTATCTCAAAGGCTCTTATGGGGCTATCGAATTGTCCCACAAAAAACACAGGAAAAGTCAGATTGTCGTTATGAATCATATTCGGCTTGTCGGTATAGTAATGAAAGATGGTGAGTAAATTCCAGGTAAAAAGCAAAATAAACAGGATTGTAGTTTTCTTGAAGTTTATTTTTTCCAGAAAACTTGCCATACCGAAAGTGAAATAGGCAATTCCGCCAATTATCCATCTTTGTCCGAATTCGACCGAAATACTGGCCCAAAATGAGACGAAAAGTATCAGTAACGTAATAGACAACAGAAACATATATTTATGTGATTTGAATAAGCCAATAAAACTAAAGAAATATATAGGTGTCCAGGTGAAAAGTCCGCGCTTAGCTGTTAAGAAAAAGTCCAAAATACTGCTGATTTTGAATGAATAAGTATCTATTCCTCGGCTTAGATATTCTAAATGGAATGGATTTCCGGACATGACATACAGGCTCCAAAAAAGCGGGAGAGTGAATATAATTGCTGAAGTAAACATGGTTATCCAACCTTTAAGCGAAGGTGAACTTTTTAATATCTGCCAATAAATCGGAATGAGAAAGAGTATATCCGCAACACGGACAGTAAAAAGAAAACCGGAAAGAGCCCCGATTAGAAAGTAGTTTATAAATTTTTTGTCGAATTTGTAAGTTTTATAGATAAGAAAAGAAATTATAAAAAATGAAGGTTGATGGGCAAGAGCCGGTTCAAAAGAGGAATAATAAAACAGATTTGAAGCAAAGAAAATAAACATTACGGAATAAAATGCAATTTTCTTGGAAAAAAAGTTTTGTAAGTACTTTTCAGTGAAATATAAACCACCCATTACAAGAAGTATTCCTGTTAAGCCCGGACCGACTTCAAAAACCATACTAAATCTGTCACGGAAAAAGAATGAAATTACTGCGATTGAAGGAATCCAAACCAACCCGGTACCTATCGGGTAAGGATTTACAATTCTATCCCAAAAAAAACGGCTAAATTCTCCCTTTACTCCATGGAAGTTTCCCAGGAAATTGTAGATCGGGCCAAAATTAAGGCCTTTATCAAAAAAGAGTGCTTGGGTGTAGGAATAATAGCCGTTACCGTCTCCGTAAATGCCGTGTTTATCTAAAATCAGGTGAATAATAAAGATGGCAAAACAGCCGATAAAAATATAGAAATATTTTTTCATGGTAATTGTTTCAGGCGCATAATATCATAAAACAAAGAAGATGTCCCAGTAATCTTCTGAAGATTTTTTGTTCGTGAGCGGGTAAGGGGAGTCGAACCCCTATCTGTTCCTTGGGAAGGAACCATTAGGCCGTTTAACTATACCCGCGCATATGTCTTGCGAGCATAATTATAGCATTCGTTGTACTTCTCTATCTAGGAAGCGTGAGAACATTTCCTGAATGGATTATTCCCGGATTAGCCAGCTTGTTTGCCTTGGCAATACTTACCCATTTATATCCGTCTCCGTATGCCCTAACTGCAATTTTCCAAAGTGAATCTCCCTTTACGACTGTGTATGTACTAACTGCTATAGGTTCGGTAGAAACAACTGCTGCAACCTTCTTGGTTGATGTTGGCTGTTTGGGTGAAACATCAGGAAGGATCAATTTTTGTCCGACTTCAATATTTTCTGTTTTAAGACTATTAGCGCTTTTTATATCTACCCAGTTATAACCTGAACCAAAGGAATCTTCGGCGATTGACCAAAGAGTTTCTCCTTTTACAACAACGTGTTCCTTAGTACTGGTTTGTGTCGAGCTGACCGGAATTGTTCCGGCACTTTTATCCTTAAAATAATTTACGATCAATATTCCTACAATAACTATCACAATGGCACCTAAAACCATACTAATACTTTCTTCGTTTAACTTAATTTTTTTGAGGAAGTTTTTTAGATCAAAGTTCAAATTTATTCACCCCGTTTCTTCAGGGCAGAAGTAGCCTGAATGTAGATGAAGAATTAAATGAAGTCAAGGGCTATTTAAGCGAGGTCGACGAGATTCGGACTCGCAACCTCTTCCGTGACAGGGAAGCGCTCTAGCCGTTGAGCTACGACCTCATACGCGTATTTTATCAGTAAATGCCTCCAGCTGCAATTGAAGTTGAACCACTATTGTTATCGGAGTATATTCAAAACCTTAATATGCCAAAGGAAATATTATTACGTAGAACCAAACATGCGGATTATGAAGATTTTAGTAATATGCCCGTAGTTTTTGAATATAAAGGACGCACTGGCGAAATTAATGATTTTGTCAGGTTGGCCAAAGAAGCCGGATTAAGTGCGGAAGTGCCGGAGGAGCAACAAACAGACGGAATCTCACAATTCAAAATGACCCTTTCCAGAAAACAGTTTGATAAATTTATGGCAGTTCTTCACGAATGGAAAACCGATATATAATGTTTGTATGCCCGGTTTAAAAACTTTAAATAATCTTCAAATCGCCGAGCTTCTTAGAGATGTAGCTGCGGCCTATGAATACCGAGATCAAAACAAATATAAATTCCAAATAATTGCCTATGAAAGAGCTGCTGATGCCGTGGAACACGCCACAAGTGAACTTAAGGACCTTTGGGATGATGGAAAACTAGAAGAAGTTCCCGGAATCGGGCCAAGCATTGCCGAACATCTCGACGAGATTTTTCGAACCGGGAAATCAAAGCATTTTGAAAGTCTAATGAAGGAAATTCCCAAAGAAGCATTTAAATTAATGGAACTTCCCGGAATTGGAATAAAAACTGCAATGAAACTGATTAAAGAAGCACCTCGGAAGGAAATTAACGAAAAGCTTAAGGAGGTTGAAGTCAAAGAAAAAAAAAGTAAACGCCATCTTTTGCCCTATGCGGCAATGATTGCTTCTGAGGTAATGGATTACTTATTGAAGTGCAGTGCAGTTAAGCGTGTGGACCCGCTAGGAAGCCTCAGAAGACAGGCTTCGACGATTGGCGATATAGATCTGGCTGTTGCTACTGATAATGCCTTGGAAGTGTTGGAGTATTTTACGAAATATCCAAAATCGGTTAAGACTATAGAAAAAGGGGACCACACCTCGTCAATTCTTTTTCCGGGCGGGGTTCAGGTTGATTTAATGACTCAACCGATCGAATCATATGGATCCTTACTGCAACACTTTACAGGTTCAAAACATCACAATATTGCGCTTAGGGAATTGGCTCTTAAAAAAGGTTTAAGTCTATCTGAATACGGTATACGGCCAATTAAAAATTTAAAATACGTAACCAGCTCTGCTATAAAAATTAAAAATTTTAAGGACGAAATAAGTTTTTATAACTTTCTCGGACTAGATTATATCGAGCCGGAATTAAGAGAAGATACGGGAGAAATTGAAGCAGCCCGTGAACACACACTTCCAAAACTTGTGGAGTTAAAAGATATAAAAGCTGATCTTCAGGTCCATTCTGATTTTGATATTGAAACAAGTCACGACTTGGGTGAAAGCAGTATGAAAGAGGTTGTGAAAAAGGGGAATGATCTTGGTTATGAATATTTGGCATTAACAGAACATAACCCCAGTCAGAAAGGACATAACGATCAGCAAATTATCGATATTTTAAAAAGAAAACAAATAGTTGTAGAACAATTAAATTACTCATTAAAAAATGAGAACACAAAAAGTGTTCGAAAAGTATTCAACAGCCTTGAAATTGACATGAAATCGGATGGCAGTCTTCCGGTTCCTGACGCGGGTCTCTCGATTTTGGATTTTGCTTTGGTTTCAATCCATTCAAATTTTGATCTTCCGCGCGACCTTCAAACTAAACGGGTTCTTTCAGCTCTTTCTCATCCGAAAGCTAGAATATTTGCTCATCCTACAGGAAGAAAACTAAATGAACGTGAGGGTGCGGAACTTAACTGGCCGGAAATTTTTGCGTTTTGTCTGGAACATAACAAATGGATTGAAATTAACTGTGATCCAATGAGACTTGATTTACCGGATACACTTGTCCGCGAGGCTGTGAAACTTGGTGTGAAATTAACATTTGGTACGGATGCACACCATGTTGATGGGATGAATAATATGATGTTTGGAATTTCTGTTGCAAGACGTGGTTGGGCAACAAAGAATGATATAATAAATACTCGAAATCTTGTTGATTTCGAAAAATTATTAAAAGGAGGTGATTAATTTATGATTTATATTTTATTAGCAATTGTTTTGATTTTAGTTTTATGGACTGCTTCCATATACAATTTTTTTGTAACCACTAAAACCAGAGTCGGTGCTTCGATTCAGGAAATAGGAAACCAACTCAAAAGGCAATCCGAACTTATTCCAAATTTAGAAGCTTCAGCGAAGGGATACCTTGCTCACGAAAAGGGAATTTTTAAAGAACTTACCGATGCGAGAAAGGCTGTTTCTTCGGCAGTAGACTCGGGGGACCTTAAAAAGATGTCTGATGCAGGCAAAATGCTTTCTGATGTTCTACCCAAAATTCAGGTGGTTGTTGAAAGTAACCCCGAGATTAAAGGTGTGGAAGTTGTAACCGACTTAATGGACCAACTTCGAGATACATCGGATAAAGTAATGTATGCAAGAAGACTCCTGATTGATTTGACAGCTGACTATAACGTAAAGTTGGTTTCGTTTCCGAGCAACATAATTGCAAGTATGTTTCACTTTGAAAAACTTGCAGGACTTGAAACCCCCACAGATGGGGACTCCCTGAAAGTAAGCGACGAGGAAATGAATACACCCAAGGTCAATATTTAATGCACAACATCTATCAGGTGCAATCTGCGAATAAATGGAAGAGCGCAATAGTCGTTGCGCTCTTTGTGGTGTTTATTTTTGCAGCGGTATATATTATTTCGAGTGCTTTCGGGTACTATGAGGGATATCAGCCGGACGGGTTTGGACTAGTGGGAATTGCATTGATAGTTTCAGGGATATCCAGTTTTGTCAGCTACTACTACTCCGATAAAATTATTCTTGGAATTTCCGGCGCAAGACGTGCAACTCCTCAAGAAGATAAACTTTTTACACAGGTTGTTGAAAATTTGTGTATAGGGGCAGGTATCCCGAAACCGACCTTATATGTAATTGATGACCCTTCTCCTAATGCTTTTGCAACAGGACGCGACCCGAAGCATGCTGCAATTTGTGCAACCAGTGGTCTTTTGGCAAAATTAAATAGAAGTGAGTTGGAAGGGGTTTTTGGTCACGAACTGACCCATGTCAAAAATTACGATACCAGGCTTATGGCAGTTGTTGCCGTAATGGTTGGACTTGTGGCACTTCTGGGGGATTGGTTCATGAGAAGTATGTGGTTTGGTGGAGGTAGGAGGCGTGGTAATGGTGAAGGCGAGGCGGGTGCTATATTTTTAGTTTTGGGAATAATTTTCGCAATTCTCTCTCCGGTAATCGGAACTTTAATACAATTGGCAATTAGCCGTCGCCGTGAATTTATGGCAGATGCCGGATCTGTGGCAATTACGAGACAACCCGGTGATTTAATTTCTGCACTGGAAAAGATTTCCGACGACCCGGAACCTTTATTGAAAGCAAATAAAGCCACAGCGCACCTATACATTGAGAATCCGTTTAAGAAAGATGGACATGGAAAAGTAGCTTGGTTTTCCGGCCTTTTTGATACTCACCCGCCGATTAAGGATAGAATCAAGGCTCTCCAAAGTATGATCTAACTTCTTGTGAAAATAGCCTTTTCGTCTTATTATTACTAAGATATGGCAAAGCTGACTAAAGCGGACGTTCTCCATGTAGCGAAACTTGCGAAATTAAATTTGACCGAGCCTGAGATTGATAAATTTCTTCCCCAGCTCTCATCAATAATTGATTTTGTGGGTCAATTAGATCAAGTGGATACCGAGGATATTGAACCAACAGCACAAGTTACCGGTCTCTCTAATGTCTTTAGAGATGGTGAAGCCGATTTGTCGAAATGTTTGTCACAAGACGAAGTCTTAAGTGGAACGGACAAAGTTTATAACGGTTTATTTAAGGTTCCTGCAATTTTAGAGGGGAGAACGGACAAATGAATTTACCACTAACAATTAAAGAAACAAGAGAAGGACTTTTGAAAAAGAAATTTTCGGCTGTGGAGTTGGTGGATGAATATTTAGAACGTATCAAAAAAAATAGCGATTTAAACGCTTTTCTGACGCTATCTTCAGAAATTGCATATGATAAAGCAAAAGAGGTAGATAAATTGGTCGCAACAGGAGTTAGCGATAATCAATATCCTCTTTTGGGGTCTGCCCTTGCCCATAAAGATTTATTTTTAACGAAAGGTGTCAGGACAACCGCTGCGTCAAAGGTTTTGGAGTCGTTTGTTCCTCAATACTCTGCGACCGTTGTACAAAAGTATGAAGCGGCAGGCAGTATTATGATCGGTAAAACCAACTGTGATGCTTGGGCACATGGTGCAAGCGGTGAGAATTCAGACTTTGGTCCGACATTAAATCCTTGGAATAAAGAATATGTTCCGGGCGGCTCTTCAAGCGGTTCGGCTGTATCAGTGGCTGCCGGGATGAGTTTGCTTTCAACCGGAACCGATACGGGCGGGTCAATTCGTCAACCTGCAAATTTTTGCGGGGTTGTAGGATTAAAACCTACATATGGCGCCGTTTCAAGGTATGGGATTATTGCAATGGCATCATCTCTTGACACAGTTGGTTGTTTTGCCCGGACTGTGGAAGACGTTGAGAAAATGTTTATTGTGACGAAAGGGGAAGACGGATTTGACTCAACTGTCAAGAATGTTGAGAGTCCAAGACCCAGGGATGTGTTAAAAATCGGAATTCCAAAAGAGTATTTTGCAGAGGGTTTGGATAAAGAAGTTGAGAAATCTATTCTAGAAGTAATTGAAGTACTTAAAAAAGAAGGGATCGAATTTATAGAAATTTCACTTCCAAGTACGAAATATGCTATTCCTGTTTATTATATTATTCAACCGGCGGAAGTTTCCTCTAATTTAGAAAGATATGATGGGATACGGTACGGTAATAGTCGTGATTATTTCGGGGCTGAGGCTAAAAGAAGAATTATGCTCGGAACTTACGCACTTTCGGCAGGATATTACGATGCCTATTACCTTAAAGCTCAGAAGGTTAGATCCAAACTCAAAGAAGATTTTGATAAAGTTTTTGAAAAAGTTGATGCGATAATTGCACCGGTTTCACCGACAAGCGCTTTTAAACTGAGAGAAAAAACATCCGATCCTTTGCAAATGTATTTAGCTGATATCTACACCTGTCCGGCTAACCTTGCCGGAATTCCGGGGCTTGCAATTCCCTCCGGCTTTAATAAAAAGGGTATGCCATTGGGATTCCAACTCCTAGGACCAAGATTTTCGGAAAGTACGCTCTTTTCTTTGGGAAAAATGTATCAGGAGGTTACAAGTTATGTTCCGTCTTTAGCAATTATATAATGTTACAGGAATTTAAACCGGTTTTAAAAAATAAGAATTTTTTGTATATCTGGATTTCTCAGATTTTTTCGCAATTAACCATTAACATTATGAATTTTGTTTTCCTGATACGTCTATTTGAAGTAACAGGCTCAGCAATTTCTACTTCGCTTTTGTGGGTTGCTTATGCGCTTCCGGCAATACTCATCGGGCCATTTGCCTCAGGCGCTGTCGACCTGGTTGACAGAAGAAAAATGCTGATTATTACCAATTTGCTGCAATCACTGACGATATTTTTATATGCAATTGCGTACAAATCAAATATATTTTTGCTTTACGAAGTTGTCTTTGTTTATTCACTTATTAATCAATTTTACGTACCTGCGGAGGCTGCAACCCTGCCGTCCGTACTCAGTAAAGAAAAACTGGCGCATGGGAACAGCTTATTTTTTATAACTCAACAGGGATCAATTGTTTTGGGTTTTGCTATTGCAGGTCTTCTTAACGGACTATTGGGTTTTAATAATACTTTGTTCCTGTGTTCATTTTTCCTGTTTATTGCTTTTGCAAGTACAATGCTGCTTCCGAAACTTACTTCCAATAATCAAATACCCAAGAAATTTGAAACTGCTGTATTCGGGTTCTTCAGACACATCGCCGAAGGTTATGATTATATTAAAAATGACAGAAAAATATTAACCCCATTCCTGCTCCTGATCGGTTTCCAAGCAGCTCTCCAGGTTGCTGTGGTTCAAGTGCCGATTATTGCTAAAAATATTTTATATATTCCCCTTAACTCCGCAGGAGTTTTTATTTTAGTTCCCGCAGGCATCGGAGCAATACTGGGTGCATTAATTATGCCGAAATTATTGAAGAAGCAATTTAGAAAGAAACAAATTATTAATGCAGCCCTTCTGACAACCGGAATTTCTATTTTTGTTCTAGCTTTCATTATTCCGGTCTTTACGGCAAGTTGGGTCAGGGTAATATTGGCTTTTATATCTGTACTTTTACTGGGCTTAAGCTTTGTCGGAATACTTGTGCCATCGCAAACATTTTTACAGGAATCTACTCCCCCGGATCTTCGCGGAAGAGTTTTTGGTAACACTTGGTTTTTGGTGACTGTTGCGTCTGTTGTTCCCGTAGTTTTTTCAGGTTCACTTGCCGAAATATTTGGAATTAAATTTTTACTTTTAATTCTTTCTCTTTTTGCATTTGGCATACTTTTTGTTTCTAAAAGATTCGGAGACAGATTTCTTTCAGGATGAAAAATTTAACACCAATTATCGGCATGGAGGTTCATATAGAACCCAATACAAAAAGCAAAATGTTTTGCAGGTGTCCACAAGACCATTTTGGAAAGATTCAGAATACTCAGGTGTGTCCTATTTGCCTTGGTCTTCCCGGCGCCCTGCCTTATGCAAATAAAGAAGGAATAGTCAAAACTGTAAAGCTTGGACTTGCGTTGGGATGTGAGATCAGCAAAGTTTCGAGATTTTATAGGAAGAATTATTTCTATCCGGATTTGCCTAAAGGGTACCAGACTTCTCAACTCGATTCGCCATTTTGTATTGGCGGAATTTTGAATGGATTCAAATTGAACCACATCCATCTTGAGGAAGATGCAGGAAAGTTGGTTCACGAAACAATTGACGGAGTTAAGTATTCTCTGATTGATTACAACCGTAGCGGATGCGCACTAATTGAACTGGTTACCGAACCGGTTTTTCATGATATTCTCTCGGTTATAAATTTTGTTAAAGAACTCCAATTGATTGCGAGATATTTAGACATCAGCAACGCCGATATGGAAAAGGGCAGTATGCGCTTGGAGGCCAACGTCTCATTGGCCACTAGCGAGCAAATGAACAAAGGTGAACTTCCTAATTACCGGGTCGAGCTAAAAAATATTAATTCGTTTAAGTTTTTGGAGAAAGCGGTTACAGCGGAATTTACAAGACAGGAGAAGGCAATTCTTGCGGGTGAAAAATTAATTCAGGAAACCAGGGGCTATGATGAAGTCAAACAAATAACCTTTTCCCAGAGAACTAAGGCAGATGCTCACGATTACAGATATTTTCCTGAGGCGGATTTACCTCCTGTGAGATTAAGTGTTGAAGAAATTGAAAAATTGAAAAGGGAACTTCCGGAATTACCGGGTGAAAAAAGTTCCCGCTTTGAAAAAGACTTTGGAATTACACAAGACTTTGTCAGTATTTTGATTTCTGATAAAGCCAGAGCGGATTATTTTGAAGAATCGGTAAAGCTTGGACAACCCCAGAATTTGTCGGCTAAAATGATTGCAGATTTAATGATAAACAAAAAACTTGATTCTGAGTTTCCTGAACCGGCAGGTTTTATCAAAAAAGTTCTGGAAGTAACTCGGGTAGAATACGCCGGACAAGGTGACACAGATGTTGCTATCGCTGAGGTTTTGGGTGAGAATCAGAAAGCTGTGAATGATTATAAAAACGGAAATGGAAATGTGATAGGATTTCTGATCGGAATGGTGCAGAAAAAACTGAAAGGGAAAGGAGACCCACAAAAGGTTAGAGAAAAATTGTTAGGACTCCTGCAGAAATGACAGATAAAATCGCGGAAATAAACCCACTTGTCATAATAGCAGCCAATAAGGCTAATCAAGAACTGGGCAACATAAGCACACCAGAAGATGAAACTGGGAATAGAAGAAGGTTACTTTCAACCGATGCGGCTATTCCAATTATAAACAAGTATGAAGAGTCTGAATTACATAGAGAAAATTCTTATAGGGATCCTTCAACCGGTTTACTTAACCGCCGGGGTTTGATTGAGGAATATAGAGTTTCAATGGGAGTGAGAGAAAGAGCTGGATTGGTCGGTGGTAACGCTTTGGTTGCTCTTGATCTTATCGGATTGAAAAAATTAAACGTTGACTTGACTCCTGAAGGAGCTGATGAAGTTATTAAAAACGCGGCTGAACACTTACAGGGTCATGTAAGAGACTCGGATTTAGTGGGCAGATGGGGTGGGGATGAGGACTTGTTAGTGTTATTCGGAATTGATAAAAAAAATATCGAAACATTAATTGTTGATATAAAAAGCGATCTTCCCGAGCACGTACGTTTTAATATAGGCTTCGTGCTTATCGAACCCGATTGTGATATTGAGGAATCCATGCATGGTATTATGAACAAAATGGAGGAAGTTAAAAAAATCGGCGGGCTCGACGAAACCGGCAGGGCTTCGGGAAACGGAGTTGTTGTTGATATAAATTCTTTAAACCAACATGTCTAAATTTGTCCATCTTCATGTTCACACGGAATATTCGCTTCTTGATGGGCTAAGTAATATCAAGAAGCTACTGACGCATGTCAAAGAAAACGGAATGGACTCAGTGGCAATTACAGACCACGGCGTGATGTATGGGGAGGTTGAGTTTTATAAAGAGGCAAAAAAACAGGAAGTCAAACCAATTTTGGGAATAGAAGGATATATTACTTCCGGAAAATTGACCGATAGACCGGTTAGAAGCGAACTTAGAAATTATCATCTAATTCTTCTGGCCAAGAATCACGAAGGATATCAAAATTTGATGAAACTTGCCTCGATCGCACATCTCGAGGGTTTTTATTATAGACCCAGGTTTGATAGAGAAACTCTGAAAAAATATTCAAAAGGGCTTATATGTACTTCAAGCTGTCCTCTTGGAGAGATTGGTCAGGCAATAATTAACGAAGAACCGGAAAACGCCAAGAAAATTGTTGAGTGGTATACGAACGTTTTCGGCAAAGATTATTATCTGGAAATTCAGAGACACGGGTTTGAAAAATGGATTGACAAGACGACTAACCAGGAAATAAAAGTTTCTCTCAAAGAGATGGCTGACAATGAGAAAAAATGGAATGAAGGTGTTATAAAACTTAGCCGTAATTTTGGTGTTCCGCTTGTGGCTACGAATGACGCACATTATATAAAACCTGAGGACGCATTTGCACAAGATGTTCTTGTTTGTATTTCTACAGGGAAGACGGTTAACGATACTAAAAGAATGCGTTATATCGACGCTCCAACTTTTTACCTGACGAGTCCTGAAGAAATGTTGAATCTTTTTCCCGATGTCCCGGATGCATTGGAAAATACCGTAAAAATAGCCGATAAATGTGAAGTTGAAATAAAAATCGGGTCTTGGAGTTTCCCGAAGTTTCCGTTACCCGAGGGAGTTACGGCGGATGAACAATTACGGAAATTGGCAGGCGAGAGTCTTAAGGTTAAACTTCCAGATGCAGACAAAGACGCCAAAGAAAGGTTGCAGTATGAACTCGATATTATATGTAAAAAAGGTTATTCACCATATTTTTTGATTGTCCGTGACCTGGCGAATTGGACAAACTCTCAGGGAATAATTACAAATACAAGGGGTTCAGCCGCCGGCAGTTTGGTTTCATATGTTTTAGGCATTACGACAGTTAATCCTCTAACTTATTATTTGCCTTTTGAAAGATTTTTAAATCCGTATAGACCTAGCCCACCCGATATAGATTTTGATGTGGCGGACAACCGGCGTGATGAAATTATCGGTTACATTACAAAAACTTACGGAAAAGAAAAAGTAGCTCAGGTTTGTACGTTCGGAAGAATGCTCTCCCGTGCGGCTGTACGTGATGTTGCCAGAGTTTTAGGATATCCGTATTCAACTGGTGATCACATTGCTAAAATTATTCCGCCTCCGAAACAGGGTTTTCCTATTACTATTCCGAAAGCGCTTGAAGAAGTTCTGGATCTAAGGAACTTATACGATACTGATGCAGGCACAAAAAAAGTTTTGGATTTAGCTATTCAAATTGAAGGAAATGCCAGACATGTTTCGGTACACGCCGCCGGCGTTGTTGTAGCTCCAAGTGAGATTACAGATTTTTCACCTGTACAAAAAGAGCCGTCGGGAGAAAAAATAATAACACAGTACGAAATGCACGCCTGTGAAGACGTGGGTTTAATTAAATTTGATATTCTTGGAATCCGCAACTTATCCATATTGGGTGCAGCTATAGATATTGTCAGGAAAAATCGGGGAATAACGGTGGACATTCATAAAATCTCGCTTGATGATAAAAAAACTTTTGAAATGTTGGCAAAGGGTGAAACCATGGGGGTTTTTCAATTTGCAAGCGGGGGAATGACAAAATATTTAACCGAATTAAAACCAACGCGGATTGAGGATTTGATGGTAATGGTTGCACTTTACCGTCCCGGTCCTATTTCTCAAATACCTGAATATATTAAAAGGAAACATAATCCCAAACTGACTAAATACCTTGATCCCAGAATGGAAAAATTTTTGGGTACATCCTATGGACTTATTGTTTATCAGGATGATTTACTCTTCTGTGCATTGGACCTTGCCGGCTACACCTGGGAAGAAGCGGACAAATTCAGGAAAGCTGTCGGCAAGAAAATTCCTGAAGAAATGGCTGCACAAAAAGAGAAATTCAAAAAGGGAATTATTGCCAACGGGCAAACTGAAAAGTTTGCCGACGAACTCTGGAGACTTTTTGAACCTTTCCAATCTTATGGGTTTAATAAAGCACACGCAGCCTCGTATGGCATGGTTGCCTACCAGACTGCTTATATGAAAGCCAATTACTCTGTTGAGTATATGACTGCACTTTTGACTGCCGAGTCTGACGATAAAGATAAAATTACGGCTGCTATAAATGAATGTGCCAGAATGAAAATAAATATTCTTCCTCCGGATGTTAATGAGTCTGATGTTGGTTTTACGATTGTTCCGAAAAAGGATTCGCTGGAGGGTAATGCGATTAGATTCGGGTTTTCTGCCATCAAGAACGTTGGTGAAGCGGCAATTAGTGCTATTCTTTCAGCCAGGAGTGAGGGAAAGTTTCTGTCTTTTGCAGACTTTTTGGCAAAAGTTGACGGCAGAAAGGTTAACAAAAAGGTTCTAGAAAGCCTTATTAAAGTCGGTGCCATGTCAGCGTTCGGTTCAAGGGCGGCGCTTTTGGCTTCGATGGATTCTATCAGGGATAAAGTCGTTAAACCAAAAGGTGACGATAGCCAACAAGGACTTTTTGCCACCGGCGACCTTAAAAAAACCGAGGCCGCGTCGGTTATTACAGTAGCAAACGTTCAAGAATTTTCAGATGACGAACTCCAGAGTTTGGAACGGCAACTTTTGGGTTTTTCACTTTCCGCTAAACCTATTACGGAAATCATAGGTTCACTCCAATTTCAGTCTACGCATAAAATTTTTGAAATTACTTCATCGGAAGTTTTTTCGGAAATAGTTCGAGTTGCAGGTGTTGTGACTGAAGTTCGTGTCATTACAACACGTAAGACAGGTGCAGAAATGGCTTTTGTGAAGATCGATGATGGGACGGGTAGTATTGAACTTGTGGTTTTCCCGAAGGTTTTTAAAGAAAGCAGGGATTTTTGGGTAGAAGGCCAACCCCTTTTGGTTATTGGCAAGGTTGATACCAGAGATGAAACTCCTGCTATATTAGTCGAGTCCATAGAAACTATGCCAAAGTCGCCCGAGGGAAACGAACGGGAAGTGTTTATAAAGATACCCAAAAACACGGATACGAACCAACTTAAAAGGCTTAAAACTCTTTTTACCGAGAATCTTGGAGACCAAACAGGTTTTCTGATGTTTGAAGGTGGTAAAAAGATTAAACTTCCTTTTAAAATTTACTGGAATGAAACGTTGGCTAAGCAGATCGCCGAAATACTGGAAAATAACAAGGAGTAACTTCCGACTTGAAGCTCGCGGGGTTTTTCTGTACAATGTGAACCTATGGCATTGAAAACTACGTTTAAAGATGTTGAATTCGGAATCGGAGACAGAGTTCGTGTTGTCCAAAAGATAAAGGAAGGCGGTAAGTCCCGTGAGGCGATTTTTGAGGGAATGGTAATTGGAATTAAAGGTAGAAATCCGGGTAAGACCTTTATGGTCCGAAGAATCGGTGAAGCCGGAATCGGGATTGAAAGAATCTTTCCTCTCAATCTACCCACCATCGATAAGGTAATCGTTGTAAAGAGAGGCATAGAGGGTGTTAAAAGAGCCAAACTTTACTATACCAGGGAGAAGGCTCCTACTGAGGTAGAGATGATTTTTAAAAAGGCTGCGATTAGAATAAAGAGTGGAGAGAAAAAGACAAACAAGCGTTCAGGGAAAACTGGCTGAGGACTACGCGGTAAAGCTTCTTACAAAAAACGGCTATAAAGTTATTGACAGAAACTTCAGGAGTAAATTTGGAGAAATTGACATTATTGCCATCAAAGATGAATATTTAGTGTTTGTTGAGGTTAAAGCCAGGTGGAGTACTAAATTCGGAAAACCCGAAGAAGCAGTTACTACTTCAAAACTCTGGAAAATTGGCCGGACCGGAGAATACTATTCACTGCTTCACCCCGACTTACCCAAAAAATTAAGGATAGATGTTATAGCACTGGAAATTGAAGGGAATAACATTGTTGATTCACGAATAATTACAGTCGATTAAATATCACTTGTAGAACCTCTACCCAAGTATTAAAGTTAGATTGATAATGGAGGTGAACACTAGATGATGAATAACTACTGGGGCGGATTTGGCAATGCACTGTTACCCGGAATAGTAGCCGGCTGGATGGGTGTTTTAATAATTCCTTTAACTATTTGGAGTCTTTTTTGGATGGGTTGGGCTCTATGGCGTGCGGCCAGGAATGACAGTAAAGTCTGGTTTTTAATTTTACTTTTGGTGCACACAATGGGAATACTCGATATTATTTATATTTTCCTTGTCTCCAAAAAACCGGCCAAAAAGGGAAAGAAATAAATTTCTTCTTTTCAATAAATTAGTATTGACAACATCGGTCTTGTTGGTAAAATATTCTTCTGTTCTTTTGAAATATTTGTGGTAACTTTATCGGCGCTGTGGACAAGCGGTTAAGTTACCTTGGGTGAAACCAAGGAGATCACAGGTTCAAATCCTGTCAGCGCCTTGTTAATTAGTAATTGTTCTTTTATTTTTTAACGCGGGTGTAGCTCAGTGGGAGAGCCTGGAATAGGTAGCTGCGCTAAGCTATAGGCGGCACTGATGAAATCCAGAGGTCGTGGGTTCGAATCCCATCACCCGCTTTCGGCAAAATAGTGAACAAGTTCGGTACAAGATTCCGCACAGATCTGTATCAAGACAGGCACTTGTCCCGCGGTAGGTCTGTCCCCGGCCGATTAGCTCAATTGGGAGAGCGCCGCACTTTAAATGCGAAGGTTTTGGGTTCGAGTCCCAAGTCGGCCAGTTTGGGTGTCTGAAGTTCCACCAAAAGAAAATGCTCTTTTGGATGAGGCGCTTAAGGCACCTAATAATAAGTTATCGGGCAGGTATACCTAAATTAAAGTCAAAATTCATCCTTACAAGGACTTTAAAAAGAATTTTTGATTTTTTAGGATTACCTGCCCGTTTCATTTTTGTCGGATAGTATATAATCTTCTTGCATGCTAATTTTTGGAATGGATCCCGGGACCGCGACCACAGGATTCGGTCTGGTCAATTTAACAGAAAAAGGAAATGAGGTTGTTGAATGGGGACTTATCGAGACAGATAAAACACTTCTTAAAGAAAACCGACTCGACTTTATATTTGAAGAAACTCTACGTCTCATCAACAAACACAAACCGGACGTCTTTGTTTTTGAAAAGATTTTTTTTGCCACAAATGCAAAAACAGTTATTGCAGTGGGTCAGGCCCAAGGAGTTATGCTTCTTGCTGCTTCAAAAGCAAAAGTTCACGTTGAGGAATATGCTCCCGGAACGATTAAAAAAATGATAACGGGAAATGGACGGGCAAACAAAAAAGAAGTTCAAGAAAATATAAGAAAAATACTTGGAAACCGTGTTAAAAGTGAAGCTCACAAGAAAACTCATTTTGATAATGCGGCCGATGCGCTTGCAATTGCCTTGACACATGCGTTTAAATTAACGGAAGCCAAAACACCTTTGAGTATATCGAGGGGAACAAAAAAGGGGGTGAAAAAAAATGTTTAAAATTGGAAAAGTTTCACACTATTACGACAAATTAGGAGTTGCCATTGTTGAACTTGACGGCTCTCTAAGTGTGGGTGATGATATAAAATTCGTACATGGTGGTGAAGATTTATTTAAGCAGAAGGTTGAATCTATCCAAATTGAGCATGAAAAGAAGGATACCGCGGGGAAAGGGGATGTGGTAGGATTGAAGACTAATGAGAAAGTTCGCGAGGGGACGGAAGTCTACAAAATCGGTTGATTGGGTTCCTGCACCGGATATTGCCAAAAGATCCCTAAAACTTATTACGGATCTTAAAATGGACTGGATTTTGTACGAGAGGCTTTTTTTCTATCGTTCAAATTTCAGCAAAGCAAGGGCTTATGCCAGGACTTGGGGTTTGCCTGCTCTTTGGCAGCGCGCTTTAGGGGTTGAACCAGGCTATATAATCGAAGTCCTGTCTGAGCATTTTGATAAATTGGACAAACAAAATCAGGATAAGGTTATTCTTCATGAACTTACACATATTCCACACAACTTTTCGGGTGCGCTTGTTCCTCACACTCATAGGAAGAAGGGAAGTTTTCATCATAAACTAGATGAATTGATTGAAAGATATTTTGATAATTACAAATAATGAAAATTATTGTTTTGCATGGGGATGATGAGAGAAAACTTTATGAAAGACTTTCGAAATTTATCGATACGGCAAAAAGCAGAAGTTGGGAGGTTGCTTATCTTGACGACCGATCACAATCTATTCAGGAACAGTTGAGTTCTCCTTCGCTCTTCGGATCTGAAAGATTTTTTATTGTCAGAGATATTACAAGACTTGGGAAAAAGGAACTTGCTTGGATTGCCAAAAATTCAAATACCCTTCCGGGCAATTTGATTATTTATCATGAAGGCTATGTTTCTCAAACAATTCTCAAAAGTTTACCGAAGGACATTAAGGTTGAAGAATTTAAATTGCCCGTGATCTTATGGAATTTTCTTGACAATTTATACCCCGGAAATTTGAAGAAGAGTATTGGTAAGTTTCATCAAATAATCGAAAAGGAAGCTCCGGAATTTATTTTTACCTTGATTGCCAAACTTTTTAGGGATCTGTATTGGGTCAAAACCGATGCAGCCAGTCTCCCCTACCCAAGTTGGAGAGTGGGGAAGTTGAAAACACAATCTTCAAAGTTTACAACCGATCAATTGAAAAATTTGATTAATAAGTTTGCCGAAATTGATATTAAAGTTAAAACTTCAACGACCGATTTAATTTCCGAACTTGACCTAGTTATGATCAAACAATTAGAATGACTTAGTCAAAATGATTATTAACCCTTCAATTTTCAGAGACTACGATATCAGAGCGGTTGCCGGAAAAGAATTAGATGAAGAGGGTGTTGCTAAAATCGCTAAGGCGATTTTTCAGGTTTTTAAACCTAAGTCTATACAAGTGGGTCATGATATGAGAATAACTTCTCCGGCATACCATAAAGTTTTTGTTGAAACGATGTTGAATCTTGGCGTTGATGTTACCGATTTAGGCCTTGTTTCAACTGACATGCTTTATTTTGCCTCAGGAACCTATCCTGAAGATTTTGCATTGACAATCAGCGCATCTCACAATCCGCCCGAGTATAACGGTATGAAAATGGTCAAAAAAGGTGCGATAGCAGTAAGCGGCGACAGTGGAATTTATCAAATCAGAGACTTGGCTATTTCTGACAAAAATCTTGACATAACTCCTGTTGCCAGGGGGAATCTAACCCAAAGAAATATTATGACGGATTGGATAAATCATCTACTGACGTTTGTGGATTTAAAAGTAATGAAACCCTTTAGAGTTGTTTCTGATACGGGGAACGGAATGGCTGGGTATTTTATGCCCGCCCTTGAAGAAAAACTTCCTTGGGACGTATCCCATTTATTTTACGAACTTGACGGAACATTTCCCAACCATGTCCCAAGTCCGATTGAAGAAAAGAACCGTCTTGATTGTATAAACAAAGTGAAAGATACGGAAGCTGACTTCGGAATTGTTTTTGACGGAGATGGCGACAGGGTTTTTATGATTGATGAAAAAGGAAGAACTTTAACAGGTACCATTATGACGGCAATGATTGCCGAAAATATTCTTCAAAAAAATCCCGGTTCGACAATTCTATATAACGCGATTGTGGGAAGAATTGTTCCGGAGATTATTAAAAAATACAGAGGCAGGTCGGAACGTGTCCGCGTAGGTCATACCTTAATCAAGGAGGCCATGAGACGCACTAACGCGGAGTTTTGCGGAGAACACTCCGGACATTACTATTTCAAACAGAATTTTTTTGCCGACAGTGCAATTATTGCGGCACTTTTGGTGGCAGAACTGATGTCGGCCAAGAATAAGAAACTTTCAGAACTTTATGATGAATATGATAAATACAAGAGTTCTGAAGAAATTAATTTTGAGGTTAAAGATAAAGAAGCGGTAATGAAAAAAATCGAGCAGGAATATAAATCTTCGGCAGTTTCAGTTGATTGGCTGGACGGAGTTTCAATTTGGTTTAAAGGCTATTGGTTTAATGTAAGACCTTCAAATACAGAACCGCTTTTGAGATTAAATGTTGAAGCGGATAATTCCTTTTTATTGGAAGAGAAAATTAAAGAACTTGTTGATAAAATAGAATCATTAGGAGGAAAGGAAAAAATATGACAGATACACTTGGAGTGGAAAAAGCTTTAACACTTTTTCCTGATCAGATTAAGGAATGTTGGAAACAGGCATATACTTCAAATATTCCTCAATTTGCACCGAAAGCGGTTATTGTAAGTGGAATGGGAGGAAGCAGTAATGCCGCCAAGATTCTTCAGAGTTTATATGAAGCGGAACTTAAAATTCCATTTGTTGTTTATAACGATTATGGACTATCTGCTTGGGTTGACTCCGAAACCCTGGTAGTAGCTAACTCATACTCAGGTAATACCGAGGAAACCCTTTCAGCAATTGAAGCGGCCAATAAAGTTGATGCAAAGATTTTGGGGGTTACATCCGGAGGAAAAATTGCGGAAATGATTAAGGCCGGTGCGATTCCCGGCGCTATTTTTACTCCGGGCGAAACAAACCCTACAAATTTTCCGAAAACAGGTCTCGGCGCCTCTTTTGGGGCTCTTGCCGGTGTTTTGGCTAAATGTGGCGTCTTGCCGATCAAAGAAGATGAATTGCTTGCTTCGTTAGAGGAACTAATAGAAGTCAGAAAAAATTGGGATGTTAAAGAAATGGCAGAGTGGATCCATGGTTCACTTCCTGTTCTTTTCGGAGGACGACCCTATATCGGTTCTTTAAATGCAGGACGCAACGCGATGTGTGAAATTTCCAGAAACTTTACACAATTTTATGATTTTCCCGAAGTTAACCATGTACTAATCGAGGCAATGCAAAAACCCGACGCGGCCAAGGCTATTAAATATCTATTTTTTGAAAGCGAATTTAATAACGACCGTGTCAAACTGCGTTATGAAGTTACAAAGAAGATACTGTTGGAACAAAATTTAGAATTTAAAATTTACGATTTACAATCGGAGACAAAACTTGGACAAGCACTGGAGCTCTCACATTACTGTGCCTGGATCGGATACCATCTCGCGATGCTTGACGGAAGTGATCCCGGCCCTGAACCTTGGATACTAAAACTCAAAGATTCTCTTTCCCAACCATTACATTAGTCTTATACTGTTTATATGAGTAATCTGCCGATTATCGCTTTCTTCAAGGATATAGATAAAAATGATACTCCTTTAGTTGGCGGCAAGGGCGCAAACTTGGGTGAAATTTATCAAGCCGGGTTCCCCGTTCCTCCGGGATTTGCAATTACGATTGTAGCTTACGACCTTTTTTTGAAGGAAAATGATTTGATTAATAGGATCTACGGGATATTGAAAGTCCTTGACGTAAATGATCCTCCCCAACTTGAACAAGCTGCTGACAAAATTCAAAAATTAATTATTAACGGCAAAATTCCTGATGAAGTTACACAAAAAATAATATCTTCGTATAAAAAACTCTCAGGTTTTATGAAGAGTGCTACCGTTGCGGTCCGGACTTCTGCCACCGCCGAAGATATGCCGGATAGTTCCTTCGCAGGAATGGGGTGGACATCCCTGGATATTCGTGGTGAAGCAAATGTTTTAAATGAAGTACGTGCATGCTGGGCCTCGCTTTTTACAGCACGTTCTATTTACTACCGAGTTGAAAATAAAATTCCGCACGAAAAAGTAAAAATCTGTGTGGTGGTTCAAAATATGGTTCAGTCAGAAGTCTCCGGTGTCATGTTTTCGATTAATCCCGTTACCAACGACAAAGACAGAATAATAATTCAGTCTGTTTGGGGTTTGGGGGAAATGATAGTTCAGGGATCAGTTGTACCGGACTCCTATGTTGTTCAAAAAGATACTTTTGCAATTCTTTCCAAAGAAACTTCTGACCAGTCTATTCAACTTCTCAAGGTTAACGGTAAGACCAAGCAGGTTGAGGTTCCCGAAAAGATACGTGGTAAGCAAAAAATTACGGATGAGGAAATTATTAAATTGGCCAAACTTTCGGACAAATTACAAAAGCATTATTATTTTCCCCAAGATACCGAATGGGCAAAAGAAAAAGGGAAACTTTATATTGTTCAAACCAGACCTGTTACCACCGTTGCAACTACAACTAAAATAGAAAAAGCAGATAAAGGTGAATTCAAGATTGCCCAGGCACCGATTTTAACAGGTAGTCCTGCTTCTCCGGGGATCGGCACCGGACCTGTAAAAATTCTTAAAAGCCCTAAGGAAATTGGAAAAATTTCAAAGGGTGATGTTCTTGTTGCGCCCATGACTTCTCCTGATTATGTTCCGGCAATGAAGAAATCGGCCGCAATAATTACAGATGAAGGAGGCCAGACATCTCATGCCGCCATAGTATCAAGAGAACTTGGAATTCCTTGTGTTGTTGGTGCAAAGGATGCGACTAAAAAACTTAAAGATGATCAAATTGTTACCGTAAACGGTGAGGCCGGTCAGATCTTCCTTGGTGCAAATATAAAAAACCAGGAAGTAAAGAATAAAAGTCAGGTGAAGCCGAAATTTAGCAAAACCAAAACGGCAACCAAGGTATACGTAAATTTGGCAGAACCGGAAAGAGCCAATGAAATAGCTAAGTTGAATGTCGATGGTGTCGGACTTCTCAGAGCCGAGTTTATGATTGCAAATATCGGAATTCACCCTAAAGAGGCAATTAAGCGGAAGCAACAGGGCAAATTTATTGAAAAGTTGAGTCATGACTTGGAGACTTTTTGCAGAGCTTTTTATCCCAGACCGGTCACATATAGGGCAACAGATTTCAAAACAAACGAATATCGGAGTTTAATTGGAGGCAAATTTTGGGAACCAATAGAACCGAATCCAATGTTGGGATTTAGAGGAGCTTTTCGATATGTGGCGAGCCCCGAGGTTTTTAACTTGGAACTGACGGCAATAAAATCTGTCCGGGAAAAATACGATAACTTACACCTAATGATTCCTTTTGTCAGGTCTCCTGAAGAATTGGCAAAAGTCAGAAGGTTGGTTGCCAGTGAAGGACTTTTTGAAAAAACGTCATTTAAGTTTTT